>Ga0265594_1001554_pt1 | contig 17699 bp, 8 predicted proteins | sample saktaG_11_FD_190147 | JGI IMG/M metagenome (GOLD analysis project Ga0265594, IMG submission 190147) | Saline water microbial communities from Sakinaw Lake, British Columbia, Canada - sak_2011_5_24_80m | ecosystem: Environmental > Aquatic > Non-marine Saline and Alkaline > Saline ... | reverse complement strand
GCGGATCATGTCAGCATGACCTGCAATTTCCTCCCGGCCTGACGCAGATGCGCTTCACCTGCCCCAATTGCGAAAAGCCCGTCACGGTCCCGGCGCGCAGCGAATTACGCCTGAAGACGGCCGCGCGCGCGCCATCCAAGGTGGGCACGCGCCACGCACTGCCCGCGGCGCCGTCTTCCGGGCAGGACAGCGATGTGGGAGTCGGCGAACGCCGGTGCCCCCATTGCCTGAAACTGATTTCCTCAACCGCGATCGTCTGCTTCAACTGCAACATCAACCTGTTGACCGGCCAGGCCTACGGGGGAAAAGGACGTCGTTCAAAACACCCCCTGACCGGCTGGACATTCTGGATCGGGACGCTCATTGTGGGCGCTGCCGTTGTCGGCGTAATCCTCACGTTTCTGAACCGTGCACAGGAGCGCCGGCAAGAGCAGAATAGCTGGCGGCGCACCCAGATCAGCGAAGCGCGACGGCCGGTCGCCTCTGAAGGCGCCCCCCGGGTCGCCACGGGCACCGTCGCCACAACCGCGGCCACTGGCATCGTGACCGCGGCGGCCGCAGACGCACCGAAGCCTGTGAAAGCCGTCGGGGCAGATACGGCCACCCGGACGCACACCGGAACGACGGCCGCCCAGGCTGAGGCCGATCTCCGCATCCCGCGCAATGAGCATGCTTACGGGGGTGGCTCGGCGGAACGCTCACGGCTGCAGAGCGCCATCGAGCGCGGGGCGATGGATACGGTCGTCCGCCTGCTCGACGAAGGCGCCGACCCTCGGGAAGATTCTGCCGCGCTGTTCTGCAGCGCGATTAATCGAAACGACCTCGCGATGTACCAATTGCTCCTGGATCGGGGGGCGGACCCGAATCATTTTGACACGATTGACTCGCCGGTACACATGGCGCTCCAGAAACTGGCCCTGACGGTCAACACCGGAACGAACGTCACCTTCGACATCATGCGCATCGCGGTCTTGTCGGTTAACGCCTGCACGAATCTCAATCGCCGGGCCTCGGGTTTGGACTACGACAACGAGACGCCGCTTGGGTGCCTGCTCCGCTACTACTACAGTCCGACCGATGCCATGCGGTACACGCCGCTCCGGCTGCCCCGTAACGGAAGCATCCTGAAGCTCGCGGACCACCTGCTCACCCATGGGGCGAATCCCAATGCGCGTCCGGGCGATTGCGTGCCGCCGACTCCGGGCTGGTGGCGGCGGAGCGAAACGCTTCTCCAACGGGCCGTCCGGGGATGTGATGAACAGATGATCGACCTGTTGTTGCGGCACGGAGCCGATATCGAGGGGCGGAATGCGGATGGCAACACCGCGCTCCATCTCGCCGCCGCGATCCCCTTTCGGCGAACAAGACTCCTGGGCATCGAAACCGTGGCGCCCGCGCAACCCGCGCAGCCTCCACCCGATCCGGCCAAGAAGTCACGCCCCAAAGACGTGAAGCCCACACGTACACCCACGCCCCGGAATGAACCGCGCCCCGTGCGCACAAGCGATAACCGGCTGGGCTCCATCGACACGACCAGCCTGCTGGGATCCAAGACCGGGGCGGGCGTAACCCGGCTGGGCTCCCTCGACACGACCAGCCTGCTGGGCTCCAAGGCCGGGGCGGGCGTAACCCGGCTGGGCTCCATGGATATGACCAGCCTGCTGGGCACGCGGACCGGGATAGGTGGCAGCAAGCTCGTCCCCCTCGGCGCGAGCGATCTCCGGAACATGACGGACCGCAACATGGCGAATGCCTCGCAACGGCCGGGTGATCCGGCGGCCGCCATCTATATGGCGGGACTGTTGCTGGAACTCGGCGCCGACATCCACGCGAAGAACGCCCGGGGGCAGACGCCGCTGCACCTGGCATCGGATCTGGATATCATCGCGTTTTTGCTCCGCAGCGGTGGGGACGTGAACGCCACGGACGCGAAGGGCAACACCCCCCTCTTGTGCTGGCTTGGCGCCAGCGATGAGGGCCGGCTCTTGAGCGACAAGGACATGAACGACCTGGAGATCATTCGAAAGCGCGTCGATGCCTTGCTCGCCGCAGGAGCCGACGTGAACATCGCGGGCCTCGGAGGAAACACCGCGCTGCACTATGTGGGCGGCGGGGGATGGAATGGCGTGAGCCCCCAATCTACAGCCTGGGCAACGGCGATGATTCGGAATCTGATGGCCAAGGGCGCGCGGTTGGATATTAAAAACTACGCCGGAGTGACGGCGCTGGATCTGATGCAGAACAGCATGGATTATAAAGTGCGCAACCTGGGGCAGAGCATTCACGGCTCCCAGGTCAGTTCCGCGCCGTGACCTCAGCGGCAGGGATGCGATTTCGCGTCCCCCACCTGACGGGATCAATCAGGTAAAAGTTCCAGTCGGGCGTGTGGGCCATCCGGATGTAACGGATCGCACCGGAACCGCGGATGGAATCATCGGGACGCAGATCGGAAAAACGGGCGAGCGGATTTGCCGATGCGGGAACCACGAGGACGAGGGGGCGGGTTTCTGCGGGAGGAAGCTTGGCCGGATGGAAGTCGATAAAGACGTATCCGTCGGTCGCATCCAGCAGCGTCGCCGCCACGTAGCCCCAGTGTCCGCTTGTCACCCACGTAAAACCCGGGCACGTCCGGGCCAGCGCATCCGCCAGCGGCTCCGTTTCGACGGCCGCGCGCCCGGGCGGCAGCAGGACCCGGGCGGATCGCACGGGATAGAACGCCGAGCCCATAATCATCCAGTTGAGGAACAGGTAGATCGCCAGCACGTAGGCGACGGAGACGGCCTGTATCCAGCGGACGGCGTTTTCCTCCGCATTCGGACGGTGCCGGCGACACCCCGCCAGACCGCCGATGAGGCGTAGCGCCACGAGCACAATCCCCGCTGCGTGGGCGAACAGGACCAGCCCCCAGAAGACACCCGCCAACGCCCGCATCTCGGCGAGACCCCGCCGTTCGAAAAAGAGCGCCAGAATCAGCATCGCCAAGCAGGCGAGCAGATCGCCGTGCACGGTCGGCCCGAGACTGGCGGCCGCCAGCGCCAGCAGCAGCGGCGCTGATCCCTGCAGACGCCCCCCGCCCCACCGGGCGAGCAGCAGGCGCAGGGGCTGCGCAGCCAACGCCAGCAGCGCGGCCAGACCGTACAGGTAGGCGTAGATATAACCGGCCGGACGCAGCAGCGGCAGGAACGGCAACGCCGCCACGACCGGCAGAGGCATGAAGGCCAGCGATGAGACGGCCGCCTGCCGGCCGGCGGGCAGCTCGGACGCCAGATCACGCAACATCCCCGACCGGATCAACCACAGGTCGGAGGCGTGGGACGCGTGCCCGTACACCCAGACGAGCGTCAGCGTCACGATCACGAAGCAGACCGCCGTCTCCCGGATAAAGGCGAGCAGCGTACCCCGCCACACAGGTTCCTGGGTCATGGACCCACCTCCCAGATCGTGGTGCCGTCATGCGGCGTCTTTTCCCAGAAGAACGGGTTGGTGATGAGCTGCAACGCCCCCTTCCAAGCCCCGATGCTCATGAGCACCCAGTAGGCCGGCATCAGCAGGCATTGGGGAAGCAGGTGGTAGTAGCGCCGCCGCAAACAGCCGAGCATGGCCGAGAGGACAAAGGCCGCGTTCCCCGCCAGAAAACTCAGGAGCGCCGGAGCCAGAACCCACAGGGGAAAAAAGTCCCGTATCGCATGGGCGCCCGTCGCGAACCACACCCCTGTCAGAACCCAATAGAAGGGGTTCATCAGCAGGCAGAAGCAGCCGGCGCCGAAGAGCAGGTGGAAGTGAATCAGGTTGCCCAACCCCAGCCGACGCCGGAGCTCGCCGTGCTCCCGCAGGTGCACGAGATAGGTTTGGAGATACCCCTTGACCCACCGGCTGCGCTGACGAATCCAGGGGCGGATGCGGAAGGTCGCCTCCTCCCAGGTGGTGGAGTCGAGCACGCCGGTGCGCAGTCCGTTGCGGTAGAGGCGGATTCCGAGATCGCAGTCTTCGGTCACGTTGTATGGATCCCACCCCCGAATCGTCCGCAGCGCCGCAGTGCGAAAATGGTTGGAGGTGCCGCCGAGCGGGATCGGCGCGTCCAGCCGATGCAATCCGGGCAGGCAGTAATCAAACCAGCCGCTGTATTCGATGGCGAAGAAGCGCGTCAGCCCGTTGCGGTCACGGTTGTAATAGTTGAGCGACGCCTGCAGGCAGATGACGTTTTCCGGCGAGCGGGCGAAAAGCGAAGCCGCTTTCTTGAGCTGGTCGGGCTCGGGTCGATCCTCGGCGTCGAAGATCACCAGGATGTCGCCGACGGCCCGGCTCAGGCCGACGTTGCAGGCCTTGGGCTTGGTGCGGGGCTGGCTGACCGGCACCACCACCACGTCGAACGGCGGCGTCACGCCGGCCCGGGCCACCGCCTCACGCGTCAACGGGTCGTCCGCTTCGACCAGCAGTAGGATCTGCAGCCGGTCTGCGGGGTAGTCCATCCGCCGCAAATGCGCCAGCAGGCCTGGAACGGCCGTCTCCTCGCGGTAGAGCGGCACCAGCACCGTGTACCGGGGCCATCCTCCCGCCGGGACGGCGTCGGGATCAAAAACCTGACACTCCCGGCGCAACGACAGAAACTGGAGCACCAGCTTGTACTGGCAGAAGACCAGATAGAAGAGGATGAACGCGACGTTGAGGATCAGCACGGTCATGCGCGCGTTCAGCGCCAGCGCCAGCGCGAGCAGGAGCCCCGCGGCGGCGCCGATGATCACCTGGGGCCGCGACAGCACCGTGGCAGCATTCGGCACCGGCAGCGTTTGCAGCAAGGGGTCTGGGTTCATGGCGCGGCCTCCCTCAAATCGATGAACGGACATTCGAAGGCGATGCTCAGCCGGTTCATGGTCAGGGCCAGCGCCTGCGCCGACGGCGCGGTGATCTCGACTTCGGGGTTCAGCACGAGGACCGGTTCTCCGCCGGCCTTCCGGACCGCGCGCATGAACGCGTGCAGCCGCAGGGAGGCCTGTTGGCCGCTGAGTCCCAGCAGCAACACGCGGCGATCCAACCGCACCAACACGCCCGTGCCCGCTTTCACGCCGTCCCATGCGGGGTCGCGCGCCACCGCCTCGGCGGACCACGGATCCAGGCGCAGCAATCCGGGGGTGACGCTCTCGGGCGGCGTGCCGCGCCACCACGGCGCCAGACGCCGGCCCGCCAACGGCACGGGTGAACAGGTCGGACCGGCTTCAAGCAGGCGGGTCAAGGAGGCCGTTTGCCGCGGCGGCGGGACCCCCTCAGGCATCACGGCCCAGTGCCCGAGCGTCGCGCGCAACAACGGGACCGTCCCGAGGCGCACGGTCCAGGAGGCGCCCCGGTCGCGCGCGGTCAACGGCCAGGTCACGGCGTGGCGGGGCGCATGCATCTGCGTGACGGGCGGATGCTCTCCAACCTGCACCGTGAGGGGGATTTCGCAGTCGTAAAGGAGGGTTTGCAGCACCCGCTGATCCCCCGCCGCCGCGCAGACCTCCCACGCCAGTGAGAACGGACGCTGAGCGGAATTCCAGGCCCAGACCGGCACCGTCAGACCCTCGTCCGTCAGGACGCGCAACCCCTCGCCGGCGAAGAAGGCATGCTGCCGGCGGCCGTTTCGCGCCCACGCCACGACGGAGATCCGCGTCCGGGGGCGCCGCAGTTCCAGACCGAGCGCGGGCGTGAGGGTTACGAGCGTCTCGCCCCGGTGACAGACCTCCACCGTGCAGGGGATGCGGCCGTCCAACGCCCAGTCCGGAACGACGGTGATCGCCGGCGCGCCCGGTGTGCTCCCGGGCTCTGCGATCAGGGGCGCATCCGGCGGGGTCTTCGCGTGCGGCGGCCGCCAGCCCAGACGGGCCAGACTGGCCCCCTCGCTTTGCTGGTGGTAGAATTCGACCTGGTGCATCCCCCGCTTCAGCGTCACGACGCCCCGGTGTTCCCAGAGGTTGGCGGCCGGACGGCCGGGCACCTCCATGTCATGTCCGCCCGGCCAGGCGATCACGGTCTTTCCATCGATCTTCACGAAACTGCCGTCATCCGAGTTGGCGGCGAACACATACTCGCCATCTTCCGGGGCCAGCAGCGGGCCTTGGTAGACCGCCAAAAAGTGGGTGTTCTCGCCGAGCGGATTTTCAACCTGGTCAATCACGTTCAGGCGGGTCTGCCGTTTTATGGAAAGGGCATCGAACCGCTTCTGGAACAGTTCAACGGTGCGTAACGGCGGCGAACCGGCCTGAGCGACGGTCACGGACAAGCCCCACGAAGCGGGCGCCAGCGGGGTCTGGCCTGATGACGCGGCGCCGGTGTCGACGGTCACGGTCAGCGGTTGGGTTGCGGCGCCCCGCACCATGATCCGCCAGCCGGCGCCCCCGTCCAGCGGCTCCCAGGCGAACGGCACCGGACGGCCGTCGGCATCGGTGACGCGCGGGCCATGCGGGCGGCAGACCTCGGGCAGTCCGATCCGCACGTCCATCACCGTCCGAGCGGCGGCGCCCGGAAACACGATGCCCCCCTGCGGCAGAATCCGCCAGGACCAATCGGCCGCACGGCCGGCCGGCGCGGGTCCTGCTGTGTCGCGCCGCTTCTCCGCAGGCGGAGCGAGTTGAGGTCGGGCCTCGGCGAGCGGCCGGATTTTGACGGCCCACCCTTCGGTGAACGGGGGCGGGGCCAACTCGCCCGCACCGGCCTCTCCCACCGTGAACGTCTCCGTGATGGCGGTTCGCCCGTGTTGCAGATCCCAGTACTCCGCACCATACGCCCCCGGCGTCAGGCCGACGAATGCGACGCGGTTCTCGTCACAGGCCGACGGCTCGCCCCGGGTCCGATCGAGGGTGTCATAATTATAGACAAAGAGGAATCGCCGTTTGGCGTTTCCGGCCATCAACGCCCGGAGGTTTCCCGTGCGGCTAGTGCCGGAAACCTCACGGGTCCGCCACCCGCCCCCTTCGGGCGCGTCCGCGACGATGAGGTCCTCGTCACGCATGAAATCCGCCACCACGCGGTACCACCCGCCCAGGTCTTCGCCGTAGTTGAAGTTCCACCACCAGCTCAGCGGCGTCCCGGCCAGACCGCAGGCGACGCCGCTCCAGAGCGAGCCGAGCGTGTCGCGCCGCATCTTGTATGCGGAGTCGCCCGCATAATAGCCCGCGCACTCGGAAATGAGCGTCGGCCGGTCAACGCCGCCGTACAGCTCAGCAAAATCCTGGATGGCCGCAATCTGATTGTCCGAAAACCCGGCGATGCCGCCCGAATAGACGTTGGCGCTGACAAACTCCACCTCCCGTGCGCGGAAGAAGGAGGGATCACGATTCGGCAAGCACAACTGGTTGGCGGCGATGTGGCCGTACGGGTCCTCCCTGCGCAGGAACCGCAACTGGGAGAGAATAAAGCTTTTGGCTTGCGGCCACGCAGGAATGCCGCTTACGATGTCCGGCTCGCTCATGATGGTGAAGGAATGGATGGCCGGAGAGTCGGCGTATCGGGCCAGGAGATACAGCAGACGGTTCTGCGACAGCCTCCGCGCGCGGGGATGCGTCCAGAAGTCGTTAGGCCTCGGGAGAAAACCGCCGTTGCGGATATTGTACGGATGCTCGGGCCAGCCGAAGTCTTCTTTCAGACGCGTGTGGTTGCCCGCCTCCCACTGGAGGCGAATGCCCCGCCGCTCGCACTGTTCCACGATCCGGTCGTTCATCCAGGCGTGCTTCAGATTGTAGCGGCCGATGCCGCCGTAAGCGTCAACGGCCGCGTTCCACTCGAGCCCGTTCCACCAATCGCTCAACCAAAACCGGGCGAAGGTGCCACCCGAATCGGCGAGATCGTCGAGCAACTCACCCATGAACCCCAGGCTCATCCGGTCGGGCAGGTAGGACACGTACTCCTGACCATAGGGCCGATCGACGGGATACGGAATGTTCCATCCGATTGGGTAGAAGAACCGCCCGTCGGCGTGCTCGAAGAAGCGCGGGCTGCGGGATGAGACCCGTAGAAAGTCGGGCGGCGTGCCGGCGATCACCTCAAAAGATCCGCTCTCCAGCACCCGCTCCCCGCCGTCGGAAGCGGGCGCCAGCAGGCGGTAGGCGTGCCGCCCCGTGACACGAGGACGGTAGCGCGCGAGAAAGTGTTTGGGGCCGCAGGGGCGGATGGTCTCGCCCGCGGCCGTGGCGACAGCCTCGAAGTTCTGATGCAGAAAGGGTCGGAGCCGCAGCGACCCGGCACCCGCAGGGGTCACCTCCAGCACCGTGCTCAGCACGGCGTAATCATACGGGTTACCATGCCAATTCTTCAGGTCAAACGCCATTTCAAAGCGGTCCCCGAGCGGCACGGGGGAGGTCAGGACGTGGGACCAGTCCAGCCGCGCTCCGCCGGCGGATGTCGCGGCATCAAACTGGTAGCACAGTCTGGCTTGGGTTGCGAGGGGCTTCCTGGCAAAGACCTTGATTTGAAGCCGTCGCAGCCCGCTGCGCTCCCAGTCCGACCATTGACCGGCGTGGTCGATCGGCCGCCAGAACGCCACGGCTACCTCGCCGGTGAGCGGCGCCTGGAACGCGAACACGTCTTGGGCGAGCGTGATGTTGTCGAAGACATGGGCAAAACTGAAGCGGTTGTCGCATTCCGCAATCACCTGAACGGCGCACCGGTCTGCACCGGGGAGGGAGAACAACATAAAACGGGACTGGCCGGATTGCTCCAGGGTTTCAACCCGGAAGGGAATATCAAACACCACTTCTGTGAACGGACCCGCCCCGGGATGGGCGGTAATCATGCGGTAACGCGCGAGAGCGTCCGGATTGGCGTCGCCCCCGATAGCCGCCTCCCGGCGGGGAGCGGGCTGCACGGATGCCGTCGCCGCCGCCCGTCGGTCGAGCCAGATCAGTGTCGCGACGGCATAGACCACCAGAGCCACTGTCCAGAGGCGAATCGACGACGGCTTTCCCCATTTGTGATGACATTCGCCTGCTGCGTTACCGTTCAGCATCTGATCCTTTAGCAAGAGCCTTAGAAGTGAATTAGCAGGAATTATTCCAGATATGGGAAAACCTGGAAGGCAAACTTCTGATTGACGTTCACACGTAATTGCGATATAGTCTATAAACAATGTGGGGTTTAAAATGTTTACGTCAAGCGAAAGGATCTGAGTCATGAGTCGGATTTACGCGGACAATTCGCAGTCCATCGGCAACACGCCGCTTGTACGGCTGAACCGGGTTACGCAAGGTGCGGGCGCGACGGTGCTGGGCAAGGTTGAGGGTCGGAATCCGGCTTACTCGGTGAAGTGCCGCATTGGCGCCAACATGATCTGGGACGCCGAGAAACGCGGGGTGCTCAAGGCCGGCATGGAGATTGTCGAACCCACCAGCGGTAACACCGGCATCGCGCTGGCCTATGTGGCGGCGGCGCGCGGGTACAAACTCACCCTCACCATGCCGGAGACGATGAGCATCGAGCGCCGCCGCGTGCTGGCGGCCTTCGGTGCCAAGCTGATCCTCACGCCGGGAGCCGAGGGGATGAAAGGGGCCATCTCCCGCGCGGAGACAATGGCCGAATCGGAACCGGAGCGCTTTTTCCTCCCGCAGCAGTTCAAGAATCCGGCGAATCCGGCGATCCACGAGCAGACGACCGGGCCGGAAATCTGGAACGACACCGATGGCGCCATCGACGTGCTGGTCTCGGGTGTAGGCACCGGCGGCACCCTCACCGGCATTTCCCGCTACATCAAGAACACCCGGGGCAAGAAGATCCTGTCGGTCGCCGTGGAGCCCCGGGAAAGCCCGGTCATTACGCAGCGACGGGCGGGGCTCGCCCTCAAGCCGGGTCCGCACAAGATTCAGGGAATCGGCGCGGGGTTCATCCCCGACACCCTCGATCTCTCCCTGGTTGACCGCGTGGAACAGGTCGACAGCACCGAGGCCGTGCTCTTCGCGCGCCGGCTGGCGCAAGAAGAGGGCCTGCTGGTCGGTATCTCCTGCGGCGCGGCTACGGCGGTCGCGGTCCGACTCGCCAACGATCCGGCGTTTGCGGGCAAAACCATCGTCGTCATCCTCCCTGATTCGGGCGAACGCTATCTTTCGACCGTTCTTTTCGAGGGAGTCGGCGCGTCATGAGGCGTGCGTGGTGCCCACGACCCTGATGATGCAGAAAGGGAGCCGGACATGGACGAGCAGATCATGAGCAGTTGCGGGACGGCGCGCACCGGCCGTGCCGCTTCCCGCGCCGGTCGGGTGCGATTTTACTTCGTTGCATCGCACCTAGAATTCAGGAGTCAGGAGTCAGAATTGATTTCAAACCACTTAGGCGTGGCTTTGCCTCTCTTTGTCATGTTCTCAAAACCGGAGACACACAAATCTTCAGGAAAGATGACATAAAGCCTTGGCGCTCAACTTCTGACTCCTTGATTCTGACTCCTGACTCCTGTGCGAATTCAACAAAGTTGAATCGCACCCGTGCCGGTCTGCTCGTCCCGCTCGCCTGCGTCCTGCTGTGGACCGGTTGCGCATCCGTGTCCGCACCTGAGCGCGACATGCGGATGCAGAACCGTGACGCGCGCAGCCTCTTTGATGCCGCTGATTCCCCCCCGCAGCTTGACGAACACGCGACCTGCGACGACTACCTCCGCCATGCCTTTGCGCGCAATCCCGGCATCCAGGCGGCGTTCGATCGGTGGCAGGCCTCCTTGGAGCGCATTCCGCAGGCGCGATCGCTGGACGATCCGACGCTGTCATTTGAATATCTCATCGAGCAGAGAGACACGCGCTACCAGGTGAGTCTGGCGCAACAGTTCCCCGCATTCGGCAAGCTGGGCCTGCGCGAAAAGAGATCCGTGAGCGAAGCCGAGGCGGCGATGCACGCCTTCGAGGCGGAACGCGTGATGGTGTTCGGCCGCGTGGTCCAAGCCTTTCACGAATACCATTATCTGGAGCGGGCCACCCAGGTGACGGTTGAAAATCTCCAACTGCTTGCCGATCTCGAACAGGTTGTGACGATCCGTTACAAGGCCGGGACCGCCCCTTTTTCCGACGTGATCAAGGCACAGGTGGAGAAAGACCGCCTCGCCAACGACCTGGGCTCCCTGCAGGATGAGCGGGCGTCGCGATCAGCCGTTCTCGCCGCGCTGCTCCAACTTCCGGCGCACGCCATCCTCCCCTGGCCTCAGGCTTCGCCGTCCGGGCCGACGCGGATCGATGTGGAATCCCTCGACGGCATGATCGCCGAACTCAACCCGGAACTGAAGACCGCAACGGCGATGATCGCCGCCGAGGGCTACCGGGAGAAACTGGCGCGCAAGAGCTTTCTGCCGGACGCCATGCTCGGCGTCAACTGGATGGTCATGTCCGGAATGAACGGCGGCAGCAAATCCGATGTCGGCCTCATGGCCGGCATCACCGTGCCGCTGTGGTGGGGGAGCTATCGCGCGGAAATCCGAGAGGCGGGCGCCTTGATCCGGGCGTCCATGCACGAACGCGACAACAGGCTCAACGCCCTTCGGGCCGAATTGAGCCTGGCCGTCTTCACCTTTCGTGACGCCGAACGCCGGATCGACCTGTTCACCCGTGCGTTGATCCCCAAAGCCACGCAGGCGCTGGAGGTGGCCACGCAGGACTTTTCCACCGGCAAGTCGAATTTCATGGCGCTGGTCGACGCCCAACGCACAGTGCTCGCGTTTCGACTGATGCGCGAACGCGCGCTGGCCGACCGTGAAATTGCACTGGGCGAAATTGGCTGTTGCGTCGGAATGTATGATATCGGGGCTGCGCGGTAAATCGGTTCGGCCCGTTTGAGAGAAACAAGGAAAGGATCCAATCATCATGAGAAACAGGATACTCCCGATCGGCCTGCTGGCCGGCGGTTTATGGGTCGCGGTTGCGGCCTGCGACGCGGTGGAAACCACGCTCGACAAGGCGCCTGCGGGCGGGCCGGAAGTCGAAAAAGCGGAGGAAAAGCCGTTGGTGCTTCAAACGACCTGCCCGGTGATGGGTGGAAAAATCAACAAGAACCAGTACGTCGATCACGACGGCAAACGCATCTACATCTGCTGCAAGGGTTGCGAAGGACAAATCAAGCAGGATCCGGCGGCATTCATCAAGAAACTGGAGGACGCCGGCATCACCGTGGCCACACTCCAAACAACGTGTCCGGTCATGGGCGGCGCGATTGACAAGACGTTGTATGTCGATCATGCCGGCAAGCGGATCTACGTGTGTTGCAAGGGCTGCATCGCCACGGTCAAGGAAGATCCCGAGAAGATCATTACGACCCTGGAAGCGGCCGGTGTGGCGCTCGAGGCGACGCCGAAGGTCGCGCCCAAGAAAGCGACCCAACAGTAATAACACGAGGGGTCGAAGGCTGTGAGGCTGTAAGGCACTTGCTTGTGCAAATGGGGCCCTTGCCGCCTGAACAGGAAGAGGTGTGCACATGAATACGGCGGCAGGAAGAACGACGTGCGGCACGGGACGGCTCCTCGCCGTCGCGCTGCTGATCTTTGCGGCTGGTTTTGTGCTGAGAGGCTGCCTGCCCCCGCGCCAGCCGGCAGCGCCGGCGACGGCACACCCGGAGGCCGCCGGACCGGCGGTCGCGGCCGCCGAAGTCTGGACCTGCTCCATGCATCCCCAGGTCCGAAAGCCCGGGCCGGGCCAATGCCCGCTCTGCGGCATGGCGCTGATACGCGTGACCCGGGATCCCGGCGCCGATGCGAATCAGCCGCGTCAACTCACCCTCTCGCCTGCGGCCCGCGCGCGCGCCGAAGTCACCACGGCGGCCGTGGAACGCCGTGCCGTGGCGGTCGAGGTCCGTCTCGTCGGCAAGGTGCGGTTCGATGAAACCCGCCTCGCTTACATCTCCCCGCGCGTCCCGGGTCGGATCGACCGGTTATACGCGAATTACACCGGCATGCCGGTGCAACCCGGGGACCACCTGGCCGACATGTACAGCCCCGATCTGGTCTCGGCCCAGCAGGAGTTGCTGCAGGCCTTGAAGACGACATCCGATGCGTCCGACCTATCCGCGTCGCTCCTCACGGCCACACGCGAACGGCTGCGGTTGTGGGGACTGACCGCCGACCAGATCGCCGGGATCGAACAGAGCGGACGGATACGCGAGCACATCACTTTCTATGCGCCCATCGGCGGCATCGTCGTCGCAAAAGACGCCCGCGAGGGTCAGTACGTGGAAACCGGCATGCGCCTCTTCACGGTGGCGGATCTGACCCGCGTGTGGGTGCAGCTCGAGGCCTACGAGGCCGACCTCGCGTGGCTGCGCTACGCGCAGGAGGTGCTGTTTCAGGTCGAGGCCTATCCGGGCGAAACCTTCAAGGGAACGATTACGTTTATTGCCCCGCTGCTCGATCCGTTGACGCGCACCGTCAACGTGCGGGTCAACGTGGCGAACGCCGACGGCCGGCTCAAGCCGGAAATGTTTGTCCGTGCCGTGGTGCACGCCACCGTCGCGGGCAACGGCCGGGTGCTGCGCCGCGATCTGTCCGGCAAGTGGATCAGCCCCATGCATCCGGAAATCATCAAAGACGGTCCGGGCGCCTGCGACGTGTGCGGCATGGCCCTCGTGCGGGCCGAGGATCTCGGCTACGCCGTTGCGGATGACGCCGCCGGCGCGTTGCCGCTGGTGATCCCGGCATCGGCGCCGCTGATCACCGGCAGGCGGGCGGTGGTTTATGTGGCCCTGCGGGACCGGGAGAATGTTTACGAAGGGCGTGACGTCGTTCTCGGGCCGCGCGCCGGAGACTACTATCTCGTGCGGGACGGGCTTGCCGAAGGCGAGCGCGTCGTGACGCAGGGCGCCTTCAAGCTCGACAGTTCGCTGCAAATTCAGGGCAACCCCAGCATGATGACGCCCGCAGCCGACGCCGCGCCCGCCGATCACGATCACGGAGATGCCGCTCCGGAGGCATCCGCCGTGACCGCGCTGGCGGCACCGGATGCATTCCGCGCACAGGTCGCCGCCGTCCTCAATCCTGTCCTCGCGATGGGGAACGCGCTGGCCGACGACAACCTGGACGCCGCCGTTATCGCCGCTGCCCAGGCGCAGCAGGCGCTCGGCGCGGTCGACATGAACCTCCTCTCCGCCGAAGCCCATGTGCGCTGGATGACCTCCGTCGAGGCGTTGAACCTTTCGTTGACGAAGGTGACAGCGGCGCAGGAGATCGAGCCCTTCCGCCTGGCGTTCGCCGCGCTGTCGTCCGAAATGGCCCGGGTCGCCGGCATGTTCGCGCCTTTGCGCGCGGCCCCCCTTTATATCCTGCACTGCCCGATGGCGTTTGACGACCGGGGCGCCTCCTGGCTGCAACAGGACCAAGCCGTCCGCAATCCCTATTTCGGAAAAGCCATGCTGACGTGCGGCGACGTGACCGGGACGATCCCGTCCGCAGGGGGAACGCCTCCATGAACGAACCTCCGTCCGCGGCGCCCCAGGCTGTCAAACCCCCGTCGATCCTCGATCGGGTGATCCGCTTCTGCCTGGAGAATAAGCTGGTGGTCGTGCTGATCGTCGCCGCCACGCTGGGGTGGGGCGCCCTCGTGGCGCCGTTCGACTGGAAACTCGGCGGCTTGAATCGCGACCCCGTCCCGGTTGACGCCATTCCCGACATCGGCGAAAACCAGCAGATCGTCTTCACCGAATGGGAAGGGCGTTCGCCGCAGGACGTCGAGAACCAGATCACCTACCCGCTCACCGTCTCCCTGCTGGGGATTCCCAAGGTCAAGACGATCCGCAGCCGCTCCATGTTCGGCTTCTCCAGCATCTTCATCATTTTCGAGGAAGGCGCCGAGTTCTACTGGACGCGCAGCCGGGTTCTCGAGAAGCTCTCCAGCCTGCCCGCCGGGATGCTGCCCGACGACGTGCGGCCCGCCCTCGGGCCGGACGCCACCGCGCTCGGACAGGTGTTCTGGTACACGCTGGAGGGGCTGGACGCCGATGGGGTCCCCACCGGTGGATGGGGACTGGACGAGTTGCGCAGCCTGCAGGACTGGCATGTGCGCTACGCGCTCCTCGCCGCCGAAGGGATCAGCGAAGTGGCCTCCGTCGGCGGCTATGTCCGGGAATACCAGATCGATGTCGATCCCGACGCCCTTCGCGCGCACGGGGTGACGCTCGACGATGTCTATCGCGCGGTGAAGGATTGCAATCTGGATGTCGGCGCCCGCTCGATCGAGATCAACAAGGTCGAATACATCATCCGCGGCGTCGGCTTCATCAAGACACTGGCCGACATCGAAGAGGCCGTGCTTCGCGCCACCGACGGCGCGCCCCTGCGGGTGCGGCATGTGGCGCGCGTTTCCAAGGGACCGGCATTCCGGCAGGGGGCGCTGGACAAGGGGGGCACCGAGGCCGTGGGCGGCGTGGTGATCGTGCGCTACGGCGCCAACCCGTTGCAGTCCATCCACAGCGTCAAGGCCGTGATCAAGCGGATCGAGCCCGGTTTGCCGTACAAGGCGGTCATCGATTTCAGCCGCACCGACCGGGCCGAGGTTGAGCGCTTTGCAGCCGCGCAGGGGTTCGAGGCCTACACCGGCGCCGCGCTGAATCAAGACGCCTGGATCCCATGGCTGCGAACCGTCCCGCGCGCGCAACACCCCGGCTGGGTGCGGCTCAGCCAGGTGAAGATTGTGCCGTTTTACGACCGCACCGGCCTCATCGACGAAACCCTCGGCACGCTCAGCCGGTCACTGATTCTTCAGATCCTCATCACCGTGATTGTCATCCTGGTCATGATGGCGCATTTGCGCAGCGCCCTGCTGATCTCGAGCGTGATGCCCGTGGCCGTGGTGATGTGTTTCATCTTCATGAAGCGGTTCGGCGTCGATGCCAACATCGTCGCCCTCAGCGGCATCGCCATCGCCATCGGCACCGTGGTCGACATGGCCATCCTGGTCTGTGAAAACATCCTGCGGCATCTGGAAGCGGCGCCCCCGGATGCGGATCGTCGCGACGTGATCTACCGGGCCGCCTGTGAAGAGGGGAGTGCGGTGCTGACCGCCGTCTGCACCACGCTCGTCGGTTTCATGGCCGTATTTGCGCTGGAAGGGCCCGAGGGGAAGCTCTTCAAGCCGTTGGCCTACACCTACATCTTCGTCCTCGCCTCGTCCTTGGTGGTGGCGCTCACCCTGGTGCCGGCGCTGGCCCATGTGCTGATGGGCCGCGCGTCGGCAACGCCCCCGCGCGGCGTGCTGGGGCGGCTGAGAACGCTGCTGTTCTCGCTGCTGATCGGCGCGGGCGTGGTGATCGCGGTGACCGTGCAGGCGTGGGTCGGCGCGGGTGTCATCGCGTTCGCGGCCTGGCAGCTCGGCTCCCGCTGGATTCCCCGGCGGGTGGTGAAGATCCTCCATCGTTCGGGCACCTGGCTGGCGGTGTTCGCCGCAACCGCGTGGCTGACCACCCGCTGGCTTCCGGTGGGACCCGAAAAAGGATTCCTCCTCAATTTCCTGTGGGTGGGGGGCTCCATCGGCTGCATTCTCGCCTTCTTCCTGGGCTATCGGAAGCTCTACCCGCGGCTGCTGCGCGGCTGCCTCAACCACAAACTGCTGTTCACCCTCATCCCCGTCAGCGTGTATGTCTTCGGCCTGCTGGCCTGGCTGGGATTCGAGCGTCTGTTCGGCTGGCTTCCGGATCCGGTGAAACGGCTCGCACCCGTCTCGTATGTGCTGCACGCGTTTCCAGGCCTCGGCAAGGAATTCATGCCGCCGTTGGACGAAGGCTCCTACCTGTTCATGCCCACCACCATGCCGCACGCGAGCATCGGCGAGGCGCTCGATGTGCTGCAAAAGCAGGACCTGGCCATCCTCGAAGTGCCGGAGGTCGAGAGCGCGGTCGGCAAACTGGGGCGGGCCGAAACGCCGCTGGATCCCGCGCCGATCGAGATGTTCGAAACGGTCATCAACTACCACCCGCAATATCTGAGCGGCCGCGACGGCCGACGCCTCCGGTTCAAACACGATCCGGCTGGCACCGATCTCTTCCGGACGGCGGACGGCGCGCCGGTCGCGGCGCCGGATGGAGCCCCCTATACCGTGCCGGGCCGTTTTGCGCGCGACGCCGACCGCCGCCTCATCCCCGACCGCCACGGCAAGCCCTTTCGCCTGTGGCGGCCGGCATTGAACCCGGACCTGAACCCGGGGCGCGATGCCTGGGTCGGCATCCGCCGGCCGGACGACATCTGGGACGCCCTGGTGCAGTCGACCACGCTGCCCGGCACGACCTCGGCGCCGCGTCTGCAACCGATCGCCGCGCGGATTGTCATGTTGCAAAGCGGCATGCGCGCGCCCATGGGCGTCAAGATCAAAGGCCCCACCCTTGACGCGATCGAGGAAGCCGGATTGCAGATTGAGCGATTTCTCAAGGAAGTCCCGTCCGTCGAGGCCGGCGCCGTCATTGCCGATCGCATCGTCGGCAAGCCCTATCTCGAAATTCTCATCGATCGGGAGGCCGCCGCGCGGTACGGGGTTTCGATCGCCCGCGTGCAGGAGGTCATCGAAGTCGCCGCCGGCGGCAAACCCATCACCACCACGGTTGAAGGCCGCGAACGCTATCCCGTGCGCGTGCGGTATCAGCGGGAGCTGCGCGATTCAATCGACGCGCTGTCGCGCATCCTGATCGTCAGCGAAGGCGGGGCGCAGGTCCCGCTCGCGCAACTGGCCGACATCACCGTGGTCCGGGGTCCGCAGGAGATCAAGAGCGAAGACACCTTCCTCACCGGG
>Ga0265594_1001550_pt1 | contig 17718 bp, 13 predicted proteins | sample saktaG_11_FD_190147 | JGI IMG/M metagenome (GOLD analysis project Ga0265594, IMG submission 190147) | Saline water microbial communities from Sakinaw Lake, British Columbia, Canada - sak_2011_5_24_80m | ecosystem: Environmental > Aquatic > Non-marine Saline and Alkaline > Saline ... | reverse complement strand
CTGCGCTTGCCACCGCACTCCAGATCACGCCAGCCCCGGATCCGGCCTTTTAGACAACGACAGGCGCCAGGAGAAGCAAAAAAAGAGAGAAATTAGATGCGTTTGCCCTGACTTACAGGTCGTGTCTGCTATGCAAGAGCGGCGGGTTTTGATATGTTCCTAAACGTGTGGTGCGGGTGGCGCGGCTGCCCGGCAGTCGCACGTGAGTGTTTTTAAAGGCAAAGGAGCGCAGGCAGATATGAAGATTCCCTTTCAAATCGATTTGAATGACAAGGTGGCTGTTGTCACGGGCGGCGGCGGTGTTCTGTGCGGTGTGTTGGCCCGGGCGTTAGGGCAGTGCGGCGCAGCCGTCGCGGTCGCCGACCTCAAGGCGGATGCCGCGCAGCGCGTGGCGGATGCCATCACGGCTGCGGGCGGTCGCGCGATAGCCGTTGCCTGCAACGTGCTCGACGCGGCCAGTCTGGAGGCGGCCAATGCCGAGGTCGAGGCGCGACTGGGAGCGGTTTCGATCCTGATCAACGGCGCCGGCGGCAACCATCCCAAGGGGACCACTTCCATGGAATACCTCAATCCCGACGACCTGCTGAAGGAGCATCGCGACGTCACCACGTTTTATGATCTGGATCCCAAGGGGATCGAGTTCGTTTTCAATCTGAACGTTCTGGGGACGCTGCTGCCGACGCAGGCGTTTACCCGGAAAATGGCGTTGAACAGGTCGGGCGTGATTCTCAACGTGTCCTCGATGAACGCCTTCCGGCCGCTCACGAAAATTCCCGCCTACAGCGGCGCCAAGGCGGCGGTGAGCAATTTGACCCAATGGCTTGCCGTCCACATGGCCAAGGCGGGCATCCGCGTGAACGCCCTGGCGCCAGGCTTCTTCCTGACGGATCAGAACCGCGCGCTGCTGACAAACCCCGACGGGTCGCTGACGCCGCGGTCGGAAAAGATTCTCGCGCATTCGCCGATGGGGCGCCTGGGCGAGCCCGAGGATTTGATCGGCGCGATGCTGTGGCTGGTGTCGGATCGCGCCGCAGGGTTTGTGACAGGTGTCGTGGTGCCGATTGACGGCGGGTTCTCCGCCTACAGCGGTGTGTGAAACAGTAGGTAAACAACAGAGAGGAAGGGCTCATATGAAACTCGTGCGTGGATTGATCAAGGTGGGGATCGGACTTGTGGTGGTGGTGGTGGTGCTCGCCATCGCCGCGCTGTTCTTTCTGGGTCCCCTGGTGAAGACGACGGTCAACACGGTAGGCCCGAAGGTGCTGGGTGTGCCGGTTAACGTGAAGCATGCGGCGATTTATCCGTTGAGCGGTTCGTTGCGTCTGGAGGGCGTCACGATCGGTAATCCGGAGGGGTATTCGTCTGACGCGTTGTTCACGCTCAAGGAAGTGCGGATCAGCGTCGACATCGCGTCGCTTCCGGGGAACGGACCGATCGTGATCAAGGAACTGGCGATCATCGAGCCGCAGGTGACATATGAGCTCGCGGGCGGGAAGAGCAACATCGAGGCGCTGACCGCCAAGCTGCCGAAATCCGAGAAACCGAAAGATCCGCAACCGGCGCAGAACAAGAAGGAGCCCCGCAAGGTGATCATTGATCTGTTGGAATTCCGGGATGGACAGCTTACGTATCGCGCCAAGATGACGTTGGGACAGGCTGTGCCGTTGCCGCTGCCTAACCTGCGGCTGACGGCTATCGGCCGGAGCAAGGGCGGGATCCAAGCGGAGGACGCCGTTGCCAAAGTGCTGGTTGAACTGCTGAACGTGGTGGGGACGGCGGTCGCCAAGGTCGGTACGGCTGTGCTCGACACCGGCAAGGCGGCTGTCAACGCGGGCAAGGATGCGGCTGCGGGCAGCGTCGAGGCGATCAAATCGGCGGAATCCGCCGCCAAGGGGTTCCTCCGGGCGGTCAGAGGCGACAAGTAATCCAATGGGAGCATGATGATGACCGTCCGTTTCAAAAAAATCAATCCGCAGGCGGTGTTGCCCGTCTATGCGCATCCCGGTGACGCCGGGATGGATTTGTGTGCCTGTGAGCCGGCGCGCATCGAGCCGGGACAGCGAGCGCTGGTCAAGACCGGCCTCGTGATGGAGTTGCCGCCGGGGCACGAGGCGCAGGTGCGGCCTCGCAGCGGCCTGGCCCTGAAAAATGGGGTGACGGTGCTCAACTCGCCCGGGACGATTGACGCGGGCTACCGGGGCGAAATCGGCGTGATCCTGATCAATCTCGGCGATGCGACGTTTGTCGTGGAGCCGGGGATGCGCATCGCGCAACTGGTGGTGGCGCCCGTGACACACGCCGGTGTCGAAGAGGCCGCCGACGTGGGCGACAGCGCCCGCGGCGCAGGCGGTTTCGGCTCGACCGGCGTGTGAGCTGACGACGCGGGGGAAATCAGTGGTGATCAAGGGGGCCCGAAGCAACCGGTAGGGCCGCGGCGTCCGGAAGAATGCGCCGCGCGGTATTGAATAATGGGAAAGGCGGACGGAATGCCTCTCCCTTGCCAGAATTCCTCCTCCGCCTCTTCCTAGCCGTGCATAACGTCAAAACGGCGAATTGCTCCTTTCTGGCGCAGTGCGCGGTACAGCGGGGCGGAGACATCGTAAGTCATTGGTTTTATTAAAGTTTTGAATTTTTGAAGCGGGAGCTTGACTTTGTATGGGGCTTCAGGGTACGCTTTTCCCTGTAGGCATCGTACGCCGTTTCGCTCTTCGGACCGGTGTATTGCGTCTGGACGCCTATTTAATGTTCGCAGAGAAGATGAATCCAGATGTTGCCCGATCAACGGCCTCGTGATACATTATCACTATGACAACAGTACAAGAAATTGAAAATGCAGTGGCACACCTGCCCAACCCTGAGCTTGGCAGATTCCGCACATGGTTTACCGAATTCGATGCTGAAGCATGGGATCGCGAGTTTGAGCAGGACGCGACTCGCGGCAAACTTGAAAGCCTTGCCGACAAGGCGCTCCAAGATCTCGCGCAGGGGCGTTGTTCGGAGTTATGAGTTATCATGCCAACCCTGACTTCTGGAGGTGCTACCACCGTCTTCCTGCCCACATTCAGAAGTTGGCCGACCAGAACTTCGCCCTTCTGAAGAGAAGCCCGCGTCATCCATCACTACACCTCAAGAAGGTCGAGCGGCACTGGTCCGTCCGAGTGGGTAACCATTACCGCGCCGTCGGCGTTCAGTCCCCGGAGGGAATTCTGTGGTACTGGATCGGAACCCACGCAGAATACGACCACCTGAAGCGATGAAGAATCTGCGAACCAGAGCTTGGACCATTACGTTTCAAACCGCGCTTCGCACGTTCTGAAACGAAGGTCAAGCTGATCGTTGGGCGTTGAGTGTTGGATGTTCATTGATGAAATCCGGTGGCCGGTCTCTCAGATCCGCTTTTTCTTCCACCCCTTCACTTTCTTCCACCCCTTCACTTCCCGCCACGGAAAGAAGTAGACCGAGTAGACTACGGCATAGATGAAGAAGGACTCGATCTTCAGGATGTGGCAGAAGGCGAAGAAGAAGATCAGCAGGTGCATGCGCACGACGTTGAGGTAGGGCCGGCTCATCGCTTCGCCCAGATCGTAAGGCTTCGTGTCCGGCGTCTCGGCCAGCCAGCCCGCCGCGAAACTGCGGACTGGCTTAAACGTGCGTTCGCCCTCGATCGCCCGCATCAGAGGGGAAAAAACCTGTTTTCTCTCCGCGATGAGCGCCGGAATGAGAAAGAGGCCATAGGGCTGGAGGAGGTGCCGGAATACCAGCACCCACAGCAATGGCGGATTCATGAACGCCGCGCCGAAACCGTCGCTCGGCATGCCGTCGACCGGGAAGAACTGCCGCAGAAACACCGAGTGGATCGCGTGAAAGCCGCAGAAATGAAGCGAGAAGAAACCCAGAAAGAACAGGCCGACCACCAGTCCAATCAGGATGGCAGGCAGGCACTGCGTCCTCTTGATCTCTTTCTGCCGGAGCATCCGAATCCCGGTGGCGGCTCCGCCGCTCAGGGCCGACAGGATCGTCAGATACCCCGTGACCAGACTGCATAACCACAAGCTCCAGACCAGGTCCGTTGTGTTCCACTTGAAGAAATAGGCCTGGCCCAACCCTAGCACGAATGCAAAAATGTCCGGCAAGACCCTGCGGAACCAATGGCCATTCGTAATCGTAATCTTAATCATAATCCTCTCTGGGGCAGGAGATTACGATTAGGATTAAGATTACGATTAGGATTAGGATTTCTGTGGGATGCTACTGGTTCAGCAATCTCCGCCGGTATCCAGCCCCGCAACGAGTTGAAGAGGGCGATGCCTTCGGCGGTGCGAAGGTCGTCACGGGTGAGAATGCGCTCGGCGATGCGGCCGGTGCGCAGTAGCCGGTCGCGGTAGACGCCGGGGAGGAGTCCACTGGAGAGGGGCGGCGTGTGCCAGCGGCCGTCGATACGGAGGGCGATGTTGGCAATGGTCGTTTCGGTAATCTCTCCGCGGGTGTTCCACAGCAGGACGTCGTCACTGTCGGGGAAGCTTGCGCGGGCGGCTTCGTAAATGGTCCGGCAGGTCGTCTTGTGGCGAAGCAGCGGCAAGTCGGGGTCGAGCGGTTGCGCGGCGAGGGCGATCCGCCAGGGGCGGACGGGCCTGGGTGGAGCGGGGGCGATGGCAACGGCGGGAGTGCCGCTGCGGGGCAGCGTGAGCCGGACGCGCACCGGTTCGGCGGAACCGGTGACGGCTGTCATGAGATCGCGACGCACGGCCGCAGGATCGCAGGAAAAGCCCAGGAGTCGGGCCGAGGCGGCGAGACGGCCGAGGTGGGCGCGGAGGAGGAAGAAGCCGCGTCCGGGCCGCCAGAGCAGGGTTTCGAGCAATTCAAAGTCGGCGGGCGGAGCCGCGAGGACGCGGGTTTTGGCGAGGGCCTCGGCATATTCGTTGTCGGCCCGGGAATCCCACACGATCCCGCCGCCCGTTCCGTATTCGGCGGCCGCCGCGGCATGATCGATCGCGACGGTGCGGATGGCCACGTTGAACTGGGCGCGGCGGCCGGGAGCGACATAGCCGATGGCGCCGGTATAGATGCCGCGCGGTGACGATTCGATTTCGGCGATCAGTTCCATGGTGCGGATTTTCGGCGCGCCAGTGATCGAGGCGCAGGGGAAGAGCGCGGCCAGGATTTCGCCGAGGCCAGCGCTGGTGCGGGCCTCGACGTCGGATGTTGCCTGCCAGACGGTTGGATAGGCTTCGAGGGTGAAGCGGCGGGGGACGCGCACCGTGCCGGGGATGGCGACGCGGCCGAGGTCGTTGCGGATCATATCGACGATCATGACGTTTTCCGCCTGGTTTTTGGGGGAATGTCTGAGGGCGGCGCGGGCGGCGCGGTCTGCGGCAGGCGTGGTCCCGCGCGGGGCGGTGCCTTTCATGGGGCGGCAGATGATGCGATCGCCGTCGAGGCGGAAGAACAGCTCGGGCGAGGCGGAGCACAGGGTGTGGCCGTCGAGACGGATCCAGGCGGCATAGCGGCTTTGCTGCGCGGCGGCCAGCGCGAGGAACAGGGACCAGGGATCGCCGGCAAAAGCGGATCGCAGGCGCAGGGTGTAATTCACCTGGTAGGTATCACCTGCGGCGATGTGCTCGCGGATGGCGGCGATGCGGCTGGCGTAGACGTCGGGGGTTTCGGAAGGTGTCCAGTGCAACGCAGGCGGGGGTGACAGGGCGGGCGGCAGAGCGTCGCATGCCTCGGCGCCGCGGTAGAGGCCGAACCACGCCAGCGGGAGGGTCGTTGGCGTGGCCGCCGGGAGGTGCGTGCGACATGCCGGGTCAAAGGCTGGCGCGGCTTCGTAGGACAGAAACCCGGCGGCGAACAGGCCGTCCGCGACCGCTTCCTCGACGTGCCGGACCAGCGACGCGACGTCGGCCACGGTGCGGGCCGCGAGCGTGCGCACCGGTTGGGCAAAGACCAGCCAACGCGAGTCACCGATTGGCGGCGAATCCCGCAGGATCACCGTTCCGGTCTGGTTGGGTGAGTTTTGCATGGACGGAAACGGGTAGGAATAGTTCATATTCTGAAAGCGAAAGCAAACGCGTCACATCACACGCAGGAGAAAAGGCAAGCGAATCACGGCCAAGCGAATCACGGCCTTTCACATGTCGCGACCTCAAACTTAGCACGGTTTTTCCGATCGCGTAAACAAATAGTTACGATTTTGGCATTCCGTATTCCAAGTGGGTGTGGGCAATGGCGCATACTTTAGCGATGCTTCCGATCATAATCCTAATCTTTATCGTAATCGTAATCCATTCTCCACCAGTAGATTAAGATCAAGATTAGGATTACGATTAAGATGACAAAAGCCCCTTAAGTAAGTGTCATTCGGGTGTGAGGGTGTGGGTGTGAGTGAGTGTGTGGGTGTGAGTGTGGGTGTGGGGCACGCAGATCATTCACCGCAAGAGCCAGGAGAAGCCGTTGCAGCCGCCGGGCGTCGAAGGTCTCGGCGCCCCATGGGTCTCGCGCAGGGGCGTGCCGAAATCGGCCCACGGTCAATCGGAGGCAAGATCAAACATAAATTGCTTCTCAATTTGTTGCCTGCGCTTTACAAGGTGAAGGCGGATGGTGGCGTATTTGTCATTGACGAACTCGAACGGAGCATGCACCCGATCCTGGCGCGGAAATTCGTCGAGTTCTTCCTGAAGGCGGCCCGGGAGAGCAACAGCCAGATCATCTTCACGACACACGAGTCGACGTTGCTGGATCTTGAGCTTCTGCGGCGGGATGGCATCTGGTTCACCGAAAAGGATGAAACGGGCGCGACCCGGCTCTACTCCCTCGCCGAGTTCAAGGTGCGCAGCGACCTGCGTATTGACAAAGGATACCTGCAAGGACGCTTCGGGGCGATCCCCTTCCTGGGCGGAATCGACCATCTCATCGAGGACGCCACCCGCAAGGAGGATCCCGCATGACCCTTATTCGACCGAATCAACTCGCACGCGCGCGGCACTTACCCGTATCGAGTCAAGAGCTACTCGAATCGGCTCGTAGATATCGACTTGCCCGCGAACAGCCTCAAAGCTGACGGCTAACGCGAATTTCGCAGGATATAATTCGGCTGTATCCCACCCAGGATGGCCGACCACGCCAATCAGAAAACTGTCCGGCAAGTCATGATTGTGGACAATAGCCCAGTCCTTTTGCAGCGTTCCGATATTGCGTCGCGCTTCAGCAATAACTCCATGTTGGTCATTTCGTAGCATCCAAGGGAGGTAATCGGTCTGCTCATTACCCCGTTCTTCTTCTTTAAACAAACCGCCACGAAAAGCCTCTTCGGTTTGATTCTTGCCGGAACACTTCCAGTCCGCCCAGCAGGAAAGATACTGGCGCGCACCTTTCCGCGTTCGACGTGGCATAGCCGAGTAGGATAAGGTTATGTCAACGCGGACCTGAAAATCCAAAGCCGAAGCACGTAGTTCCAGCGGTACCGGGATACGGAATAGCTTGGCTTGTCTGGCACATATTTGCTGGCCTGATGCAATCAAAGTGACTCTGTGAGCATCATTATGCAACGCCCTTTCCCAATCTGGAATGCCGTAGCCAATACGGCTAAGCACCTCGTATTTATTGCCCGATACTTCCGCCCAGTGTGGCCATCTTGCGCTATTGGCGATCAATGCCCTATAGAGCAATACGGATTCTTCCGGCAACTCCTTCTGCAATTCAAGGGCTAGCGCTGCCACTCTTGGCGCGGCGAAGGACGTGCCGACACTGTTTCGTCCAACAGCAGGCCGACCATGCAGCGTACTCTGGATCATAAGCGGACTCACGGCAGTGTGAGTGGCAACTCTAATCGGATCGGCATCCTGTATGATAAGATCACCGCCAATGGCTACGACCTCCGGCTTGATGGAATTCCAGATACCCGGACCCGAACGCGAAAAAGGCGAACTTTGCAGATGGCCGGCAATCGCCTTGCAGCCGGCTCCCTCATAGTCTACCGCACCGATCGAGCCAACCGTAAGGGCCTGATAACTCTGTGCCGGATTGGCAATCCGTGCGCTATTCTCATGCAGATAACCGGGATAAGATCGGCCTGCCTGCAAGTGACCTAAGATGCCATGTGTTGAAGAATTCGCAGTATTGAGGTTTCCAGCGCTTTGAACAAGCAACACATCGTGTTCGTAGCAGATTCGGTCCATGCAGGCCGCCCAAGTGGACATGTGCGGCGTTCTATACGGAACAGACGCATTTATCGAGTGATTGAAAATGCGTGTTCCATAGGCGCGGTGGTAGTGCTTGACAATTGTCTCAACGTACAAGGCGGGCTGTACGCCGTCTGGTAGCATTTTCGATGCATTAAGGATTCGCGCGTTCTGGATGAATCCAGACAAAGTAACCTCGTCCTGCGTGAAGTCGACGTCCGGATATAAGATGGCCCCGGCGACCGGCGTGCCGTGACCGACAGGTTCGACATAGTCGGCCGTATCACTTTCGGATTCTCCAGGAATAAAATTGCGCGATTCCTCGGAGCGGATTGCGGGCCGCAAGAGTTTATGCTCCTCCATGATTCCGCTGTCAATGACGCAGATCGATGGCGCTTCCGCGTCGGGGGGAATGACGCGCATCCGCAATATGGCACTGTCAATGTCTGCATTCCCAAACCCCTGATCAATCTCATCCAGATTTTCGACTTGAAAGAGGTACTTGAAATTTCGCACAATATCTTTGAAGCCTTGCCCATTGATCGCAACACGGACAGTAAACGAATCGGGAAAATCGACTTCACTGGATTCGTAACATTGCTTGATCTCGCCGCCATGCGTCGTCACCCATCTTTGGATCATACTCTCGCGATCCAATCGAACTTTTTCCCATTCATGCAAGAACCCTGAGCGCTTTGTCTCTCTCTTCTGTGTTCTATGCTGGAACTGTTCTTCTGTTTCATCTTCACGTTGTAAATCAAACTTGGATAGGGGCTTAACATCACAACTGACACCAAGGTCTACAATCAAGTTCTGATTATCGTCGATTTGACGCCATCGCTCCCAAAGATCGGCAGGAAGAATCCGCTTGATCCGCTCATCCTCGGTTTCGGGCTGCCCGATCTCGTAAAGCTTGGCAGGACTGCCGTTTCGCTTCCTTTGCAGATCCACGAATTTATCCAGTACCTGCGCGCTAACAACAAAAGTTCGCTGACTGGCCGCTACCAGCACAAAACCTTCCTCCTCCTCGGAGACGATTTCAAAGCCCAAACCACGGAGAAACTCGGCGTTTTGTTCGGAAGGATCAATCTTGACCCAGGAAGCGACCCCGTCCAATTCGGGGAGACCATCTCGGTCGCGCATCTCCTTCTGCTCGGCCCACCAAGCGTTCAAACGGTCGAGCTGTCCTTTCAGCTTGTTCGCATGACCTTGGCGATCCATTTTATTTGCCTGAGTCTGTTCTGAAGGGGTGCTGCCACCGTACAAGCGTGCGTGGCTTTCCTCTACACCGGCAAACGGAAGATGCGGGAAGGGAGTGCTTGGCATATCAGGTGCCTATCTCTTCTTGATGGGATGTCTGTAGGCACGTGTAATAGACCGTTCGAGATCCTCGTGTCGCAACGCCGACCCCGTATCGAGTATAGCATCCTTGGCCGCATCCTGCGCAATCTTGACAATCGTGGCGGCGGATGCGCCCATCAAATTGTCGGCTAGAGCATCCCAACAAACATGCCGGTCAATCGGCATGGCACTCAGGGTTGTCTTCAGCAGACGCACAATCTCCGTCCGTCCCGGAAGCCGGATCTCAAAGACATCATCGAACCGCCGGAATATCGCGGGATCGAGAAGTTCATCCAAGTTCGTGGCGGCAACCAGCAACCCCGGCGCATCATACTCCTCCATCAACTGAAGCAGCGTGTTCACAATCCTCGACACCTCGCCGACATCTCGCGAACCATCACGACTGCGAGCGATAAAATCACACTCGTCCATAAACAAGACACACGGTTCCCGATGAGCTTGTTCAAAAACCGTTCGAAGATTGGTCGCCGACTCACCAAAATATGAGGAAATCAAAGTGTCGATCTTCACTTTTAGCATGGGAAGGCCCACACTCCAGGCGAGGCGTTCAGCACCTAGCGTCTTTCCGCAACCGGGCGGTCCGTAAAGTAGCACCTTCCGAACAGGATGCAAGCCATAGCGGGCAAGCCGTTCGCGCGCCATATATTCCTTCTCTATGCGCTGAAAACGCTGCTCAATCGCTTCGTCTAGAACCATTTCATGTCGCAACTGAGCGTTTTCGAGACGACGGATAAATACGGCGGCACCAGGATGCCCCGCTGCTTGCGGGGGTCTGCTTGACAAGGGACGCATATTTCGTGCGAGAGGTTGGCTTTCCAAACGCTTTACGATCATATCCAGTTGACCGGCCAGCTTCTCGTGACCATTATGCCGTTCCCCCTCGGCAATCTTCCGGCACAAGGGCAAAAGCGTTCCTTCCCCCGTCTCGGACATCGCCCGCACGCAACGCTTTAACAACTCCGCATTCATGATGCCCCCTTTATACCAAACGTAATCCTAAATCGCAATCGTTTCTTTGTAAGGTTACACCTTTTCTTGCCTGTCCTGCAAATGCTTTCATCATTGCATCAGCTTTAGGTCCATCACTACCCCGCCTCCACCATCGCGATCTCTTCCGGCGTGAGCCCGTAGAGGCGGTAGATGAGGACGTTGAGGGCGGATTCGTGGGCGGCAATGGTCTGATCGAGGGCGGTGATTTCGGCGTCGAGGGCGAGGAGGCGGTCGCGTAGCGGCGCGTCGGCGGTCGTGCGCAGATCAAGAAGAAGCCGTTGCAGCCGCCGGGCGTCGAAGGCCTCGGTGACGCGCTGGTCGCGCAAGGCATGCCGCCATTGGGCCGCGATGAAGGGCGTGTCGGGCCGGTCGTAGAGCCGCACCGCCTCGCGCTCGCCAATGCGCAGCGCCAGTTCGCCGTCACTGGCGGCAACCTCGAAGCCGACGCCGGGCTGCAACAGGGCGTCGAGCGCGTCGTGGCGCGCCTGCAAGGCCTCGGCATGACGGGATTTCGCCCAGGCGGTTAGGTCGCGGGCGCAAAGCCCGGCCGGCGCCTCGACGGAGCGCTTCCACGACGCGACCGTGCCGACATCGGCCCCGAGCCACTCCGGATCCGGCGCGGGCGACAGCGGGACGGTCTGCGGACTGCGCAACCGGTTTTCGAGTTTCTCAACCCAGTCCCGACGGCGAGTGTGCATCTCCTGCAACTCCCGCGCACACCGCCCCACCTCCGCGCGCGCGCTTCCGGTGCGGCGTCTGGGATGGGCAGCGGGGCAAGAAAATGCTTCTCAATATCAAAGAAGCCACCGGCTTTTGGTCGCGCAATATGCTTGAATACAAAGCCACAAACTGGCGCATTGAGTAATCCAAGGAGGAACCCAAGGTCATTGCCCGCGTTTACAGAGACTGCGAAAACGCGACGATCATCTTGAACCGTTTCGCCTGCAAAATCCGCAGAGACCCGCAATTCGGGAGCTGTGCCAGCCAAAAGCAGACGAGGCGTCATTTGTTTCTCAATGTTCTTTGGATAGTTGTATCCCCACCATCCGTCTTGAGCATCCATTTTACCGTTCTCACGTTGCCGAAGAACCGCCTCGTAACGGCAAAAATATGACCAAATCTTTGGATAACGCTTACGCAGGGTGGTTTCCGAAATTAGAACCGCTCGGTCATTTTCAGAACAATAGGGAACCAGAATTCGGCTGTCTCCTGTTTGCCAATGATAGCGTCGAGCACCCGGCCCATTAACCAGCGGATGAATCAGTTCTGGTTCGAGATCGATACTCTCGTTCTCGTCCATAAGCAGATTCCGATATCTTCCTGCTGCCATCTCTGTAAGGTGAAACACACCGTTCATGCTTGTTTGAATGCCGACAAAGATCCCCTTGCAGCAGGCGCCCAGCGGCTTGCAGCTTTTGCTTAGGCGTTCGATGAGGCGGCGTTCGGCGGCTGGGGCGAGGGTCCACGCCTCTTCTTCCGGCAATTCGTCATACGGGATGCGGTCGGCGGATGGCCAGTCGACGGCGGAGGCGTTGCCGTCGGGGGCAAAGGCGCAGGTGATGGCGTCGCAGGGGGCGCCGCTGAAGAATTGAAGGGCCGTATAGGTGATGGCCTCGTCGAAGATTTGGTGGCTCTTGAAGTCGAGCCAGCGGTCGAGGGCGCGGGTGCGGTGGACGAGGCGGCGCAGGCTGCGGCCGTATTCGTTGACCATCCAGACGTTGGGGGCGATGTAGCCCATCCGTCCTTCGGGACGAAGGAGGCGCAGCCCCTTTTCGATGAAGGGGAGGTACATGTCGAAGTTGCCCGAGCGGGTGCTCTCGTAAAGCGGGCGGCCGTCGGGGCCGTCGGCTTCGAGCAGGTAGTCGGCGACGTCGGCCTGGGCGCGGCGGAAGTGCTGGAGCTTGATGTAGGGCGGGTTGCCGATGACGCAGTCGAAGCCGCCGTGGCTGAAGACCTCGGGAAACGCGGCCTGCCAGTCGAAGGCATTGATCCGTTCGCGCTCGCTTTCGTCGGCCTGTTCGAAGAGCGTCTCGTGCTTGCGGCTGTAGAAGGCGGCGAAGTCGGCGCCGACGAGGCTGTTGCCGCAGCGGATGTTGTGATCGAGCGAGCAGAGGGGCTTGCCGGGGGCGGCGGTGTGCAGCCAGAGGGCGAGCTTGGCGATCTCGACCGATTCGGCGTTGATGTCCACGCCGTAGATGTTGTGCGCGAGGATCGATCGGATGATCTCGTCCTGGTCAAAGAGACCGCGCTCGCCCTCGATGCGCTCCTGCTCGGCGACGACCCAGCGGTATTCATCGACGAGGCGGTTGAGCGCCTGGATGAGGAAGGCGCCGGAGCCGCAGGCGGGATCGACGATGCGCAGGCGGTCGAGGCGGGCGCGGTAGGCGCGGAGCGCTTCGAGGCGCGCGCCGGCGGCGCGGGCGGTGCGGCGGCGATCTTTCTTGAAGGCGCGGTATTCGGCCAGCGCGGCGGCGTCGAGCGGTTGCAGGACGGCGAGGCCGGTCTCGACCCTGATGGCGTCGAGGCGCGCGCCGAGGGCGTTGTCCACGAGGGTGCGGACGACCCACTCGGGGGTGTAGTAGACGCCGTCGCACTTGCGCTTGGTGAGGCGGTTGAGGGAGAGGCGGCCGTCGGCCTCGGCCTCCATGATCTCGAGTTCGGTGATGGACTGCTCGAAGATGCGGCCGAGGGTGTAGAGGCTGATGGCGCGGTTGCCGGCGTCGGCGGTGAGTCCGAAGTTGTAGGCTCCGGAGAAGTAGAGCAGGGTGCGGGGGTGGTCGAGGATGGCGGTGGCCTGGCCGGGGGCGCAGAAGACCTTGGCCGGGATGCGCAGGGCGTCGAGTTCGGGGTCGTCCTCGAAGAGGCCGCCGTTGAAGCGGTCGATGGTGTGGGGGCCGAAGGTGCCGCCCTCGCGCATGGCGCGGAAAAGGGCGCGCATGGCGTCCCAGGGGCCGGAGCCTTCGGGGTTGTAGAAGCGGCTCTGGCTCTCCTCGGCCAGCAGGTCGCGCAGCAGTTCGGGCGGGTAGCGGAGGACGCGGCCCATGTCCTCGCAGAAGAGGATGAAGATGCAGCGGTCGAGAAAGCGCTGGGTGAGGCGGACGAGGCGGCCGCGGGTGCCGGGGAAGCCGGGGTTGGCCTCGACGAGGGTGCGGTAGACGAACTGGCGGTAGTCGTGATATTCGCGGTAGAAGGTTTTTTCGATGGCCTTTTCGCGGGTCACCTGTTCGCGCAGCAGGCGGTCGAGCGGCGCGGGGCCGCGCTCGGCCAGCAGCAGGTCGTGGCGCAGCAGCCGCCAGAACACGAAGCGGCGGAAGGCGGCGGCGGGGTGATCCGAGACCAGGTCGGGATCGGCGGCGGCGTCCGATCCGGCGATGACGAACCGCTGACACTGGGTGCGGCCGAGGCGGCGGATGTAGAGGCGAAACTCGTTCATGTCCGTGACGAGCGCGAAGGACGGTTCGGCGAGGGCGTCGCGATCGCGGTTCTGCCAGGCGGACTGGAGATAGTCGAAGCACTGGTCCACGGGGGAGCGGTCGTTCTGCTTGCGGAACTGGCGGGCATCGAGTCCGGAGCGGATGTCTTTGAACTCGCAGAGGACCTGGGCGATGTTGTCGCCGCCCTCACCGAAGCGCCCCAGCGCCAGATCGGCGAAGCCGGTGCCGCCGGCCTGGCCCGCGCCGGGCACCTCGAATTGCGGGCGGCAGGTGTAGGGGTTTCCGTCCGGGGCGTGTCCCTGCGGACGATAGCCCCAGGTCTCGACGAAAAACCGCTGGATAAAGGCCGTTTCCGAGGCGCGTTCGTTCAACTGCTGGCGACCGGCCCAGGCGCGCAGGCGGGCCAGCAGGACTCCGGCCTCCGGGCTGTCGCGAAAGGCGAGAAATTCAGCCTCCCATTGGGCGCGCAGAAACGGTTCGTCGAAAAGCGACAATGTTGGCATGGCATTCTTTTCCGGAACGGTCAGCCGCGCGTCTCTGCGAGAGGTGTCTGTCATCATCCGATGCGGTCGGCCCCTGACGGCCCTGAGGCATGATGCCAAATCGCAGGGGGGGGTGTCAATCGCAGTAATGCGACACTGTCGGTAATTTCCCTTGCCGGCATTCTCGATTTCCGCTATAGTCCATCTCCACTTTTCACGGCGTGTGGCCGCGAGAGGTGAGCTGAGTTACAGGCGGACAAAAAAACGGCGCGGGTGCGCCGCTTACAAACCGCCTCTTTACCGTACAACGATGCAGGCGGAAGGCCCGGTCACGCACCGACGTGCAATGTGTTTTTCGCCGCAAAGGGTTACGAATGAGCACCAAGACAACCAAACCTAAAGACCCGGGCGTCAACCGTCGTTGGCTCGTGGTCGACGCGGCGGGCAAGCCGCTCGGCCGGCTGGCCGTGGCGATTGCCAACGTGTTGCGTGGCAAGAACCGTCCCGATTTCGACCCCAGCGTGGATATTGGCGATTTTGTGATCGTCCTCAACGCTGAAAAGGTCGTATTGACCGGAAAGAAGGATGAGACCAAGATCTATCAGCGTTACAGCGGCTGGCGCGACGGATTGAAATTGATCCCCGCAGCGACGATGCGCGAACGTCATCCGGACCGCATCATCACCGAAGCGGTGTGGGGCATGCTGCCCAAGAACCACCTGTGCCGCGGTGCGTTGACCCGTCTGAAGGTCTATCGCGGCGAGGAACACCCCCATGCGGCGCAGAAGCCCGAAGCGTTTCCATTCTAAAACGGTCTGATAAGAGAGAGGTTTTGTCATGGTCAAGGAAATTGCTGCCGCCACGGGACGCCGGAAGACCGCCGTCGCGCGGGTCCGACTGGTGTCCGGTGACGGAAAATGCGTCATCAACGAAGTCGACTCAGCCCAATACATCCCCAGCGAGGCATTGCGTCAGTACATGATGCAGCCGCTGGTGATCACCAACATGAGGGATAAATTCAACCTCGTCGTGTCCGTCAAGGGCGGCGGGGTGAGTGGACAGTCGGGTGCGGTGCGCCATGCCTTGGCACGCGCGCTGATCGTGGCCGACGCATCGCTGCGTGACGCGCTGAAGAAGGCTGGATGCCTGACGCGCGACGCGCGCATGAAAGAACGCAAAAAGCCCGGCCAGCCCGGCGCCCGCAAGCGCTTCCAGTTCTCGAAGCGTTAAAAATGCGTTCGGCTTCGGCGTTTATCAGAACCGCGGGCACCGTCTTACCGACGTTGTCCGCGTTTTGTTTTTCACCGGTGCCCCGAATCATACGGGAGCGCCGGGACGAGAGTATGTCATATTATGCCTTTACAACTCATTAAGAAGATTGCAGCCAAACTACTGGGACGGACGACCACGGTGCAAGTGTCTCAACGCCCGGCCAAGCCTGTCCGTCCTGCCAAGGCGGACGGCCGGGGAAGGCCGGCACCCGCAGGCCCTCGCAAACCGGACGCGTCCTCCCGCGACCGTCGCGCCCCGCATCCGGATGACCGGTCCGGCCCGCGGCCAGCCCGGCCACCGTCGCGGCGGCCCGAACGCGCCGAGACGCACGTCGAGAGTGGCCAGCCGCCGCGTGAGGCGAGCGCTCCGCGGCGCCCCGAACGAACCGATCGCCCCGTACGCCCCGCACGAACCGATCGCCCCGAACGTCCCGAACGAACCGATCGCCCCGTACGTCCCGAACATACCGATCGCCCCGAACATACCGATCGTTCCGAACGCCCCGATCGCCCCGTACGTCCGGATCGGCCGCAACACGCAGCGCGTGGGGACCGCGGCCCGCGCGGCGCACCCCCGCGCAGCGGCCGTTCCGATCCGTCGGCGGTCCGACCGGGAGGCGCGGTGCACGAGGCCGAAATGGTCCGGCGCCGCGAGGCCCATGCCGCCTGGTCGCTTGATCAGTATCAGGTGCCGCCCGCCGACGGGAAGATGCGTTTCCACGATTTCGACCTGCCGCTCGAAATCATGCACGCCGTGGCCGATCTGAAATTTGATTACTGCACCCCGATCCAGGCGATCAGCCTCGAATACGCCCTCGCGGGCAAGAACGTGGCGGGCAAGGCACAAACCGGCACGGGCAAAACCGCCGCGTTTCTGGTGGCACTGCTGACCCGCTACCTGCGCTCTCCCGATGCCCGCAACACCGCCCCGGGAAGACCGCGGGCTTTGGTCATCGCGCCGACGCGCGAGCTGGTGATTCAGATCTGCAAGGACGCCGACGCGCTGGGCAAATACTGCGGCTTGCGCTACCTCGCGGTTTACGGCGGCATGGACTACGACCGCCAACGCAGCGAGCTTCAGGCCGGGCCGGTCGATCTCCTGGTCGCCACACCCGGGCGCCTGCTAGATTTCGTCAGCGGCAAGGTGATCGACCTGTCGGGGGTTGATACGCTGGTGATCGACGAAGCCGACCGCATGCTCGACATGGGGTTCATTCCCGACGTCAAGCGCATCGTCTTCCGGCTCCCCCCCAAGGAGCGCCGCGGCACGATGTTGTACAGCGCGACGCTCAACGACGATGTCATGCGGCTGGCTTCACAGTGGATGACCGAACCGGTGCGCGTGGAGATCGAATCCGAATCGATGACGATTGACACGATCAGTCAGGTCGTCTACATCGTCCGGGCGAGCGAAAAATTCACCGTGCTCTATAATCTGCTCAAGATCCATGCCGATCGCCGGGTGCTCGTGTTTTGCAACCGACGCAGCAGCACCGAGCGCGTCGCCGAGTCGCTGAATCGGCTCGGGATCCCTTGCGAAATGCTCAGTGGCGATGTGCAGCAGAACCGCCGCTTGCGCGTGCTCGAAGATTTCCGCGCCGGCAAGATCCGCGTCGTGGTGGCGACCGACGTCGCCGGGCGCGGCTTGCATGTGGACGACATCGGCTTTGTCGTCAACTTCGATTTCCCGTACGAGGCCGATGACTATGTCCACCGCATCGGTCGGACGGGGCGCGCGGGTCATACGGGCACGGCGATTTCCTTCGCGGACGAGGACGAGTCCTTCATCATCCCCGCGATTGAAAAGTTTATCGGCGAACCGTTGAAATGCACGATGCCGGAGGAGGCGCTGCTCCAGCCGATCCCCGACACCCGCGGTCATCCCCGTTCGCCGCGTCCGGAACCGCATCGCCCGGCGCACCCGGTTCCGCATGCGGAGCACCCGCGCCCTGCCGGGCCCGTGCACGACGACGCGCCGCCGCCCAAACCGCCGCCTCCGGCT
>Ga0265594_1001547_pt1 | contig 17725 bp, 12 predicted proteins | sample saktaG_11_FD_190147 | JGI IMG/M metagenome (GOLD analysis project Ga0265594, IMG submission 190147) | Saline water microbial communities from Sakinaw Lake, British Columbia, Canada - sak_2011_5_24_80m | ecosystem: Environmental > Aquatic > Non-marine Saline and Alkaline > Saline ... | reverse complement strand
AGCGTATGCATGCCGCCGTGGCTCCACCCCATCACGCCTATCCTCTCGGGGTCCACGTATTCGCAGTTCTCCACCATATAGTTTCGGGCCTCGTAGGTGTCCTCCGACTCTAGGCCCCCGTAGTCTATGAGCTCATAGAACTGCTGGCCATAGCCGGTGCTGCCCCTGTACTCCGGGGCTATTACGATGTACTCCTGCGCGATAAGCTCACTGACGACGTTGGAGGCTGCGGAGTTGAAGTTAGCGTGGACTCCTCCATGGGGCAGCGCGATCAACGGGTACTTCTCGCCGCTCTTCACCGTCCTCGGTACGAACGTGTAGGCCACGAAGGTGACCCTGTTGCCGGCGCCCTGTGCCGTCGGGTTGGGCTGGTACTGTGACGGCGGCCCGGTGAGTCTAACCTTGTTGATGTGGGCTACGTCGCCGACCTTGTGGTACCACAGCACGTCGTCGACCATCATCTGGGTGGCCGCGTGCATGTGGGCCAAGGGCGCGTACTCCATGCCATTGATGACGAGTTTTTTTAGGACCTTCTCGGCTATCTTCTCAATATCCTCTTCAGTTAACATAGTCTTTCGTTTAATCCCTGCATTCCCACGGCGTCATGCTATTTAATGCATGCTGTGGGCTATCCCCCCGTCGTGGGGTTGAGTGCGTTCCAACGCTCCGCTGAAGCGGAGACCAGGCTGGCGATCCCTCTGCACGAGTTGAGCAATTTTTATTGCTTGACAAATGCACACCAAATAGTAAAAAAGTGGGAGCTTTTTCTACATCGGGATGATCTTCAGTACCTGTAGGAGATACTCGATCCTTCCCGAGAGCATGGACATCCTGAATAGGACGGTGTTGCCGAACATTACGCCTAGAGCAATCATGACGATGAGTCGTCCCAGTCTCGCTGTTGGAGCGAGCACTCCCGTATGTTCTCTTGTGAACAGGAAGTAGGATAACGCGCATATTGTGCCGATGCCAACGTAGAGGAAGTTCAACCAGTCCATCATAGTTGCGCCCGATGGCACAGTAATGGTTGAGCTAATCTGGTTGATGATGTTGGGGATCAAGGTACCGCTTGATACAACACCTAACATTACGCCTACAAGTGTAGCGATGGAGTACCTTGATATCCATCTATAATCCTCTACGAAGATTGTGTACATACCCAGTCCAAGAAGTATCGGTATGATGAAAACATATTGTCCATTCAGTAATGGGGTAACCGCGATCCTGTTCGTGTTTTGAACCGCGACGACCGCTGTTATGGCAAAGGCGATGCCTATGTAGATGTGTTCAGCCAACCTGTATAGTGGATTCTCCTTATAGAGCATGTAGCTGTAGATGGCAACGGTGAGAACCGCACCCACCCATAACCCCAGCAAGCCCCATAGCTCAGTTGGATACGCCATTTCAGCTTCCTCCTTTAATTTTATTATATATTATTGGCAAGTTAGCTAGGACAATCAGTATTACGAAGAGTAGATGAGTGGAACTGATAGCGTCCATTGTTGTTGTGGCTGCAGCAGGCATGTCAGCAAGTTTCTCTAGCTCCGCTGCTCCCCTCACGCCTACTGCTAAACCGAAGATGTCTCCGCTAGCGAGGTAAGGTGCAAGAGCTGAGCCTTTCATTGCGATACCCATACCCGCAACAGGTATCCCATAGGGCTCTCCCCACTGCTGGATCCACTTCACTTCTCCCTCCGCCGTGAATAAGACCATGGCATAGTCTGTGGCGCTGTTGGCGTCACTCATCAAGGGTAGATCATCGATGGGGGTCCCGAAGTGGTCGGCTGGGAATATGGAGCTCATGTCAACCGCCATTTGTGATGCAGCAGCATCTGCTCCAGTGTAGTAACCAAGAAAAGCCACATCCGTGCCGTATTCCAGAGTTCCCAGCCTTGGTACGAGTTCATTTAAACGTTCCCAAGACCTAGAGACATCTACGCTGTTACCAATGTAGATAAGCCTTGCTCCTCTGTCGATGAGTGTGTTTGTCTCTACGACAAGCCCACCCATGCACTCAGGCCACGTGCTTACACTCATGAAGATGTCAATGAGCACAATGTCGCCGTCTTGAACTGACAGCAGGCCATCATATAGTGCCCTTGAGGAGGGCTTAACGGTAATTGGTAGTCCTATGGGGGAAATCAGAGGCCAGGCTATGACGATGACAATCAGCCAGTAGTAGACCCTTCTGTCAAGCTTGTCAAGTCTTTCAAAGATGGTTTGATTAGCCATCTAGTCACCTCCTCCGAAGAAGCCTCTCTCGTTCCCGGTGATTACTCTGTAAGCGTACACGATTGTCCCGAAACCTGCGATCAGCATAAGAACCCTGTATCCAGGTAGTTGCCCTGGACCTAGGAGCCAGTCACCTATCACGGGGAATCCTGACCAGATCACCTCTCCGATAGGAGCATTGGTAAAGACAACGATGCACCCAGCTATGAGTAGTAGAGCTGCGTCAATGTTTCTGGCTCTGAAAGCCCGGTAAGCTGAGGATACGATGAAGAAACCGGTGCTCGCGTACATGGTTTGCTCTAAAGTAGTGTATACGTTTCTGAATGCCCACTGGTACTGGGCTCCATTGGCGTTGATTGTACCCAGTATGAACACTGTTCCGAATGTTATTATTGTCACTATGCTGTACTGCCATCTTCCTTCTAGTCTTCTCTGTACGTTCCTTCCATGGATCCTTAACAGGCTTATGACGCCTAATCCTAGAGCGATGTTTGAGATTACTACAGCGAACTGTCTGAGGCTCTCAGCGATCGACCCTAAGCTAGCGATGGAGAAGAAGTAGTCGGCGATAATTATAGCGAATACTAAGATAGGTATGTATTTGAAGGCTGTTGATTTAATGAACGACACAGTATCACAACCCCAGTAGATCCACCAAGAACGTGATGCCTAAGGGAGCGAGAACCATGCCCAGGATCATTATCCCGATAGACACGAATTTGATTACATCTTCAGCAGCTATAGGCCCCACAGCTCCTGCGTCGCCTGATACTGCTGCTGCTGCAGCGAAAAGCTCCTCCATTATTAAAGTGTAATCTGTGCTAGCAACGAGGAAGGGTATCTGGTATAGGTTGACTGTTCCACTTATCTGCAGGGCGCCCACAACGTTACCTGCTTCTGCGAGTACCACAGACTCGTATGCAAGGTAGCCTATCAGGCATGCAGCGGCTGGATTCTCTCTCTGAACTGCACCAATATATCGAGACACCAGTGAGCTCTGGTTCGCGATTAGTTCAATGTCATCATCACTGTACTCCTCGACTTTTCCTTCAACAGCGTAAGCGTTTTTGATTGTTTCTTGAATAAGAGGCATGGCGTCAATTGTAACAGTGAACAGTCTGAGCTTAACACCCGCTTTGGCCGCGAAACCGGCCAGTCGTCCCAGTATAGTGATGCCTGCTAGAATGTATGCTCCACTCGAGAGGCTTAGTGATGACCCGATACCAGGCATGTAGAAGATGGGTTTACCCATTTCGGCGCATCGTCCAACAGCCTCGGGTAACGCCTCTAAGGCCGCCAAGGTCCGAATTTTAAAGACTTTGCCTTGCTCCATCATTCTGGTGAACAGGTAGTATAGGACAAACGAGCCAAACAGTAAAACGAAGGCAACGATCCGTCCGTCTTTTAGTATCATTTCGTTCTTTTTTCCATTTTGCATTCCCTGTTGATAGACAACAGGGCGTTCACCCCGTCGTGGGGCATAGCGCTTTTCTGTCATCTCTTCACATCACTGCTTAGAGATTCACACAGCGATCTCCCAAGCGCGGGTTACTATGCTATTAACGTTTGAAAATATAAAACCACCCATAAAAAACATGAATAATATTTATATTATAATCAAAAGTAAAGGTATCTAATAATATATAATTATTTTTTGCTAATTTTTATAAAAATGGATTCGACAATAATTAAATGAAAAAGATACGGTGGACAGTAGAAGAACACAGACATACCAGTAACGTCATGGTTCTGTGATTGTTGGTACTCGCCAGCTTGTCTACAAGAAAGTAGAGAAACCGATGTTCCTCGTCGCCATGGTCGCCGGGGGGTACGTGGACCCAAAGGTTACCAGAGAGTAACACGGGTTCTCCTTGACTACTCGAAACTCACGACGCCAGCCTTCTCCAAGACGGAGAAGAACTCGGCGACGTGCCCGGCCGGAACCGGCGTGAACTCGGCGCTCACGGCGTCTCTTATCTGCAGTAGGTCACGCCTCCCGTCCACGAAGTTCAGAGCCTCGTAGGCGACGTACTGGCCGTCGCGGAGGATGGACAGGTCGAGGAGCTCGTCGCCGCCCAGCCTTTCCGCGAGCCAGGCCCCCCCGTACAGGAACCTGTTTGGGTATATGGGTCCTTTTGGCGTCTCGGCTCTGACCGGGACTTTTCCGCGCAGCGCCTCCTCCTCCGGACTACGCTCCGCTAAAGTCGCTGGGACGCCTAAGGCCTCAGCCTTGCTGAGATGGAAGGCGTCCAGCTCCTCGATGAGGCGGCCGCCGTCGACAGCCAGCTCTGAGATCATGTTCTCGGTGAAGGCTACGGCGTCGGGGTCTCCCTCGAGCCAAGGCTCTATGGTCTTCAGCGAGCGCTGCTCCCTGTCGACGTTGGCGTCGACTGAGATACGGGCTTCCAGAGCGAATCTAGGCAGCTCCTCGGCTCCAGCGTCAGAGACCATAGCGACGGCCCTGCGTAGCTGCACCGCCAGCCGTTCCCTGGCTCGGGCGGCGCCTACCGCGACGAGCTCTTCCGCCTCCCGCGGCCCGGCGTTGGCTATCGCGTGGAGGAAGGCGGCGCCGATCACCGCGATCCGTTTCATCTGGGTTGGGTCCGCGGTCTCCGGGTTGTCCTGGTGGGCCGCGATGTAGGGGTCGGGCCAGTCGCCGATCTGGGCTGAGTGGATCTTCAGGTTTCCGTCGTTCAGCTCCTCGTGGTCGCTTAGCCCCCAGAAGTAGGGATTCACGTCTGCGAGGAAGTCGTCCCGGGAGCCGAGGGGGTCGAGGATGGGCCAGGGGAAGTGCGGAGCCGGGGACATCTGCAGCGCCCTGTGGACCTTGTTTCCGGCTATGGCCCACTCGAAAACCTCTTGGAGGGCGTCGTCGACCACCGTCGGGTTGGAGCTGGGGGAACGCTTCATGTGAACTCGTACACCGATACTCTGGTCCTTGCCCGCCATGTCGTAGTTGAGGACGAAAAGCCATCTATCCAGCGCCTCGGGGTGGCGGTGGAGGTAGACGAGAAAGCCCTTGTGCTCGGCCCCCCAGATGAAGCGGATCGTCCGCCGGGGACGGGGCAGCACCCCCTTATCTATTAGGTGTGCCAGAGTCCGGGCTACCTCCAAGCTGACCCCGTCGCCAGTGGCGTTGTTGCCTCCGGCGTTCCGGTGGTCGATGTGGGCAGTGAGCAGCACCTCCTCGTCGGGGAGTTCGCAGCCGGGGATGACGCCGGTCACCTCCAGGTACTCGCCGGGACCGATGTCCGCGTCGATCTTCACACGGACACGGACTTCTCCCCTCTTCAGCTCGGAGATCAGCTTCTGGGCCTGCCGATACGATACGCTGAAGCCGAAGGTAGAGGGGCTCCCGTCGGGGCCCAGCCACGGCGTGAGATCGCCGCTTGGGACCAGGTCGGGCATGTCGAATCCGCTTGCCCTGAAGGCGATCACCCCCAGCGCCCCGCGTTCGTACACCGCGGCTGCGTGGACCGCCCCCACGGAGCCTGTGGCCAGCACCACCTTGCCCTCCACGTCCTTTCCCTCGTAATCCTCCGCGGACATTCCAGCGCCGACGTATACCAGCTCCGCCTCAGCCTCCGTTGAGCGGCTGAACCTAGCCAGCGCGCCCGGCGTCAAGGCGAAGTCGGTCAGACGTTTCTCGTGTGGAGTGATCTGCCACAGGGAGCCCTCCCTGGCGTCCCAGCTCGGCTCGGTATGGAAAGCCCAGTAGTAGCGCTCCCCGTCAGACGGGAACTCCTCCAGCCTCACCTCCTCGAGGCCGATTGCCTCGGCCTGTCCCCGCATGTACTCTGCGATCTCCCTGAACTGGGGGGAAGGGGCGTAGCCGCCCATCAGGTTGAGGCGCCTGAAGTGGTTGCGGGCGAGCTCCCCGGAGGCCTCCTCGATGAAGGCCTGGAGAGTCTCGGCAGACAGCCATAGGGGCGGCCCTATCAGGCTCTTCTCATAGCCCATCCATGGACCTCCGTTCTCTCAGCATGCGTCTTAACCCGGAAAACATAGTGTATCAGTTGCTACGGAGGATATGTAACTTTACCTAGGCGCCCATGTCTCTTCGACAGGATCGGCTTACAGCCCGCACGTGATGGAGAAGCGGGTCAGGCTTGGCGGAGACCACACGAGGTTCAAAATAGAGTAACCCCCGCGTTTTCCTGACGCGAGATCGCCGTCATTCTAGGCCCTCCATAAACTTAAGCCCAGATCTTACGATGAGGATACTTGGAGACTGAAACCCGTGAGAGGCCTTAGGGCATACCTGGAGCTGCTGAAGGAGGCGGTGCCGGATCAATTTGTCACAGTATGCGAGCCGATTGACTGGAAGTACGAAGTCACCTCTTACGTCACGGAGATGGAGAAGAGACAGACGAACCCCGCCGTGATGTTCGAGGACGTGAAGGGGGGCTCAGTGCCCATACTGGTGAACCTGTTCGGACACGTGGACAGGATAAGCCTGGGGATCGGGGAAACACCCAAGGTAAGGACCAGGCTCGGCTTCTACGATGAATGGAACAGGCTCTTCGTCAGGGACATCCCGCCGGTCCTGGTGAAGAATGGGCCCGTCAAAGAGAAGAAGGCACTCGGAGGGGACGTCGATTTACGCTCGCTGCCTATCCCCAGGTTCTACGAGCAGGACGGCGGAAGGTACGTCACCGCTGGGCTGTTCCTCGCCAGAAACCCGGAGAAATTGGAGGAGATAAACCTATCCTACGTCAGGATGCACCTCCAGGGAAAGAACCGCTTCGGTGTGAGCTTCCACTCAAGGGGCCACATGTGGCAGTACTTCGAAAACGCCAAGGCAGTCGGTGAGCCCATGGAGGCAGCCGTGATAATCGGCGCTCATCCATCCCTGTATCTGGCGGCTGCAGCGAAGATCACCGGCGAGTACCACAAGGCAGGCGCGTTGACCGGCGAGCCGGTGGAGCTGGTGAAGTGTGAGACAGTCGATCTCCCAGTGCCCGCAGACGCTGAGATAGTGTTGGAGGGGAAGGTGCTCCTCGAGGAGGAGGACGAGGGGCCCTTCACAGAGTACACGGGTTACATCAGCGGAAGATCGACGAGGAACCTGTTCAAAGTCACCGGGATGACCCGGCGGAGGAACGCCGTGTTCCTGGCTGTTGCCCCAAGCAACTCCGCTGAACATCTTCTCCTCAGCGGGTTACCCAAGCAGGCGAGGATATCCCGTGCGATGACGGATTTCATCCACACGCCGGCGCTAGAGGACATCATATGGCCTGTGTGGGCCACACATTTCGCGTGTTTCATCTCCATGAAGGAGTCAGTCAGCGGGATACCTGGTCTCGCGAAGCAGATGGGGCTGCTTCTACTGGGGCTGGACCATTACGTCAAGATGGTCGCCGTTCTCCCCCACGGCATGGACGTGTCTGACTCAGCCCGCGTCCTCGGAGCCATCGCGGAAAGATGCGACTTTAAGCTGGGAGCGGGCGTCGACGTCGTCGGCACGGTCTACAGTCAACTGCTCGATCCCTCCTCGGTTAAAGCCGGGATTTCATCCAAGATGATCATTGACGCAACCGGACCGAGGGTGTCTTCGGGGAAGGAGATCGTGTTGACTGACGTCATCGGCATCAAGGAGATCAAGGACGCGTCGTTTCTTCATGGGGGAAGCCCCGCCCTATGCCTTATCCGCCCCGAACAGGGGGTGAAGGACCTTAGCTGGGTTTTCGAGGAGAAGACTTTGTCGGGGTGCAGAATGGTTGTCTGTGTCGACGATGACATCGATATCCATGATGGACGGCAGATACTGTGGGCGATGGCGACCAGATTCCAACCCGCGGAAGACTCAGTCATCAAGGACAACAGGCTATTGATTGATGCAAGGAGAGGTGACGCGTGGACGGCTTTGAGGGCCACGCTTCCATTCGAACGAGTAACCTAAGTTCATACACATCAATACCTGTGACATGATCTTGTAGAAGTCCTCTTTTTTTAATCTAAAAATGTGTACGCGTCCTCACTTCGTTTTCTCATGTATCCTACCATACTGTAGGCGAGCTGAACCAAGTTTTTTCAGTGTTTCTGGGAAGAGGTTGAGGTCTCTATGCGGTAGCAGTAAAGCGTCCATGAAAGCTTGATTGTACTCTGTGATGGTTGCCAGCTCGATGTACTCGACCCTTCTGCTGATGGTTCGAGCTTCCTCACGAACTCCTCTCGATAGAAGCGCCATCCGTGCACCGGTCCCTGCGGCGTTTCCCACCTGCTGGATGTCCAGGGTGTTGAACTCTGGGATCATCCCTACATTGACGGCGCTCTCACGGTTGATGTAGGTTCCGAACGCCCCGGCCATGTAGATGTGAGTGATTTCGCTCGGCTTTACCCCGAGACGGCTCAAAGCCATCTGGGCCCCGGAGAACATGGCGGCTTTGCCTTTCTGCAGCTCCCGGACGTCGAGCTGGGTGACGACTATGTCGTTTCCGACGCCATATTCCCTTTTCCAGGCCAACACGTACTCGGAGACGTTGCCGCTCCTCCTGATGCGTGGATTCTCTATCTCCCCCCTGATCTTTCCCGAGGTGTCTACGATGCCCGCTTTGAGCATCTCTGATAGGGCGTCGATGAGCCCTGACCCGCAGATGCCGACGGGTTCGGCGTCGTCTATGGTAGTGAGGGAGGGTTCGAGGGTGTCCGGATCGATCCACACTCCCTCTATGGCGCCTGAGGCCGCCCTCATCCCGTGCTTGATGTGTGCGCCTTCGAAGGCTGGCCCCGAGGCGCAGGAGCAAGCGACCATGCGGTCCCTGTCTCCGACGACTATCTCGGTGTTGGTGCCTATGTCGATCAAAAAGCAGAGCTCGTCTGACCTGTGGACCCCCGTGGCTAGGATGGATGCGACGCAGTCCGCCCCGACAAACCCGGCTATGAGTGGGAGAACATGTATCTTCCCCTTGGGGTTCCCCAGGTTGAAAGGCCCTGAATCCAGGTCTCTGTGCCCCACGTCTTTCGGCATGAAGGGGCTCCGAGCCAGTGGACGAGGATCCAGGTCTAGGAGGAAGTGCTGCATAGCCGTGTTCCCCACGAACACCAGCTCATATACGTCACGCGGATCCGCGTCAACCTTCCTACATGCGTCTGAGAGCAACTGTTGGATGCCTTCAACCAACGACCTATGCAGGGTTTCCCGCTGGTCGCCGCCGCCCAACGCGTAGGTGAGTCGAGTCATGATGTCCTCGCCGTACGGTATCTGGGGGTTCATGGCGGTTTCAACGCTCAGCACCTCGCCGGTTGCGAGATCCATCAAGTATCCTGCCAGCTTCGTGGTTCCGACGTCGACGGCGAACCCATGGATCGGCACGTCACGGGATGGAAGCGTCTCAATGACTGTGTCTCCGTACAGTATCTGCGTGGTTTCACCCGTTGTCTGTTTTCTTATTTGAGGATCGAGTGTTACGGGGGTGTCCAAGCCCTCGCTCTGGAGCCTCTGAGCGCCTCTCCGGCTCTCCCTGGGTACGAGGATAACCACGTCACCCATTATCTCTGAGCGGCATGCGAGCCTATAGCCCTCGCCCAGTCTGTCTCCACCGAGTAAATCTGCCTCCTCGAGAGTCGGGTCGCTCACGTTTTCCGTGCCCTGCACGATTTTTACGATGCACTTGCCGCAGGAGCCAGCCCCCCCGCAGATTGAGTTAATGTCGACTCCGAGGTCTCTCGCAGCCTGAAGCATAGTTATTTTATGATCGAATCTAGCTTTCCTTCCATGGGGCTGGAACACGACCTCGAAGCTTGGGGACAAGGAATCAATGAAAGGGTTGACGCCCATCGTTTAGTTATTTGCATTTTAAAAACATCGAATACCACATATGATGGGAGGAGGCATCAAAATGTTTGACTTTTCCGTGAAGCAGAAGACCTACGAGATCAACGGCATCGTGATCGGTGGAGAACCTGGCCTTACTCCGACCGTGATGGTAGGCTCCATGTTCTATAAGGGGGATAAAACGGTGGAGGACAGGGCTAAGGGGCTGTTCAATAAGGATGAAGCCGAGAGCCGTCTGCGGAAAGCGGAGGAGATGTCAGACTTGACGGGGCTGCCCACGATGGTGGACCTCATCGCGGAGAACGCCGTGGCGGCGGCGAGGTACCTGGACTTCATGGTCGAAGCCACGGATGTGCCCATCTTCCTCGACGTCGTGTCTGAAGACGGTCTCACAGAGTCACTGCAGTACACCTCCGATCACGGGATGATGGAGAGGATAATACTCAACTCGTTAAACCCCCACTCAGGTGAACATGTGTACACGAAGATCAAGGAGACGAGATGCACCAGCTCCGTCCTGTTACTCCACAGCACCGAGCACATGTTAACCTCCAACAAAGACGCGCTCATAGAGAAGATGGTGCCCAAGGCTGAGGCGGCGGGGATAAAGAACATACTCATGGACACGGCGGTCATCGACATCCCATCCCTGGGGTTAGCGACAAAGGCGATCCACCGAATCAAGGACAAATACGGTTACCCGTGTGGCTGCGGCGCCCACAACGCCATAGCCTCGTGGAAGAGGCTGAAGAAGAAGTACTCGAAGGACGCCGTCACCGTGGCGATAGGCGTGGTGAACGCCCTGCCCGTAGCCGTGGGAGCCGACTTCGTCATCTATGGGCCATTGAAGAACGCGGAGACCGTCTACCCGGCGGTGGCTATGATCGACGCCGCCTACAGCCAGCAGATGATAGAGAAAAGGATCAGGCCAAGCAGGGATCACCCCAGGTTCAGGATAGGCTAAACAATCAGCCAAATATCCAAGAATATGCGTCGATTGACCGGGCGAGATGAAAGGCATTGATATGCATGTAAATGGTGCGGGAGGAGGGATTTTCTCACAGATTTACTAGTAAAATGTTGCTAGATTTTTCTATTATTGGTGCTGTAGAAACTAGAGTTTTTTATTGGATTTAATAAAAAAAATGTTGGTAACGCCATTCAATCTCTTCTTCAATGAATCGTTCAATTTGCATTTTCTGGACGCAAGAAACCATTCAAGTGATCGTCAACTCTGAAGCTGAAGGTTTTGTATTTGAGTAATATATTATCCAAGGATTATGTTGTTCTATTTTTCTTGTTTTAGGATTAGATTCTCTTAGTTCACTCGATTTCCACGAGTTGCATCTCGCAGAGTTCTCGATACAGACTGTTGTTTTCCAATAGCCAAGCATGGTTGCCTTCGGCTTCAACTACCCCGTGATTGAGAACAATTATCCTATCCATATCCCTAACAGTCGACACCCTGTGCGTAACAAGAATCACTGTTCTATTCATCATCTCACTGCGCAGAGTCTCCTGGATACGTGCCTCTGTGTATGGGTCAACGCTGCTGGTAGCCTCATCAAACACTAGAATCCGTGGATCAGCGATAACAGCCCTGGCTAAACATATCAGCTGTCTCTGGCCGTAGCTGAGGTTTGCGCCCCTCTCATTTAGTACGGCTTGGTATCCGTCTTTGAGCTCCATCACCGCGTTATGGATGCCAACATACTTGGCGACACGAGCCACCTCGTCATCAGAGACCCCCGGGTTGCCGAACTTGAGGTTATACTCGACTGTGCCATTGAACAAGAATGGCTCCTGAAGTACGATACTCACCTCTTTTCTCAGAGATGAGAAAGCGAGATCCCTGAGGTTGCACCCATCGATGAACACGTTTCCCTCAACCGGGTCGTAGAACCGTCCCAGGAGGTTGATTATGGTGGATTTACCTGAGCCGGTTGGGCCAAATATGGCGACCTTCTCACCGGGTTCGATATCTAGTTTGATATGCTTTAGAACAGGTTGATCCGGTATGTAGCTGAAGCCGACGTCGTCAAACCTGATCTCCCCCTTCATCTCATCGAGATAGACAGGGGTTTCACTCTCTTGTATCTCCGGCTCATGGTCCAGGATGGTGAATATTCTCTCGGCTCCCGCTAACGCGCTCTGGATCTCCCCGTACATCATAGCGAGGTTCTGTATGGGTGTGAAGAATGTCTCGGAGTAGTTGCTGAATGCTACAAGGTCTCCGATGGTATGTGTGGCGCCCAGAACCTTTACCCCGCCAAGGTACCATATGGCTGCGGTCATAACGCTACCCAGAACCGTTGCTACACTGCTGTAAGCTACCGAGATGGTCTCCGCCCGTATCTGGGTCTGCATATTCTGCTCGTTTACCGCGTCGAACTCCCTTAGGCTTCTATCCTCCTGTACAAGCGATTTTGTGAGCTTTGCACCATACATCAGGTCCTGTACCTTTCCTGTAAGTGAAGCCACGTTTCTCCTCGCGGTTCTCCAAGCCTCCTTTATCCATCCCTGAAACACCCTGCTTGTGAGGGCTAGAATCGGGGCGATCAGTAACGCGATTAGGGTGAGTTGAGCGTCGATGTAAAACATGATCAGTATCACCGATATCGCCATTATCAGGTCGGATACCAGCCCTATGACTCCCGTCGAGAGTATCTTCTTCAACGCCTCGGCGTCGTTGGTAACCCGTGAGACCAGCCTCCCGGTGTTGCCGTATTCGAAGAATCGCTGGGATAGACTGTTGATGTGGCTGAAGAAGTCCGCCCTGATGTCGGCGATAACCAGAAGCCCCAGCTTCTCAACATAGTACTGCTGAGTGCTCGTGATAACCCACTGCACTAACGCGATGGCGGTATAGATTAACGCGGATACCAAGAGTAGACTCACCAATGAGGGCTCTGAGATACCTGTGATGCTGACAGCGAGACGTTGAATGAGAGCAGCTAACCACGTATCATCGGGAGCCTGCGTCTTAGTTATGTAGACATCCAGCACCACCTTGTAGAGGTAGGGGCCAGCGAGAACCGTTATCATCTTCATGAAGATGAGGACAAGCTCCAAGCCTACGAGCGCCTTGTACCTGAGCATGTATTTCGTTATGATCCTTTTAACGATCTCAAGGTCGCCATACTTGCGGACGGTGGACTCCAGTGACCCAATGTCATATCTATCAACATACTCGGCCATCAGTCGTCACCTCCAGTGCTCATGTTCAATGCCTGTGACTCGATGAGGTGCCTGTACTCCATACTAGATTTGAGTAGCTCTCTGTGTTTTCCCTGGGCTATGATTCTACCTTTATCCATGACGACTACTTTGTCGGCTGTCTCGCATGTTGATGCACGCTGGGTGATGATCAACGCGGTGCGGTTTTCACGGAGGTTCTCGATGGCTAGCCTTATCAAGGACTCTGTCTGGGCGTCCACGTTGCTCGTCGAGTCATCCAGTATCAAAATCCTTGGGTCCGTCAACAATGTTCTGGCTATTGAGACTCTTTGGCGTTGCCCCCCTGACAATGTTACTCCCCTCTCTCCCACCATGGTCTCATAGCCCTGTGGCAGTGTCATAATGTACTCATGGATCTGAGCCGCTTTGGCTGCCTCTACGATCTCTTCATCGCTGGCATCTGGTTTACCATAGCTGATGTTTCCCTTGATGGTGTCCGAGAAGATGAATACATCCTGCAGCACTATCCCAACCTGTTTACGGAGACTCTTGAGCCCTATCTCGCGCACATCAACCCCGTCTATCATCACAGAGCCCGATGATACGTCATAAAACCGGGGAACAAGCTCCGCCAGAGTAGTCTTCCCTGAGCCCACATAGCCTACGAGAGCTACTTGCTCTGATGGCGTTATCCTCAGGTTTATGTCCTGAAGTGTCTCCTTTTCTTCGCCGTATCTAAATGATACATCCTTGTACTCGATTTCTCCGTTAATCTCAAGCTTTAATGGGTTAGCAGCCTCCTTCACATCCCCCCCGACATCTATTACTTCAAAGACCCTTCTCGCACTGGCTATCGCATCCTTGTAGAACATGATTAGGCGGGCGAACATCCTCATGGGCCCCACTAGCTGGACGAAGTATGTTCCAAAGAGCACTAGCTCACCGATCGTTAAGTGTCCCGTGGATGCTTCTTGGCCTCCATAGAATATGATGAGGGCAACGCCTATGGCAACCATGAATGCGCTGCTTGGGCCATACAGGTTCTGGATCAACGCGGCCTGAAGGCTGGTATCCACGTATTCCCTGTTCTGATCACTGAATCTCTCGAGGAAGCTGTCTTCCATTCCATGAGTCTTTATGAGCTTGTGGCCTACGATGCCTTCCACTAGCACGTTGTTCAGGTCACCGAACTGGTTTTTAGATCTGGTCAGGTAGCTGCTTATCCTGCTTGAGTAGAGATTGGTGCTGAGGAAAATGAATGGGAGCGGGATGCAGCAGATCAGGGTTATTCGGGGGTCAATCAGGTAGAGTATGTATAATGTGAAGAAGAACTGCATCCCATGCCTGAATATCTCACGCACCGTTTCACTATAGAACAGATCCACGGCCCCCAAGTCGCTGGTGACCCTGCTTATGATCTGCCCCGACATCACCTTATCGAGGTATGTGAACGACTTGTTGATGAGGGCATAGTAGAAGTCTCGCCTCATCACTCGTAGGATGTTTTGGCTCAGCGTGGCACGTAACGTGATGTGAATCACGTGGAAGATGCCTCGTATTATGGCTAGTGCGACTATAATGCTGCATAGAATTAGTAAAAGTCCGGTTGAATCCGTTACGCCCGTCCAGTTTTTCACCAACTCGATGAACCAGTGGGTGTTACCCGGAACAGGCACCAGAATATAGTCAATTATCAGTGCAACGATAAGCGGCGCAATTAACGCGAAAATACCATGTCTCCCAAAGGCAGTCAACACTATCCCGATGAAAACACCTAAAAAGGGCTTCATGTAGCTTAACAGTCTCTTCGTAAGCTCCCACTCTGAGGGATTATAACCGGCCAAAACAGCCCACTGGATGTTAATCTGAGTCTAATCAAGTATAAAGGAGATTCTAGGCCAATTTTCCACAACTCCATACAAGCCAACAACCAAAAAACTACCCACAAACTACCACTCCATCACACATATTCACACCATTACAACTTATCCCGAAAAAACACCGAGTTACTGGTATCTTCAACTTGGGAAAACGGGTATGATGCTACGAGGAGAGATACCGCTTTCAAGGACCTGCCATGATGTCGTTGAAAGAACGTCAACGGCGCAGAGCCGCGCCCCCTGGGCGGGTTAACCTTTTTCGAATCCTTCAATAACCCAGGCGGGGTACATCACAGAATGGTGAAGCCGCCGCCCCTCGACCTGTCGCTCCCATACATCACCGAGGGGCTGGAGGGCGTAGGGGGCAGGATCAGGGCGCGCCCCGAGGACTTCGTGGTCGAAGAGGTTGCCCTCTACGAGCCCTCGGGCGTCGGTAGCCACCTCTACGTCAACATAACCAAGGTGAACCAGACCACCCGGGACGTGCAGCTCCAGCTGGCCGAGCTCTTCAACCTCAGACCCGAGAACATAGGCACCGCGGGGCTCAAGGACAAGTACGCCGTGACCACGCAGACGTTCAGCGTACTCTTCGAGAGGAACGACGTGCGGCCCGGCGACGCCGTGGAGCTCATCGAGGGCAGCCTGGACGTCAAGGTGAACTGGGCCAAGTTCCACGGCAACAAGTTCAGGGCGGGCCACCTCATAGGTAACAGGTTCAAGGTAACGATCACCGACATACGTATGCCCACGAGCCGGGCCGCCGAGAACACGAGGAGGATAGCTGAAGCGATCCACCTGAAGGGGCTGCCCAACTACTACGGCGAGCAGAGAACAGGTAGAGGCGGCAAGAACGTGCAGGAGGGTTGGGAGATACTTCAGGGGCGGAAGACGTTCGCCGACAGGTGGCTCAGGAAGCTCCTGGTCTCGGCGTACCAGAGCCACCTGTGCAACAGGTACCTGACCGAGAGGGTGAGGCGCGGCCTCTTCGGCAGGCTGCTGCTGGGCGACATAGCGAAGAAGCACGAGACGGGCGGCATATTCTGGGTGAATGACCCTGGGGCCGAGCAGCCCCGGTACGATGCCCAGGAGATCAGCTTCACGGCCCCCATGTACGGGTACAAGATGTCCCAGCCGCTGGGCGAGGCAGCCGCCCTCGAAGCCGAGATACTTGAGGAGTCTGAGACGTCCTTGGAGACGTTTAGGCGCATGAGGGTCACCGGCACCCGTCGCCTGGGCAGGCTGATACCCAGGATCGAGGTGGCTGAGGCGCCCCGGGGGGTCCAGCTTTCTTTCATGCTTCACAAAGGCGGTTTCGCCACAACCCTGCTCAGGGAGTTCATGAAGACAGAGCCAGAGGACTAGACCGGAGGATGAGAAGCGGCCCCTCTTCATGAAGACTCTCATTCAAAAGATCGTGGCGGCGATCCCTGCCACCAGTTGAGACGGCTCTAAAGCGATACGATGATTTTTTCCGCCTTTTTACCTGTCATCTCAACGATGTCGATTCGGCCGACGTGCACCTTTGAGACGCTGCCCGGCTTCACCTGTCTCTCAATGATGTCCCCTGGGTCGTCGTCGAGCTGCCTTACCATGATCTCCAGCGCCCGCCTCTTCCCCTCGTAGTCCTCGACGAAGGATACGACGCCCTTGAACTGGGTGGTGTGGTACAGGTGGTCGCAGCTACCCTGCTGGTACCCGCCGTCGATCAGCGCCTGCCCCCAGACGACGGGGTTGTCCCGGAGTATGTCCACCTTCTTTCCCTCTCTGGCGCAGTGGAAGTAGATGCGGTTGTTGGCCTCATCGTAGCCGTGGCTCAAGGTCGCTATGTATGTGACGTTGTCTCTGCACAGTGCCAGCGTGACGTAGTCCGCCTCCTTCAGGGGCTTGACGAGCTCAGCGTGGTCCGTGACCTCCTTGTCCTTCCTCCTCATGTGGATGCCGGGCATGGTTCTACCCGCTCCCGGGCAGATATTAGATTATCCGGACCCTCCAGCCCTCCCATGAACTTTATATGTGAGAGGTTTAGCCGTGGTGCGGGGGCGGGATCGGACACACGTTTGCTTGCTAAACGGTTCTCAAACTTCAATTTGATTGCTTTCTGTGCCTCACTTCTCGCTGAAGAACATATGTGGCCCGTCTTCGTGAACCCGATCCAGTATGGCCTGAACCTCAACGAGGGAGGTGACTCGCTGCGCTTCAAGCTTCAACGAGTTAACGCGGCGGCACCCGGAGAAGTACTCGTGGAGCACCCGCCTCATCGTTATTACGCCCTTCTGCTCACCGTAGAAACCACGCAGATGGCGCAGGTGCCCGAGGCACACTTCCTTCCTCTCCGCCAGCGACGGCGGGGCGTAGGGCTTCCCCGTGAACGTTGAAAGTATCTCCGTCACCAGCCAGGGGTTTCCGATGAGGCCGCGGCCTGGCATGACCGCCGCGGCCCCCGTCCGCTCCACCATCGCCAGCGCGTCCATCCCTGTGAAGATGCCGCCATTAGCAACCACAGGGACCTCGACACTCTCCACGACCATCCTCAGCCCCTCGTAGTCCACGGGCAGTCCGAACTTCTTCTCGCCACTCCTCCCGTGCACCGTTATGGCCGAGACGCCCGCCTCCACGAGCCCCCTAGACAACTGGACTGCGCTCCTGCTCCCGTTGGACG
>Ga0265594_1001545_pt1 | contig 17733 bp, 10 predicted proteins | sample saktaG_11_FD_190147 | JGI IMG/M metagenome (GOLD analysis project Ga0265594, IMG submission 190147) | Saline water microbial communities from Sakinaw Lake, British Columbia, Canada - sak_2011_5_24_80m | ecosystem: Environmental > Aquatic > Non-marine Saline and Alkaline > Saline ... | reverse complement strand
GTCCTGTAACAAATGATGTTGCCGGTATCGAAGGTTTCACTGTAGAAAACTGCCAGATCGGTTCTGCCGAATTCCCGGTATGGCGCGATGGCGTCGCGGTCTGGGGATCAGGTTCAGGTCCGACTCAGGGAATTGTGTTAAATAATGAAATCTATGCCGGTTGCCGTGGAATTGCAACCTATGTGGTTAATGATTGTAATTTCAGCGGAAATACCATTCATATGCTGCCCACAACCAGTTCAACGACTTACAGTTATGTACATGGCATTTATTTAACAGGCGCTTCCGGTCCGACGGTCATTCATGACAATACGATCAATTGTCTGGAAGCGGCAACCGTTTCAGGAACATATGTTGTTGGTATTGCCTTTGCCGGTAATTCTGAAGGTGAAGGAGAGATCATAAGTGTTGTAAATAATATGATCAATGTTGGTGCTGCGGCTGGAACCCATGCTACTTATGGTATCGGCCTCCGTTCAGCAAACCCAATGGGTAATATCGAGGCATATCACAACACGATTGTGATCAATGAACACGCATCCACGCTGACTAGCTATGCTGTTGGTAGTCATACGAAAGGTACCGGTCCGGTTGATATCGATCTGAAAAATAATATTATCGTTAACAATCATACCGGAAATACAGCTTCGGCTGCGATAGGATTAGTACCGACAACATCTGTACTGATTTCTGATTATAATGTGCTCGTATCTGATCAGAATTTTGTAAATTACCAGGGTACAAGTTACGCTGATCTGGCTGCCTGGCAAGCGGCCGGACAGGATGCAAATTCCGTTTCCAAGGCTGTAGAATTTGTCAGTGCAACCGACCTGCACCTTGCCGGCGCATCCATTGGCGATATCGATCTGGCAGGTACGCCTCTGGCGACGGTGACAACTGACATTGACGGTGACGCACGTAGTACAACCCATCCTTATAAGGGTGCCGACGAATCCGATGAGATCCAGGTCTCAATAGACAGCAATACTGAGACATTACCGGTAGTTTTTAAATTACACCAGAACTATCCGAACCCGTTTAACCCGACGACAACCATATCTTTCGATTTACCGGAAGCGGCCAATGTAAAATTAGTTGTTTATAACATGATGGGTCAGCAGGTTGCCGAATTGAAAAATGAAAATATGCAGCCGGGCTTTTACAAGATGAATTTCAACGCTTCTCATCTGGCAAGCGGTGTCTATATTTACAGAATTCAGGCTAATAACTTTACTTCACTAAAGAAGATGACTATTCTGAAATAGGACCTTGCTGCTTTTTTATGCCGGGAAGGCTGCCTTCGGGCAGCCTTCCTGGTATGCTTTCAACTGGGGTAGATTTTTCGTTTATTATATTATCGGATCTTACACTTTTAGGGGCGTGAGTTTAAAAAACAGGGACAGTTATGAACAAAAACTTTTTGCATAATAAGACCAAACTAATATTTCAGTCGGCAATTCTGATCCTGATCTTAGTTTTGGTAATTCTTGGAGCTTTTCATGTGATAAAGCCGGACTATGAAGCCTATTGCCCCTTTGGTGGAATCCTATCACTGGGCAGCAAACTCTGGCTTGGATCGATGTCCTGCGCCATGAGCGAAGTCCAGGTCTTTATGGGTATTTTTCTTTTAATCGGAGTGATGGTCTTCGGTAAACTGTTTTGCGGGTATATTTGCCCCATTGGGACTGTTATTGAGTGGCTGAATAAGCTGCTGGCAAAGTTTAAGCTGTCTCATGTGCTCACCGGCATTTGGGACCGACTGTTGCGGATTGGCAAATATGTTTTATTATTCTTCACGGCATATTTTACAATTACATCGAGTGAATTATGGTGTAAAAAATTCGATCCCTATTATGCCGCAACCAGCGGTTTTGATAGCGATGTGGTTGTTTGGGCCGGGATTTTGACATTATTAGTCGTTGTGATAGGCTCGGTGTACATTCGCTTTTTCTGGTGTAAATATGTCTGTCCGTTAGGAGCTGTCAGCAATATCTTTGCAAATTATTTAATCACCCTGCCGATCATCATTTTATATATCATTATTCGCCTGATTGGTTGGGATCTGCATATTTTATGGCTGCTTCTGGCGCTGGTCATTTCCGGTGCGGCAACGGAGATTATTCGATTTAAATTTTATTCGGTTTCTCCTTTGAGAGTCAAAGTCAATAAAGATAATTGCATTAGCTGTTCGCTCTGTGATAAATCATGTCCCCAGGGAATTGAAGTCAGTAAATATGAAAAAGTTACTCATCCCGACTGCAACTTTTGCATGGATTGTGTAAAGAGTTGTAAGACAGATAACAGTATCGGCTTGATTAAATCAAACGGAACCTGGTTGCCGCCGGTTGTTTTGGTAGTGTTATTTGTACTGGGATTGATATTTGCGAAAACTTTTTCCTTCACAACCCTTTCGGAACGTTGGGGTAATTTTGATGAATTGGAAACCGTTGGGAAATATGAGATGAAGGACGTCCGGAGCATAAAATGCTGGGGCAGCGCCAAGACACTTCAGAATAAGTTAATGAAGAAAAAGGGCATAGTCGGTCTTGACGCCTGGGCGAAAAGTCACCGGATTGTTGTCTATTACGATCCTGAAAAAACGGACGTCACCGGCGTGAAAAAAGCGGTATTTAAGCCGGTTCGATATAAGATGAACACGTTAAAGGGCTTCCAGCCGGAACAATTAGCGGTATTTCAAATTAGCATTGACGGAATCTGGGACACCTATGATAATATCGATCTGGTCCGGATGTTAATGAAAAATAAGAATATTTACGGGTATGAAACCAATTTCGGGGAACCGGTCATTGCCAAAATATTGTTCAATGCGGACAGTATTCAAACCGATGTAATAAAAGAGATTATTGAGCAAAAAAGTTATATCAGAAAATCAAAAGGCAAAGAGGAGACCGTTGAAGTAGATTTTGAATGTGCCGATAAAGGAACGGTAATTGATACAGTTTCATACATTGCTTTCAGACAGGATTTCTTTTCCGGTTACAATCAGACCTATAACGATTATGAAAATTACAATCCCGACAGCCTGTATATCTTTGAAATCGGGTTGCCTTATGCTGAAAGTACAGGCATTCGGCAAAATCTGAAGTATTTAACGAGCCATATTTCTTTCTTTGAAGGGGCCGTCAGGACCAGAACCACTTATACCGACAGACCGGTTTTACAGGTTTATTACGACCCCGCCCAGGTGGATTCGGCCCGGATTCATCAATCGCTGCTTGAACCGGTTTTGAAAATTTACGTTTCCGATGATGAAACCAAGGAAAGAAAAAATCTCTTTGAGTTCGAAGATCCGGCGAGGGTAATTAAGTACTGATGCATTTTATAAAGGGATGGGCGGCAGCATTTCTGTCGCCTGTCCCTTGGCTCAATTAAAAAGGCAACCAGGAGCGTCAGGGGCGATTAAAAATAAAACTCTGAAAACTAAGCAACGGGTTTTGGTTGAAGTAACGATCCGGTGAATCCGTAATTAATTAGAGTCCGTCTATAAAGTATAAACCACTTGCCGTAGGCATCCCTTGCGGGAGAAGTGGTTATTTGATATAAAGAATTATTTTATCACCATAATAAATTATGGTGTTTCCCAACCGCTATATTATCAAGTTATTGAGATAACACCTGAATTTCTTCAGGCAGCTTTGTTCGGCTTGCGGCAATCATATAATAGTCGACGGAGAATTTCGCGTTTTCCTCGGTAACTGAAATTGTATCGATGGCATACCCGGAAATCAGAATCGCCTGATCCCAGCCGGGCGCCATTGGAAAATACATTGCGCTTCTCCCCCATTCGCCGGATCGCATGAACTCACTCTTAGATTTTTCCAATTTGTAGTTGCTTTTGTTCTGAACTTATGAATATATTGATATATGAAGCAATTAGGATACATAACCGGGAAAAGGCACTTGTAGATTGTTTTCGCTATCGTAATAAACTAAGGCTTGATGTGGCTATAGAGGTCTAAAAAATTATCTAAACAGGCGTGGGAGGAGCAAATGAGAAATCATCGTGAAAAATTATTTCTATTGCTGTTGATTACGGCCATGTTCAGTCAGGTGTCCGGGCAGGAATATGCGTTTATGTATATTGCTAATGGCAGCACAGCATCGGCGAGTTTATCTAATACCGCCTGGCATGTTGTTGGCAGCAGCACCGATGCTGATTTTGTGGAAGATACCACCTCAACCAACTGGAGCTATGGATCAAACCGGTTAAAAGCCAGCACCAGTCTGCCAGAAGCTGTTTACCTCGTAAAGTTTTCCCTCAGTTTTGGTGCAGATCTAGCCACCTGGCAGATTGGTATTTCAAAAAATGGCGCTACCCCGTCCAATATATACCAGCGTAGGATATCCAACCAGAACAAAGATGCCGGGGTTGTATACGGTGTTGAATATTTGACATTGACCGCCAATGACTCTATTGAATTATGTGTAAAGCCGGAGACTACCGACAAGACTTTTGACCCTTACCATGCCCAGGTGGTATTGGTAGAAATGACCGACAACTCCCCCAATTATTACGGTGGTATGAAAATCGAGAATAATACCACCACACAGACGGGAATTGGTAAATCTTTTACTCCCGTAACCGGCTTTGCACTTAACAGTCAAAACAATGACTGGTCCGTATCAAACAATGAATTGATTGCCGGAAACAATTCTGCCGGCACCTATCTGGTAAGTTTTTCGGCTTCCTACTCCGGGCAAGGTGGTGAAAATAATCCAGAAACATTTGACATTGGGATTGCCCTTGGCAGTGGCACCGATCCCACAACTATAATCACCAGGCGCATAACATCAAGTAGTGATGTGGGAAATATCTGCGGCGTTGGTCTCCTGATTATCAGTGCCACTAACCCTCTACGCCTAGAAATATATGCCGATGACGCCTCCAATAATTCTGAATTTACTCCTTACTATTCGTCGATTTCACTTTATAAACTGAGTGGCTCATCCACTGCTCCGCGCGGCCACATGAAAATCACTTCTGCCACAAGTCAGACGATCAACGACAACAATTTTACTACAGTCTCAGGATTCTCCGGTGGTTCCAGTTTACATAATTGGATTTATTTATCGAATGCCCTTAATGCCAAATCAGGAACGCCTTCCGCCGGTACTTACCTGGTGGATTACGCCGTCTCGTTACAGAAAGCATCCGGCACCGGTACCGATCCAGTTATCGCTGCCTTTTCAATATTTCTGGATGCCACTGAACAATCCGAACTGACCATTAAACGCAAACTATCCGACAATATCGATGTGGGTGCGGCAGGTGGAACGGGCCTGATCAATATTGCCAGTGCTTCCACAAAATTATATCTAAAAATTAAAAATGAAACTAATCTCGATGACATTACCATTAATTCCTGTACAGTCAATCTGCATCGCTTTGTGGAAGGTGAGCACGACGGCAGTCTGCCGGTAGAACTGGTATTTTTTGACGGCAACAGTGAAAATAATTCGGTTATACTGAACTGGGAAACGGCGTCCGAAGTTGAAAACCTGGGTTTTATCGTCGAACGGCGACAGCACAGTGATGCCTGGAGAGAGATAGCTAACTATAAAACTCATGCCAGGCTGCGCGGACAGGGAAGTGTAAGCCACCATACCAGCTACACTTTTACCGATGATCTGGTCATTCCCGGGCAGGTTTATAATTATCGCCTGGCTGACGTTGATTATAAAGGAGTAATCAGTTATCATTCCGAAATTTCAGTGCTGGTAAAAACTTCCGAACCGGATTTGGGGCTTCAATCATTTATTCTCAAACCGGCTTTCCCCAATCCATTTAACCCGGTAACCACAATTCGATATGATCTGCCACAACAATTGGATGTAAAGGTAACTATTTACAACATCCTTGGAGAACCAATAATAACTCTGGTCGATCAGACTCAGAATCCCGGTCCTCACCAGGTGAACTGGTACACCCGCGATGAATACGGAAATCAGGTTGCTACCGGCTTATACCTTTACCGGATTGATGCCGGGAAGCGATCCCAATACGGGAAGCTGTTATTAATCAGATAATCCCCTGGAATTGAAATGATGAATACAAAATTAAATCCTCTTATCACCTGGGATGATTCCTGGGCTGTCGGTATCGATGATATAGACGATGACCATAAAAAACTGGTGAAACTGATCCAAAAATTATTTGGGGCGTTAATCTCCGCCCAAGGTGCTGTTTATGTCAAGACCGCGTTTTTTGAATTGATTGATTATACCAAATACCATTTCCAGCGTGAAGAAGAAATCTATGCTGAAAATAATTACGATAAACTGGATAAGCACAAAGAACTGCATCAGAACTTTATCCGGCAGGTCCTGGATATGGGCAGAAATATTATGGAACAGGGGGAAACTGAAGCAGTAAGTGATGAATTATTTGAATTTCTGAAAGGCTGGTTAATTAATCATATCATTAATGAAGACCTGAAATTCAAAACATTTCTGGCACAGAGATAACCTTTTATTGTCGATATCGTATTTAATTTAGATGATTTCCCTTTAAATACACTAAATAATTTCCGGAAGAACAAATATTTTATCTTAAGCACAGCTTTGTAGGGCTTTTTTGTAATAAGTGGGAATAATCATATCCGTTACTTATATTTATATGGAAAATCTACTGGGCAAAGATGAGCGCACCCGATAAAATAATCAAACTTGTTGACCGTTTTGATCGAAACATTGACGCTTATAAGCAGGGAAAATACAACGAAACTCAGGTAAGACGCGAGTTCATTGATCCATTTTTCAAAGCTTTAGGATGGGATGTGGATAATGAGCGGGGTTATGCTGAGTCTTACAAGGAAGTTGTCCATGAAGATGCTATTAAAATTGGTTGGGGGACGAAAGCACCCGATTATAGTTTCCGAATTGGCAGCGCCCGCAAATTTTTCGTAGAGGCGAAAAAACCTTCTATTGATATAAAAGATGATATTCATCCCGCTTTTCAGCTGCGCCGCTATGCGTGGTCGGCTAAGTTGCCGCTCTCAATTCTCACTGACTTTGAAGAATTCGCCGTATATGATACCCGGATTAAGCCCAACAAAAACGATAAAGCATCAAATGCGCGTGTAATGTATGTAACCTTTCGTGAGTATCCGGAAAAATGGGAAGAGATTGCTTCGATTTTTTCACTTGATTCAATATTGAAAGGCTCTTTTGATAAATATGTGGAATCGGGCAGGAAGAAACGCGGCACAGCTGAGGTTGATGACGCTTTTCTCAGTGAAATCGAGACTTGGCGAGACCTCCTGGCAAGAAATATAGCACTGCGAAATCCACAACTTGAAAACCGCGTGCTGAATGATGTAGTTCAGAAAACCATTGACCGCATCCTTTTTCTGAGGATTTGTGAAGACCGTGGCGTTGAAAATTACGGGCAGCTGATGGCGCTGCTCAACGGCACTAATATCTATTCCCGTCTTTCTAAAATATTTCTAAGAGCCGATGAACGCTATAACTCGGGGCTGTTTCATTTTTCCAGTGAAAAGAACCGTCAGGACCCCGATGAAATTTCACTGCAACTTATACTTGACGATAAATCTTTAAAAGACATAATAAAAAGGCTGTACTATCCTGAAAGCCCTTATGAATTTTCAGTGCTGCCGGCGGATATTCTCGGACAGGTTTATGAACGCTTCCTCGGTAAAGTGATCCGGCTGACGCCCGGACACCGTGCAGTTGTCGAAGATAAACCGGAAGTTCGTAAAGCAGGCGGTGTCTATTATACTCCGACATACATCGTCGATTACATCGTGAAAAATACAGTCGGGAAATTGGTTGAAGGTAAAACGCCGAAACAGGCTGAAAAACTGAGAATCCTCGATCCTGCCTGCGGCTCCGGCTCATTTCTTCTGGGCGCTTATCAATATCTCCTGGATTGGCATCTGGAACAATATACGGCTGAGAATCCCGAAAAACACCTGAAAAGCCGCTCACCGAAAATCTATCAGATCAGAAGCGGCGATTGGCGGCTTTCAACATCTGAGAAAAAACGGATTTTACTGAATAATATCTACGGCGTGGATATTGACACACAAGCGGTAGAGGTAACGAAACTCTCTCTGCTGCTCAAAGTGCTGGAAGGCGAAACGGATGAAACACTGAAAAGTCAACTGAAACTCTTCCATGAACGCGCCCTGCCTGATCTGGGAAATAATATCAAGTGCGGCAATTCGCTTATCGGCTCCGATTTCTACGAGGGACAGCAACTCTCTATCCTGACGGAAGATGAAATATATAGAATAAATGCCTTCGATTGGGAGAAGGAATTCCCGGAGGTATGGAGTGAAATATGGAGTGAGCCGAGTGTCTCGGCTCAGGCGTCAACACCCCGATACAGTCGTTCCTCCTTATCCCAGTACACTCATACTTCGCTACGGGACAGGCGGGGCAGGCAGTTGACGCACTCCAAAAACTCCTCCAAAAACTCCAAAACAGGTGGTTTTGATGCGGTGATCGGGAATCCGCCGTATGGTTTCCACCAAATACATTCTGATTATCTGAAGCCATATTTCAAAAGACATTTCTTATCATCTAAAGGTAGTTTTGAACATTATTTTTTATTCTACGAACAATCAATAAAACTCATTAAAAAAGATGGATTGCTTGGATTAATTGTACCGGTTACATGGCTTACTATTCCTTCGGCAGATTCACTACGTAGATTTATTTTAGATAATTATAGAATAAACCAAATATGTTGGTTGCCTGAATTTGTATTCGTTAATGCAAAAGTAAATACTTTGATTTCAATCATTCAAAAGTCCAAACCTCAAAAAGCATTTATAAAAATATATGATTCTTTAGGTTTTAAAAATCCTCCAGTTGCAGAAAGAGTATATGATCAGAAAAAATTTATCAGTGAAAATTACGTGATTAACATTTTTGAAGATGAAAGCGATACGAAAATATTAAAAAAGATTGATTCTATAAGTTTACCATTAGTGGAGTTTGCAAAGCCTTGCTCTGGATATAATCCATATGAGGTTGGCAAAGGGAAAAAACCGTCAGGCGGTTTGCAAACAAAAGAAACTGTTAAATCAAAACCTTATCACTCTAATGAAAAAGTTAGCGATGAATGGAAAAAGGAAGTTGTGGGAAGAGATTTAGGAAGATACAGTCTGAATATTACGGATAAAAGATGGGTCAAGTATGGACATTGGCTTGCAGCACCAAGAAACCCAAGTAATTTCTTAGGGAAAAGAATCTTGGTACAAGAAGTAACTGGCGGAAAAGAAAAGAGAATCGTAGCTGCTTTTTACGATGGTGAACTTTATCACAGTCGCGATATAATTCCTATAAAAATAAATGAAAAATTGCCTCACCATTATTGTCTTTTAGGAATCATTAACTCTTGGTTAATATCTTGGTATCACCATAAAAGAAATCCTAAAGCTCAAAAAAGCCTGTTTCCTAAGGTGCTAGTATCAGATCTAAAGAGGATTCCAATTCGTAAAATCGAATTTTCCAATCCCAAAGAAAAATCCCGGCACGATAGAATCGTAGCGCTTGTCGAACAGATGTTAGATTTGAATAAGCGTCTTGCCACGACGCAAGGTCAGCATGAAAAAACTATTTTACAGCGTCAGATCGAAGCCACAGACCGGCAGATAGATAAATTGGTGTATGAGCTGTATGAGTTGACGGAGGAAGAGATTAGAATAGTAGAAGAAAATACAGGAAAGTGAAAATTGTTAAAGAGTGTGCAAAGTAGAAATAATAAAGGTTATAAAGAATACACCAAAATAAGCTAATCAGAATAAGTTGTTGATGAAAAAAATATTTTACAGTGCATTGTATTTGGTAAGATGTAAAAAATTATTGAAAAGTGACATGCAAAGAATTATTTTTAACTCTAAATAGTTATATGTCAAAACCTAATAATTAAAGGACTATTTGATTATGATTGATAAATATTTAGAAATTTTATATGATTTGTCAAAGAAGCGCTCTTCACTCTTTTTTCTTATTCTGATTCCCCTACTTTTTGGGTTTATAAAAAAATATTTTACTTTTTCATTCCGTGATACAGTAAATCACTGGACATTTTTAATTACTATTGGCATTATATTAATTTTATTTGGGGTTTTTGATTTACTGAAATTTCCTCAAAAATTTTATAATCTTTGGCCAAGTGGATTGACTATTGCTTTAGGTATTTGTTTTATTATTATCAGTTTTTGCCAATTAAAATCTATAGATTTTTTTAACGGTTCTGTAATCATTTTTTTTAGTATATGCCTTCTCATCATTGGTATTTCTCTTATAATATCTCCTAAATTACCAGAAAATAAACTCGTTATAGCAATTGCACAGTTCACTCCGATAAGTGACGCTGCAAGGGAAGAATCAGTCAATCTGCAACACAGGATTGAGCAGAAATTACGTGAAAAACAACATGAAGGAGCACCACTTATTATCAAACATCTTTCAAAGTCAGTAGGTTACCTAATAGATGAACAACAAAGGATCAAGAATGCAATAACGATTTGTGAAGGTAAAGCGCATATAATTTTATGGGGTGATATTCGATTAGATGATGGTGAATTTTTCTTTGAACCTAGACTTACTATTATAAAACAGATAGGAAAAACTAGAATTATTGATAGAAGATTAAATGTTTTCGAATCTGATCAACCGGAACATCTTGCATTTAAAAAGTCCATCTCAAATGAAATATCTGACATAATTACACTTATTTACGGAATTGCTTGTTACAATGTAGGCAAATGGGATAGGGCAATTGAAGTTTTAGAGCATGTTCAGTCTAATGAAGGCCTCCTATATAAAGGATTATGTTATTATGAACGTGCTATTCCTTCAGAAGATCCTCAAGAAGATTTAAATACTGCAATCACTATCAATTATAGGATTATAAAGGACACTTCAGAAGAATCAGACATTTTACATTGGTTAGCTTCCCTAAATCATGCGAACTCATTTGCTGTACTTGGTTTTTTATCACATACAGATAAAACATTAGAATACTTGAACACGGCAGATAGAGAATATCAGACTGTTATCAAGGAACTAAATCATCCACGATTTCATCATTATCTGGCCTTAGCAAAAACAAATCGTGGAGAAGTATTAAGAAATTTAAGTAACCTAGTTGAGAGTAAAAAAGCAAAGAATCTTTTAATGGAAGCTGTTGAGGAACACAAATCAGCACTAGAAATTAGGACTAAAGGAGATCTACCGGAAGAATGGGCTGCAACAAAGAACAATCTAGGTATTGCTTTAATTGAATTAGGCATTACCTTAAATGATACTGATGGAGTTAAGGTTATTTGTGAAGCGGTTGATATTTTAAATGAGGCATTAACGATCCGAACTCGAAAGAAATTTCCAATGGAATGGGCCATGACGATACAAAACATTGGTTCAGCATTAGATGAATTGGGTATGAGAGATAAAAGCGAAAAGGGTGAAAAATTACTTAGACAAGCAATTGAAAAATATAACCGAGCACTAAAAGTAAGAACTCTTAATAGTGTTCCTAGATATTGGGCTATGACAATGCATAACAAGGGTAATGCATTGCGAGAGTTAGGTATGCGAAATCCCAATGGAGAGGGTAAAGAATTTCTTACGGAAGCGGTTGGAATATATCGTGAAGTATTAAAAGTTCGTACACAAAAGCTTTTGCCACAAGAATGGGCTTCAACTAAAGATAACTTGGGAACAGCATTAGTTGAATTGGGTGTTCTAAGTAACAGTAAAAAATTATTATATGAAGCTGCTGAAACATATCGTGAAGCGTTAAAGATACGTAAACGAAGTATTAATCCTCAGGCTTGTGCTGCGACGAATTTTCGCCTAGGAAATCTTCTATATGTATATCTTAATGATTATAAACAAGCAAAAATTCACTTTAAAAGAGCAATAGAATCTGACCCGTATAATAAAAATAATGCATTAACTCATTACAACTTGGGTTATATATATGAAAAACATTATAAAAATTTTGACTTGGCTAAAGAGCACTATGCGAAGTCTATTGATATTGATAATACGAGTGAAAAGACACATACTAATTTAGGTATAATCCTGATCAAACATTTTAATGATCGTGGAAGTGCAAAATTACACTTTGAAAAAGCAATTGAAATAAATCAATTTAATGCGAAGAACTACTATCGTTTAGCAATGTTGTTGCATCATCACTATAAAGATTTTGATGGTGCAAAAATAAATTATGAACAAGCGATACAATTGAATGACAATTATGCTGCAGCACACAACGATTTGGGCTGGTTGCTTGAAAAGCATTTTAAAGACTATGAGGGAGCAAGATTCCATTATACTAAAGCTATAGATTATGATCCTGATTTAATTGTTGCAAGAAATAATTTATCAATGCTGCTTGATAGATATTTTTCAAATAAATAAATGTTCAGTAAAATATGTATATGATATGATGATTGTTTTAAATGATTAATTTTTATTAACTACTCAGCCATATAAAGTGAGTAAGTTTTATTCTCGTTCCGGGGCTCCCTGCCTGACCCTTTGGAGAATTCACTTGTCCGGCTTTTGACGGATTCGGTGAGTATTCCGATTGGAGGTTAAAATACACACCAAGTTACATCCCCCTTTTATTCCCCCTTTACTAAGGGGGATTTACAAGGATTCCCCTTTAAAAAGAGGGGTGTCCGGCAGCTGCCGGACGGGGTGTGTTAATCTCTAAAGTCGAGACAACTGGTAGAGGCTATTTTATCCCATCGAATAAATTCCCCAAGGAAACAAGCGGTTTGTATTGCCGGGAGCATCAAATCCACTCAATAAGTTGCCTGCCTGTGCCGGCACGGCAGACAGGAGAGGTTAATGTTTGTATTTTCGTCTCGGGGGCAGCCGAGTGATATCGGACTGGAGCGTTGAGACAAGTGGTAAGGTCAGAAACCTTCAGAAGGTTTAATAGAAATTTACAGACTGGTCAGGATGCTCGATACAATCTTCTGAAGATTGAGTTGATTCCAAAGAAAATTATAAAACGGATAAAGCAATTTTTACCAGTTTATAAAACTCCGGAAAAGAAATATCTACACATTCCGCATTATCGATCGTGGTTTCTCCTTCCGCAATCCAACCCGCTACCGATAGCGCCATGGCGATGCGGTGGTCATTGTGACTGTCGCAGTTTGTTCCATGCAGCAATGTTGACCCTTCCACAATAAAACCATCGGCGGTTTCTTCAATAGCAGCGCCCATTTTCTTTAATTCGGTTACAATTGCGCTAATGCGGTCGCTCTCTTTGACCCGTAATTCACCGGCATCCTTTACAACGGTTCTGCCGATTGCCCGGGTCGCGATCACCGCGATCAGCGGCAGTTCATCGATCACTCGAGGGATAAGCGTCCCCCCTATTTCGACACCCTTGAGAGCAGAACTGCTCACATGCAAATCACCCACCGGTTCATTAGCAACTGTTCTCTTGTTTTCGACAGTTACATTGGCGCCCATATCTTTTAGGACTTTCAAAATGCCTGTTCGGGTCGGATTGATACCCACATCTTTCAGAACTAAACGGCTATCCGGAACCAGCAACCCCAGCGCAATTAGAAATGCAGCCGAGGAGATATCTCCGGGAACCTGCAGCTGCCGTGCCACAGGCTGCCGTTTTTGACCGAGTGAGATCACATTACCACTCCTGCCAATATCCACGCCGCACCATTCCAGCATGCGCTCCGTATGATCGCGGCTGGCAACCGGTTCGACGATCTCAACTTTGCCGTTTGCGTACAATCCCGCCAGGAGCATTGCCGATTTTACCTGGGCACTGGCGACCGGCAGATGATAGGCAATGTCGGTCAGAGAACCACCCTTTACATACAGCGGTGCAAAGCGGTTATTCCGGCAACCGTGAATATCTGCACCATTCATATTAAGCGGCTTAATCACGCGATCCATGGGGCGCCAGCGCAGGCTGGCGTCACCGGTGAGTACCGTGGCAAAAGATTGTCCCGCCAACAAGCCGCAAAGCAGTCGCATAGTTGTGCCCGAATTGCCGCAATTCAGTACATCATCGGGTTCGCACAATGTCCGGAGCCCCCTGCCGTTGACAACGATGTCTCGTCCGCTGCGACGGATATCAGCGCCCAGCCGCCGCAGACAATTCAGTGTGGTCTGGCAGTCGATCGCGGTGGAATAATTTTTTATAACACTGATCCCTTCACTGACAGCCGCAATAATAGCAGCCCGGTGAGAGATTGACTTATCACCCGGAACAGTCAGCTCCCCGCGCAGTCGCTTTAATTTAGATATGGAAACATCCGCCATTTATAAAATCCGACCAACAGCTTTTGCAATAATACGCAGTTCTTTCATCAGTTCCGAAAAATGCTCAAATGTGATAGACTGATAACCGTCCGACAATGCCTTTTCCGGATCGGGATGAACTTCGATCATGAGCCCGTCGGCACCGGCGGCAATTGATGCTTTCGACAGCGGAATGATCAGGTCACGTCTGCCCGAGGCGTGGCTGGGATCCACAATCACCGGCAAATGAGTAAGTTTTTTCAGTTCGGGAATACTGCTGATATCCAGCGTAAAACGAGTATAGTCGTTAAATGTCCGGATACCCCGTTCACAGAGAATGACATTGTAATTGCCACCCGCCATGATGTATTCCGCTGCCAGCAGGAATTCGCTGATCGTCGCCGAAATGCCTCTTTTCAAAAGGATCGGACGATAAGACTTGCCGGCGCGTTTAAGCAGCGAAAAGTTCTGCATATTGCGGGCACCGATCTGAATAATATCCACATACTTTTCCACGATGTCAAAACTTTCCGTATCCACCGCTTCGGAGACAACCGGAATATTTATCAATTCCCGGGCATCCGCCAGAATCTCCAGTCCCCTTTCCCCCAATCCCTGGAAGGAATAGGGCGATGTGCGGGGTTTAAAGGCGCCGCCTCGAAGAAGGTCCGCACCCAGCATTTGCAGCAGTCTGCCGCCTTCATTGGTCCCCTCTACTGTTTCTACGGCACAGGAACCGGCAATTATCGTCAAGCGCTTTCCGCCAATATTTACCTTACCCACCTTAACAACGGTATCTTTGGATTTCATTTCGCGACTACCCAATTTATAAGGCTTGAGGATATCATTGACATTCCTGACGCCGGGCATCCGTGAAATTTCATCGGCTTTCAGAGTCGATTCATCTCCGGTTATTCCCATGGAAACAGCAGTTTCATCTGAAATGGGATGAATCCTGCCCCCCATTTCCTTAATCAATTTGGAAACTCGATTAATTTCTCGCTTTGTAGCGGAATCATTCATTACCACTAACATATTTGTTCTCTCTTCTATTAAGACTTGTTTTTATTAATAAAATACTCTAACGCCAGAATATAGCCACGATAGCCCAGGCCACTGATCTGACCCAAACAAACCGGAGCGATCAGTGATTTGCGGCGAAATGGTTCACGGCTGTAAATATTGCTCAGATGAACTTCGATCACGGGCGCGTCTATGGCTTCCACCGCATCCCGGATTGCCACCGAGCTGTGCGTAAAGCCACCGGGATTGAGAATAATCCCGGAACCATCTCCTGATTTTTGAATAGCATCAATGATATCTCCTTCATGATTACTTTGTAAAATATTCACTTTGACGTTTTTGGATTTCGCAAACGCTCGTATTTTTTCATTAATTTCCTCCAATGTCAGCGTTCCGTAATGATTCGGGTCCCGCTGTCCCAGTAGATTTAAATTTGGTCCATGAATGATACGAAACGATTCCATTCCAACTCCTTTATATGACTCTCTCCGATGGCGCTGAGTGTCGGCAGATTCAATTTGCCGTTGCGAATTTTCTTATCCTGCAGCATATAGCGCTTTATATCATCAGATGAAAATTTGTGTGGTGATGATATTGGTAAATTATACGATGCAATCAGATCAGTAATGCGTTGAACATCATGATTTGTAAATCCATCGATCCGCAGGGCGATTTTGGCTTCCATCACCATTCCCATCGCTACCGCTTCACCGTGTTTCACGCCCCGGTAATGATTTTTGGCTTCGATCATATGACCTATAGTGTGACCGAAATTCAGCAGCGACCTCCGGCCGGTTGATTCCTTTTCATCTTCCTGAACAATATCTCTTTTATAACGCACACAGCGCGTGACGATCTCCCGGAGTGAGTTCGACTCCCTGGCAAGAATTTCATCACGGCGATTTACCAGCAGGTTAAAAAGTGTTTCGTCTCCAATCACCGCAACCTTGATGACTTCCGCCAGACCGTTGCGGAATTCCCGCTCAGACAGCGTTTTCAACAGCTGCACATCCGCCAGAACCAGATCGGGCTGATAAAAACTGCCGATCAGGTTTTTTCCAAGTGGATGATTGACGCCGGTCTTTCCGCCCACGCCGGCATCTACCTGCGCCAACAGGGTTGTGGGCACATTTACCAGCCGGCAGCCCCTTTTCAGTGTCGCCGCAACAAATCCGGCAATGTCGGTGATGACGCCGCCACCCAGTCCCAAGACTATATCCGAACGGTCAAAGTGATGTTTTAACAAGACATCATAAATCTTTGATACTGTTTTCAAAGTTTTATAGCGTTCACCATCGGGAACAATCACCGGAACAACTTCTATCCCGGCTTTATCCAATTGATCCGCTACCGGATCGAGATACAGCGCTGCTACCAGCGGATTACTGATTACGGCACAGCTTTTAGGTCGCACCTGTAAAAAATCAGTCAATTGTGTAACATCATTCTCACCGATAATGACGTCGTACGTTGAGCTTGCTGTTTTTATGTTAATGCATTCAGGTTCTGATGATATCTTTTTTGAATCCTTTATTTTCACTTTTGAAAGAATGTCCCCGGCAATCTGTTCGGGTGTTTTCGATCTTGTATCGATAACAATATCTGCAAAATTGTATAACTCTTTTCGTTCGGACAACAATCGTTCAACGGCGTTCCCTTCTTTCAATAACGGACGAGTCCGGTCGTTTTGCAAGCGCCGTCTGACCGTCTCCGTGTCAGTATATAAATGAACAACGATCCCCAGGCGTGATAACTGTTTGCGGTTTTTTTCATCGATCACCATGCCGCCGCCGGTGGCAATTATGCTGTTCTGCAATCTGCGGATCGAGCGCAGCGCCCGCTTTTCCAGATGCCGAAAATAGCTTTCGCCGTTTTGTTGAAAAATATCATCTATGCAGCGGTTTTCGGCAAGTTCAATCATACGGTCGGTAGAAATAAACGCCGGACCGCTTCGCCGGGAAATCTCTTTCCCCACACTGTCTTTGCCGCTGCCCATAAAACCGATCAGGATAATATTTTTCATAGTCTCTGCATATATTGTTGAAAATTTGCTTTCATATCATCGATAGAATCGCCACCGAATTTCTCTGTCAAGGCTTCTGCCAGTACAAACGCCAGCATGGATTCCGCCACCACGCCAGCCGCGGGGACTATGCAAACATCCGCCCGTTCTTTCTGTGCGTCAACGGTTTTTCCGGTACGGATATCCGCCGACAGCAGAGGTTTACGCAGAGACGGCAAGGGCTTAATATTTATACGCACGACGATATCTTCGCCATTGCTTATGCCGCCCTCAATTCCCCCGGCATGATTGCTCTTTCTGAAAAATCCCTTTTTTGATTCATAAATAATTTCATCCTGGGCTTCCGAACCCGGTTTTTCACTAATGTCATTATCGCCGATAGCGATTCCTTTGACCGA
>Ga0265594_1001543_pt1 | contig 17750 bp, 15 predicted proteins | sample saktaG_11_FD_190147 | JGI IMG/M metagenome (GOLD analysis project Ga0265594, IMG submission 190147) | Saline water microbial communities from Sakinaw Lake, British Columbia, Canada - sak_2011_5_24_80m | ecosystem: Environmental > Aquatic > Non-marine Saline and Alkaline > Saline ... | reverse complement strand
TACTGGCTCTACCCATAAAGATGATGGTTTTAGGAATGTATCTGATCCAAAAATTATGGATAATGCCATAAAAAAACTTAGCAATAAGATATTGAAACACAAAGAAGATATTATAGCCGTAGAAGAAAAGTATCTTGAGGATGCAGAAGTAGCGATATTTTCTTACGGATTAGTATACAGAGCAGTATTGGAAACCGTAAATACAGCAAGAAGCGAAGGATTGAAAGTTGGTAGTTTTAGACCGATCACTATATGGCCTTTTCCTCAAGAACAAGTTGAAGAATTATCTAAAAAAGTTAAAACCATTATTGTATGTGAAAATAATTTAGGACAAATATATCCATTTGTTAAAGCTGCGGCAAATGGTAATGCAAAGATAATATTTTTACCTCCGAAAATCTTAGGCGCCCTTTATAAGCAAGAAGAAATATTAAATAAAATTAAGGAGGTTATTTCATGAAAAATACAGTTGGGCATCCTTTAAAAAAATATTTTAGAGGAGAAATAAACTACACCACCTGTTCTGGTTGTGGAAATGGTATTATCTCTCAAAGTATTTTAAGGGCAATAGATGAAATAGCCATAATTTTTGATCAAATTGCTTTTGTTTCCGGTATAGGTTGTTCGGGTTGGATTCCTAGCCCTTCATTTAATACAGATGTGCTCCATGTCACTCATGGTCGTTCTATTGCTTTTGCTACCGGATTAAAATTGGCTGCACCTCAAATGAAAGTAATTGTTTGTGCTGGTGATGGAGATACTGGTGCTATCGGAGGGAATCATTTTATCCATGCCGCAAGAAGAAATATTGATCTAACCGTGGTTTGTGTCAATAACGGAATATTTGGTATGACGGGTGGCCAAGTGGCACCAACTACTCCTTATAATTCTGTAACAACGACGACTCCCTACGGAAGTATTGAAAGACCTTTTGATCTAAGCAATTTAGCGATAGCTGCTGGTGCAACTTTTGTGGCACGTTGGACTACTTACCATGCTCGTTCTCTTAAAAATAGTATAAAAAAAGCAATCGAACACAAGGGATTTTCATTTATTGAGGTTATTTCGCAGTGCCCCGTTCAATATGGTAAAGTTATTGGTATGAGAAATGATCCGGTAAGCATGCTCATGCATTATAAGGAGTGTGCAGTGAATATTAATAAAGCTAAGAATATGAGTGCGGATGAATTAAAAGACAAAATAATCGTAGGAGAACTAGTAGAAAAGAAAAATATTCCGGAATTAACTGATGAAATAAAAAGACTGCGCAGGGAGGCTTCAAGAAAATGAAGAAAGTTGAGATAAGATTAACCGGTGTTGGTGGCCAAGGTGTTGTTTTATCAAGCGTTATATTAGGAAGAGCTGCTTCAGTATATGATAAAATAAATGCTGTTCAGACAGAAACATATGGTTCAGATATGAGGGGTGGAGATGTATGTACTGAAGTAATAATCGCTGAAGAAAGGATTATTTATCCGATCATTAATAATCCGGATATCCTGGTTGCCTTATCTCAGAAAGCATATGATGATAATTTTAATGACCTTAAAGCTGAGGGAATTATTATTACTGATTCTGATCTAGTAAATGTATCATCTCTAAAAAAAGGAATAATTTATTATCACGGATCATTTAATAAAATTGCCATTGAAGAATTAAAGAAAAAAGCAGTTGCTAATATGGCCATGTTAGGGTTTTTTCAGGAGAAAACTAAAATCGTTAGTCTTGATGCCTTGGAAAAAGCGATTGCTGATTTAGTTCCTTCGAAAACATTAGATCTAAATTTAAAAGCATTACAAATAGGCGTAAATATTGGGAAATGAAATCATTCATAATATAAAAATATGATCATAATAGATTTTATTTTATTAAGAAAGCTAATTTTAAAGGATGAATAAAATGCATAATTTAAAATTTAAAAAAATTTACCAAAAATTTGATAATAAAAAATTAAATAATATTCCTGAGTTTATTTCCGAGGAATTTAAAAGAATTCAACTAGATCGAAAAATCAAACCAGGGATGAAAATTGCCATTACTGTAGGAAGTAGAGGAATTGATAATCTTCAATTAATTATAAAAAGTATTATTAGTGAAGTTAAAAAAAGAAAAGGCATTCCTTTTATTGTAACAGCTATGGGTTCTCACGGAGGAGCAACCGCTGAGGGACAACGTAAAGTGTTGGAGCATTATGGAATTACGGAAGAAAGTATGGGTGTACCAATCCAAGCAACAATGGATACCATAGAATTGGATCATCTTGAAAATGGTTTACCGGTTCATTTTGATCGTATTGCCTATCATGCTGACGGAGTTATTGCAGTTAATCGTGTGAAGGTTCACACTGCATATAAAGGAAAAATCGAGAGTGGTTTGCACAAAATGCTATCCGTTGGTTTAGGAAATCATCGTGGTGCGGTGTTAGTTCATTCTCTTGGTATAGTAGGTCTACGGGATTATATAGTGGAATTTGCCAAAGTGATATTAAAGAAAGCACCTATATTAGCTGGTTTTGCAATTTTAGAGAACGCCTATGATGAAACCTATAAAATTGTCGGGGCTAAAATTGAAGAATTTTACCAAGTTGAGAAAGAATTGCTAAAGGAATGTAAACAGATATTACCTAAACTTCCGGTAAAAAATATAGATATTCTTATTATTCAAGAAATGGGTAAGAATATAAGTGGCACAGGGATGGATACTAATGTCATTGGTGGGATAAAAGATTTTAAGGCAGGGGAATACGAACCTCCTATAATTAAAAAGATATTGGTTTTAGATTTAACCCCAGAAACTCATGGGAATGCTTTGGGGATAGGAATGGCTGATATGATAACGAGGAGATTATATGAAAAAATAGATTTAAAAGCAACGAATATTAATACAATTACTACCACTTTCCTCGATAGAGCAAGAATTCCGATGGTCTTCGATACAGACAAAGAAGCAATTGAAGTAGGCTTAAAAACTATATGGAACTTACCAGAAACGAAACCTAGAATTATTATTATCAAAAATACTTTAAAACTTGACCAAATGTATGTAACTGAACCAATTTGGGAAGAAATAAAAAATAGGAAGAATATAACCATATCTGGAAGCTGGGAAGAGCTTAATTTCGATAATTCGGGTAATTTATTAACCAGAATTTAAAAAAGATTTGCCCCTAATTATAATTTTCGATACCTTTTTAGATAGAAAATTATAATTTATTAAAATAATAAAAAGTGCTCATAGAGAAATTTAAGGTAAAATAGGTGCTATTTTTTGATTGTTAAAACGAAGATAAAAAGTCAAATAATTATAAAGAGAGGTTAATTAAAATGGGAAAAAAATTCAAAGTTTTATTACTAGAAAATATGGATGAGAAAGGAATTAAATTTCTAGAAGAGAAAGCAGATATTTCGTATGTTAGTAAGTATGATGAAGAAACTATAACCAAAGCGTTATTAGGTAAGGATGCGGTAATTAAAAGAGATAGAGGATTTATTACCAAAAAAATGTTAGAACAATGCCCAACCGTAAAAGCTGTTGGTAGACATGGCGTTGGCCTTGATACTATCGATGTAAAAGGTGCAGAAGAATTAGGGATTTACGTTGTAAATACACCCTATGCCAACGTTGAGGCAGTAGCGGAGCATAATATAGCCTTAATGTTAGCCATAGCTAAACCTATTCTAAAAGTCGATAAAACTTTAAGAGAAGGTAATTGGAATTATGGGCATTATTTAGTAGGGGAAGAATTATTCGGTAAAAAAATAGGATTTGTTGGTTTGGGGAAGATCGGATATCGCACCGCAGAAATAAGTAAAATCGGTTTTAATATGGATGTTTATTATCATGATCTTATAAGAAATCAAAGAGCTGAAGAAAAATTAGGAGTAAAATTTGTTTCCATTGAAGAATTGTGTCAAATTAGTGATTTTATAGTTATGGCTTTACCTTTAAATAAGGAAACTGAAAAATATTTTGATAAAGAAAAATTTAATTTAATGAAGCCTTCTGCATTTTTTATCAATAATTCCAGGGGTCTCATCGTTGATGAAGAAGCTTTAATTAATGCCTTGAAAGAAAATAAAATAGCTGGGGCAGGAATTGATGTTTTTACTCAGGAACCTCCTGCGAAAGATAATCCTTTATTTAAATTAGATAATGTAGTAGTTACTCCGCATTCAGCTGCAAATACTAATAATGCCATGATTGGAATGGCCATGGTTGTAGAAGATGTTATCAGGGTTTTAGAGGGGGTAAAACCAAAGTATCCAGCTAATAACCCTAAAAAATAATATTTTTCCGTTAATAAAGTTCAATATATTATTGTAGAAGATATTAGAGTATAAGAGGAGTTTTATATAGATGAATGGTAATAGAATAATTCATCATCAAATTTTAGGTGATCTTCCAAAAAAGAAGTGAGTAGAAATTACAGTAGACGGGAAAAAAATTAAAGCAAGAGAAGGCGAGACTATTACAGCAGCCTTGATTGCTGCAAGCATAAAAGTGTTTCGTTATTCAGTAAAAAGAGATGAACCAAGAAGTCTTTTTTGCGCCATTGGTAGATGCACGGATTGCGTAATGACTGTGAATAATCAATCGAATGTGAGAACATGTATAACTCTGGTTGAAGAAGGTATGGAAATAGAGACACAAAAAGGTTTAGGGAAGAGGCAATTTAGTCATGAAAAAAGTTGAACTTGCTGTTATTGGTGCTGGTCCGGCAGGCTTAGGTGGAGCCATTGAAAGTGCAAAAATAGGAGTTGGTGTTGTCGTATTTGATGAAAATAAAAAACCAGGTGGTCAATTATTTAAACAAATACATAAATTTTTTGGCTCAAAGGAGCATATGGCTGGAATCAGGGGTTTTAAAATTGGTGAAAAATTACTGGAAGAAGCTAATAAATTGGGAATTCCAGTTTATTTAGATAACCCTGTTATTGGAAGAAATAAAGATAAGGTTATTGCTTATGTTCATAATGAGAAAATTCAATATATAGTCGTAAAGAAAATATTGGTGGCTACCGGTGCCATGGAAAATGTAATTCAATTCCCTGGGTAGACGCTACTAGGAGTTATGGGTGCTGGAGCGTTGCAAACTATGATTAATATTGAACGAGTTCTTCCCGGCAAGAGAATTTTAATGATTGGAACCGACAATGTCGGTTTGATTGTAAGTTATCAATTGATGCAAGCAGGGGCTGAAGTTATAATTTTATTAGAAGCTAATCCGGAAATCGGTGGTTACGGGGTTTATGCTTCAAAAATAAGAAGAGCCGGAGTTCCTATTTATTTACAATATACAGTTGTATTAGCAGAAGGAAAAAATTTGTAGAAAGGGCTTTGATTGCAAAAGTTAATAAAAATTTTAAGGTAATACCTGGAAGTGAAAAGGAATTAAAAGTCGATTTGATTTGCCTGGCTATCGGATTATCTCCCTTGATCGAAGTCTTAAGATTAATAGATTGTGCACAGACCTATGTCCCCGAGTTGGGAGGATGGATTCCTCTTCATAATGAAAATATGGAAACAGCTGTTTTTGGATATTTCTAAGAATTCATTTTTAAAATGTAAATCGTCAAGAAAATAGTGCACTTTTGATTTTTAAATGACAAATACGAAATAATTGTTGACAATATACAATCGACAAGGTAAAATACCATTAAGAATAGTTAAACCTTTAAAGAGAAGGGGAGAATTATGAAAGAATGTTTTGAAAATTTAGGAAACTACTTATCCCTCAAAGATAGAGTCTACCAGAATATAAAATTTCAGATTATAATCGGCACTTTAAAACCGGGTACACGTTTACAGGAGTAAGAATTATCAAAGGCCATGAAGATTAGTAGGACTCCCATCAGGGAAGCCTTTAACCGATTAGAAAAAGAAGGATTTTTGGATAGACATGCAGTATATAGATAAAAGTGTACTAAAAATTAAATAAGTCTATTTTTTATCAAAGTAGAATATCTATAATACTATTATACTAAAGCAAGTAGCTATATTATTTAGGATTTAGCATTAGAGTAGTACTCTTTCTCTATTCCAAGAGATGCACTAAGTAACACATCCTAATTATACTAACCATCCAACTATCAATCTTCTATCATTATTTGACCTAAAATTAAATATTTTATTCTGGATGAAGGTAACAGGAGAGACCTTATGGGGTGTTTATGAGCCAATAAGAAATCCCTTCCTAGGATAATGTTTGGTCTATTCAAATGATTAAGATTCAGCAGAAGTTTAATTCTTCTAAAAATAAGTGACATTCAGCAAATAATTTCAAGTGAATTAAATAGGATAATGTTTTACTAAAAATATTAATTTACGAGCTTTACAAAGTGACCAGAAAATAGAGTAAAAATATTCTTGTGATAGAATTTAGAAGAAATAAAAAGGAGTAATTTTATGTCAACTGAATATTTAAGTGAAAGAGTAAAAGGAATATTTCTTTCGAAAATAAGAGAAGTAATGGAAAAAACTAAAAGGTTAAAGGCAAAAGGTTTAGATATTGTTGATTTTTCAATGGGAAGAACGGATTTTGATACACCATATCATATAAAAGAAGCAGCCAAAAAAGCTTTAGACCAGGGTATGGTTCATTACACCACAAGTGTGGGCACTATTTCTTTAAGAGAAGCAATAAGCTTAAGAATGAAGCAAGATTATAATTTAGAAACAAACCCTTCTGAAATTATTGTAACAACAGGATCTACAGAGGCAATTTATATTGCTACTCAAACCATGTTAAATCCTGGGGATGAGTTTTTGATACCAGACCCAATGTATGTGTATTATGAAGGTTGGTCTTTTTTAGGTGGAGCGAAATCAGTTAATTTTCCTTTTGATATACTTATTAATAATCCTCAAGCTCTAAAGCAATATATTACTGAGAATACGAAACTACTTATACTTACTTCTCCTCACAATCCAACTGGGCAAGTCATAAAAAAAGATTCTTTAGAAATTATTGCTGATTTAGCAAAAGAAAATGATTTTTATGTGATCTCTGATGATGTATATTATAAAATATTATATGATAATCTTGATTATTGTAATATTGCTTTGTTTGAAAAAATGAAAGAAAGAACAATGATTATCGGTAGTCTATCTAAAACCTATTCCATGGATGGCTGGAGAGTGGGTTATTTAATAGGACCCAAAGAAATGATTGATCAAGCATTAAAAATGCATCAACATGTTGAAAATTGCCCCAATACCTTTGTACAGGAGGGTGCCAAGATAGCTTTAACCTCTTCACAGAGTTGCGTGGACAAAATGGTGTCAGAATTTGACAGAAGAAGACGCTTAATGATGTCCTTCTTTGATGAACTTAAGATCCCCTATGCCAGACCTCAAGGTGCATTTTTTATTTTTCCCAATATTTCCAAATATGGAATGACCTCAAAAGAATTTTGTGATTTTTTACTAGAAGAAGCTAAATTAGCTGCAGTTCCAGGCGATGCTTTTGGGAAATATGGAGAAGGATATGTTCGATTTGCTTATACGAAATCATACGAAAATATTGAGAAAGGACTAAATCGTATAAAAAAAGCCCTAGATAAGTTAATACTTTAAAAAATAATCTTATTTTATCATGTAAAACCAAATAAATTTTTCTTTAAGAGGATAAAATAGATTCTGTTTAAATGGTAAAAATTCGGCAAAATTTTGATTCTTCTATAATAAATGATATTTAATTCACAATTTCAAATGAATTAAAAAAGATTAGTTTTGTGGCCAGGGTAAAAACTCTATCCCAGCGATTGATGCGGTTAAGTCCACTCTTGGGGGGAGGGGGGATTCTTTCGTCCTAAAATTTTAGAGATCTGTTTATATGATTTCAAGTAAGTATTCTATTAACAAGCTGAGTAGTTACATTTCTTTTAAAATAGCAATGACTACCAGTTAATCAATTAGAGGAGAGGGGGGATATATTATATGTAAATAATAATCTTATTATACTAACGTTAGAATAACGCAATTTACTGTATTATTCTTAAAAAAAAGGAGGAGAAAAATGAATTTGAGTTTAAAAAAAGTAAAAATAATATCAATATTTATTTTATTAACAATTTTTATGTCTCTAGTGTGTGGAATTAGTTATTCTCAGGAAGTGCAATTAACATTCGCCTCTTATTGTCAGCCAGCAACGCATTCCTATCCTATTATTGTTTTGGCTGCTGAATTAGGTAAAGAGGGCATTGGTGAAAATGTTACAGTAATATCTCCCGGAGGTGCTCAAGCAACAATGGCTGCTTTATACAACAATGAAGTTGAAGTTGCAGCCATTGTAGGTGATGCTATATATGAATATATTCATAATACTGGGCCGTGGGAAGAAATATCAACTACAAATAATGTAAGAGCTTTATATACAATAGATATAGGCGATAACCCTATAGCCGTAAATGCAAATGAAGATATATATAATGTATCGGATTTAGAAGGCAGAAGAGTTTTTTTAGGATTTCCGGGATCTACGCATCGTGCTAATGCTGAAATGGCAATTTTGAAAGCCCTTGAAATAGACGTTATAGATGTTGTGGGTGATTTAAGGATGGGAATTGACGCAATGAAAGACGGAAGAGCTGTTGGCTTTGTTAAAACAGTAGTTGGTACAAGTCTTGATGCTAGCCATATTGAAATGATGACTTCTGTACCTTTGAGAATAATTGGATTTACAGAAGAACAAGTCACGAAAATTCAGTCCAAGTTTCCATGGCTATCATATAGAGAACTTCCAAAAGGTTTTTACTCACAATTACCTGACAATGATCCAGTAATTGTCAATACTTCGCCAAGAATTATTGCATGTCAAGATACTTTTTCTGAAGAATATGCCTACAATTGGACTAAATATACGATAGAAAATTGGGATAAATTTGTTGAGCTTAATCCAGTGCAGATGTCTCATGATCCGTTAAAAACTCTTGAACTCATGACAAAAGTTGATCAATTATTTTTACATCCTGGAGCAATTAGATACTATCGGGAAAAAGGTGTTAAAGTTCCTAAAGAATTGATTCCACCTGAAATGAAATAATTTTTTTACTAAACTAAACATAATATAGGAGAATATCGCGGAATTTTCTATAGCGAAATAAAATATGGTGGTGATATTTTAATATCGCCACCATATTAATCATTAAATTGTGGATTACAAATACATTTAATCCAGCGGGAACTCCCCACCTGTAAGGGTGGGGATGAGAGCAAGTTCCTGTATCTTCCGTTCGTACTTTGATTAACCCGAAGGGCAGAATACCACGGGCTTGCCCGTGGATGAATGTAAAATTCGCTCGAAGGGCGTCGCGAAGCTCGAAAAGTGGAAAAGGTGCCACGGACTTGTCCGTGGGGTTTCCACATAATCATAGCATGAAACTGGAAAGTCATCCCATACCGTATACAAAACCCAGTACCACATTGTCTGGATCACTCGCTTTCGGAAAAAGATACTCCTAAGGGGAGTCAAAGACTATCTGAAGATAAAACTTCTGGAAATAAAGAGATATTATCCGGACTGGGAATATCTGGAGATCGGCATTAATCTGGACCATATTCACTTTTATATGCTGATTCCACCCAAGTATACGGTGAGTAAAGTAGCAGAAACCATCAAGTCCAATACCAGTAAAGCACTAAAACTAAAGTTTGCCTTCTTGCCAAAGGTCTACTGGGAGGATAAAGGGATATGGGCGAAAGTTTATTTTGTCTCCACCGTGGGAATCAATGAGAAAATCATCCAGGAATACGTACAGATACAAGAAGAGGAAGATACAGGACAAGCAGAACTTGAATTGTAAGAGCACCACGCCTGTGAGGGCCTATATATTCTCAATAAATTTGATTGATTAAAGAATTTGAGTAAAATATTTTTTCAAAATAGATTATAAAGACTGTAAATATTTTATTCCTTTTTAAGGAACAGTGAAAATATATTATGCAATATACGACTGATAATATTTTTAGTAAAAGTCATTTTTTTAAAATATCTTTAAAAAAGATTTTTGTGAAATATCTTTCAATAATTTTATGTATTTTTCATATCTATACAGGATTATTTGGTGTGCTTATCAGTCCACAACAAAGGGGTGTTCATGTAGGATTATCGTTATCAATAGTATTCTTAACGGTATCTTTTAATAAAAAATATAAGGATAACAGTATTATAAATATTTTAAATATTATTCTCGTTTTCATAATCATTATTTCTGGAATGTATGTATTTTTAAACTATAACAGATTTTTACCCTTGATGATAATTCCCCCTGATATCTATGAATCGGCACTTGCAATTCTAACAACAATTGCAATACTGGAAGCAGGCAGAAGAATGACTGGTTGGGTATTTCCCACATTAACTTTTATCATATTGTTGTATTCTTTTTTTGGCCATTATATACCGGGAAAGTTTGGACATGCTTACTTTAGGGTAGTAACTATTCTAAAATCTTTGTATTTTTCTGCAGACGGTATTTGGGGTTTTGTAACTGGCCTTTCATCTACTTACGTTGCATTATTTATTATATTTGGGTCTTTCTTATTATCTTGCGGTGGTGGTGCAACTTTTTTTGATATAGCTTTATTATTGACAGGGAAATTTAAAGGTGGGCCAGCCAAGGTAGCTGTGCTTGCAAGTGGATTTTTTGGAATGATTTCAGGTAGTGGTGTATCTAATGTTGCTACAACAGGTAATTTAACTATACCTTTAATGAAAAAAATGGGATATTCATCTGAATTTTCAGCAAGCGTAGAAGCTGTTGCTTCGTCAGGGGGTGTAATAATGCCGCCCATTATGGGTGCCGCTGCTTTTATTATGGCAGAATTTTTAAATTTACCTTATAGAGTAATTGCTATAAGTGCAATAATCCCAGCATTTTTGTTTTTTTTGTCAGTTTTTTTAGGTGTTCATTATCGTGCAATAAAATTGAATTTAAAACCAGTACCAAGAGATATTTTGCCCTCACCAAAAGAAATATTTGTATTTTCAAAGATGTTTGTTCTCTTTTTACCAATTATTGTATTACTCTATTTATTATTCAAAGGTTTTTCATTAAATCATGCAGCATCTTTTGGATGTATCTCTGTTTTATTATCTTATATTTTTTCTAGCTTTTCCTTACAGGAAATAAAAAGAAAAGTATTTTCTATTTTACATATTTTAGAGGAAGGAGGGGAAAGATTAGCAACCATAGTTCCAGTTTTAGTATGCGCCAATATTGTATTGGGATTATTAAACTTTACTGGATTATCTATTAAATTTTCACAAGTGATTATAAGCATAGGTGGTGGTTCAAATATCATTATAAGTCTTGTAATGACGGCAATCTTGGTAATGATATTAGGTTGTGGAATAACCATTACTGGTGCTTATGTAATTGCTGTAAGTGTTGCCGCACCAATATTGGCAAAATTGGGTATTATGCCATTAGCCTCACATTTTTTTATATTTTATTATGCATGTCTTTCACAAATTACTCCTCCTGTATGTACTGCAATTTTTGTAGCTAGTTCGATAGCCAAATCTAATTGGTTAAAGACTTCTATTTTTGCTATGCTTCTTTCTCAAGTAATATATATTCTTCCTTTTGTTATAATTTTTAATAATGCTTATATTATGATTGGAACACCAATTTATATTATTTTTATCTTTATAAAAGCCATACTAGGTGTAATTTTTTTAGAAGCAGGCTTAATGAGACAATTTATTTTTGAATGTAAGAAATATGAATTTATATTATTAGTAGCCGCTGGAGCATTATTATTAATAACTCAAAATTTGAAAGATAGTTTAATTGTTTTAGTATTTTTGATTCCTATATTAATTAGAAAGATGTTTTTTAAAAAATTATAATAAATTATATGCAGAAAATACAATATAGAAATTGAAAAAAGTTGTTGATATTACTTTTCATAATTTCAGTTGTAATTACGCCTAACCGGGATTCAGGATCATGCTGGGGCGGATTCTCTTTACAGAAACGTTTTCTCATATTGGTTTTAAGATTGTTCTGTTTTACTTTAGCCTTGATGGGGCAGGCATCTAGGGAAAGGTAGTTTCCTTTGATAATTTGACCCAAAGATCAGCTTTTTAGCCAGGGAATCTCTGATCTTTTGAAACCAGAGATTATCCGTATCTCAAAGAAAAGAGGAAAACCTTTCTACCGGTAGCATCGTCATTTTTGGCTTCAGACCCAGAATGAAAGAGAGGCTTGGCCTCTCATTGAGTTCTGCTGCCAGATCACTTAAAGAGGGCAAGGATCTTAGATTCTTAAAGGTTAGCACCATCATAAGGGTAGCTCGACTTATCAGTCTTCTTCTCACATTTCTACTTTTCCCTCTTTTCGTGAAAGACTTTAAAATATCTTGGTAAATCATACTACGTTAAAAGGGAGGAGGTAAAAAGTAAAATAAGAAATCCTAGGCAGGATAAGAAGAAAGGAGAATCATAAAAGATCAAAATGTAATGGTTTCACAAAATCAAACGAATCAGTTTTTGCCCTCCACCCCTCTAAAAAGAAGAGGAAAAAGGTAAAGAATCTAAAAATGACTTCTAAAATCAGCTACATATAAGGGTTTTAGAGCCGGAGGGAAGATTACAAATGAATGTCTTTGAGAACTTTTGATAAATAAGGGTTTTCAATTTTCTTGAAGGACACAAATTCTAATGAAAGAAGGTGAAAAATTACTTCGATTATATATAGTTTGGGTTATGATTTGTAATTAAGAAACGCGAAGTTATTTAGATATACTTATAGTTATTACAAAATTTAATAAAAAGGAAGGAGTATTTAAAGTAGTTCAAAAAAATAAAACAGAAAACAATTGTTCGGATAATAAATTGGGAAGGAGAAGTTATAATTCAAAATATTATAATTCAAATAAAGATATGAAAATAAAAGAAATAAAATTATATCCCTTAAAATCTATAGTGAAACCCTTTGCAAGTGCAACTGGATGGAAAAGATCAAGAGAAACTATTTTAATTGAAATAATTAATGATGATGGATTGTCAGGTTGGGGAGAAGCAATGGGTCCTCTATATAGTGTAGTAAAAGCTATTGAAGAAGATCTAAGTCCGATAATAATAAATCAAGACCCTTTAGACAATGGTGTGTTATGGGAAAAAATGCAAATTAAAAAATACAAAGGTACACCTCCAGGAGCTATTGGTGGTATAGATATAGCTCTTTGGGATTTAAAGGGGAAAATTCTAAATATTCCAGTATACAAGCTATTAGGAGGATGTTTTTCTAAAAAAATACAACCCTATGCTACTGCCCTTTTTTATCATGCTAATGAAGAGGAAAATAATCTTGAATTATTTGAAAAAGAAGCTAGAAGATTACTTGATCTTAATTTTAAAGCCATTAAAATGAAAGTTGGGTTTGGTATTAAACATGATATAAAGAGAGTAAATAAATTAAGGGGAATAGTTGGTGAAGATTTCCCAATTATGGTTGATGCCAATCAGTCATATGATTTTTCTTCAGCTTTAGAATTAGGGAAAGTGTTAGATGAATTAGGCGTTATTTGGTTTGAAGAGCCACTGCAATGGATATCAATTGCTGCATATAGAGAGCTGAGCAACAGGTTGCAGTTGCTTATTGCTGGTGGTGAGGTTGAAAACAATCTTATGGGATTTTTTGAAATAATAAAGCAAAGAGCAGTACAAATTATCCAACCAGATCCAATATTTTGCGGAGGAATTACTCCTTGTCAACATATAGCCTCTTTAGCAAAGGCTTCACAGGTAGCTTTCTACCCACATTGTTTTGGAAATATAGTTAGCTTGTTTGCTGGCATACATCTTACAGCTGGTTATTCACATTATGCTAATTGGATGCCAATTGAGAGGCCTATTCTATTTGAATGGGATACTACTGATAACCCTTTAAAGGAAATAGTAATTCAAAGTATACCTGAAATAAAAAATGGTTATATTGATGTTCCAAGAGAACCTGGATTAGGAGTAGAAATTAATAGGGCGGTTTTAAAAAAATATTTAGCCTAAAAATCAGTTAATAATAAGAAAAATAAAAAATCTTCATTTTTGGAGATATGCATTATTATACTTAATTAATTTTGATAAATTTAAAGAAGAGATTAAAGAAAATATAATATATTATAATGCATAACCAGAATTGCACTAAATTTGTTCTTTGATAGTTGTAATATGTTGATTCAATATCCTATAGAGCAATAAAACAAAATTTCTTAGGGAGAAATATTGGTTATTTATAAGGATTTTTAACTTCTATTCTGGTTATGCTGCCTTAACTAGATCTAACCTTGCAACTGTAAATCATGTTTAATTTTTTACTGCCGCAGCGAGGGCATGTTTTCATGCTCTGAATATACTGATTTATCAACAGTTTTTCAAGGTTCTAAGTGCAACTTTGTTTTATCATTACCTTAAAAAAAGTAAGCAGATTAATATAGATATGAATATTTTTAAATGAAAATATTCATTATCTTTTCCCGAAAAGTGGAATAACATAATAAATGTCTAATACCATTAAGCAAATTTATTCTGAAAAGTTCTGAACGCATCCAATAGGGGGAGCTTGCCCCTTTCCGCCCTTCATCTTCCTGCTGAGGGACTTTCTTTATTGAGAAAAAGAGGATTTTTAAAAGATTTGTAGTATAATAAATATAAAGAAATTATATTACTGCAATAATGATAGGCTTTCTAAATATAGAAAAAGTTTGTATAGAAATTACGAGAAACACGTTTTTATAACTGGAATCAATAACCGATTAGAAATTAAGAAACAATTTCCAACATTTAAGTATATAAAAAGAAAATTATTTGACTACTGAGAACTTTTAATATATTATTAGGAAAATAAAAAGTAACCCTTTTAAATTGGTTCAGAGAGACTAATAAGGGGATAAAAAGAGAAAATCGATATCCCCTTATTAGTAATTAATAAGGGGATATTTTATTATATAAATAAAAATAAAATATGACTTCCTTTAACATCAGTCCAGCGAGGCTGATAAGGAACGGCCATTACCCCCTTATCAGCCAGAATAGGTTGAAAGGGGTTTTTTATTTATACATTTAAATATATTTGTAGCAGAAGAGGAGGTTTAAAGAAATGGATTTACAGGAAAAAACTGTGGTGATGGGGGAAAGTGAAATTAAGAGGACTCTGGTAAGGATTGCCCACGAGATAGTAGAAAAAAATAAAGGGGTAGCTGATTTAGCCCTTATTGGGATAAGGACCAGAGGAGTTTTCCTGGCTAAAAGATTGGCACAGGAAATTTTCAAGATAGAAAAAAAAGAGATCCCGGTAGGAACTTTAGATATAACTCTCTATCGGGACGATTTATCTTTGGTTGCCCGTCAGCCGCTGGTGCTTAAAACAGAAATACCTTTCGATATTTCTCAAAAGAAAATAGTACTGGTTGATGATGTTCTTTATACCGGAAGGACCATAAGGGCAGCCATGGATGCAATAGTGGATTTAGGGAGGCCCCAGGTGATTCAGTTGGCTGTATTGATTGATAGAGGACATCGGGAGCTGCCTATTCGAGCAGATTTTATCGGTAAAAACATCCCCACTTCTAAAAAAGAGATAGTAAAAGTTAATTTAAAGGAAGTGGATGGGGAAGACAAAGTAGGAATAGTGATAAAAGATATGTAATTCGTATTGCGTTAGGTACCTCTTTTGTTATTACGAGGAGTTTTAGCAAGCCTGCCCCATGCGAAAGCAGGGGAAGCAATCTTAATCTGGGATTGCCGCGCTCTCTTCGTTCGCTCGCAATGACAGAAAAGTCCGAAAACAGTTTTGAATTATGGTTTTTAGATTAATTGGTGAATTGGTCAATCGGTTAATTGGAGAATCAACGAAAGTAGGTGAGTGCAATTTTAAATATTAAAGCAAAAATTTTATCCAGAAAAGAAGTTGCTTCCAAGGTTTATCTGATGAGTGTAAAAGCTCCAGGAATTGCCCAGGAAGCTCTCCCCGGACAATTTATCCATATTAAATGCAGTAAAGATAATTATCCCCTACTACGCCGTCCCTTAAGTATTCACCGGGTAGATAAAGAAAAAGGAGAAATTTTTATCTTATTCCAGGCAGTGGGAGAGGGTACAAAATTATTAGCCGATAGAACTATTGGAGATGATTTAGATATCATGGGTCCTATCGGTAATGGTTTTAATATCTATCCGGAAAGTAAGAAGATTGTGATAATAGGAGGAGGAATAGGGGTTGCTCCATTACTGGCTTTATGCGAAGAATCTATAAAGCAAGGCAAAGAGGTGCGAGTCTTGATAGGTGCCTTAAAAAAAGAGTTGGTCATAGGAGAGGAAAGCTTTAAGATTCTAGGGGCAAAAGTAGAGGTTTCTACTGATGATGGAAGTTATCGGTATAAGGGTTTAGTTACTGATTTATTAGAAAGAATGATTAAAGAAGGATGGTTAGCAGATCAGATATTTGCTTGTGGGCCAAAATCGATGTTAAAAAAGATCAGTAAAATTGCTCTACAGGCAAATGTTAATTACCAGGTATCTTTGGAAGAACGGATGGCTTGTGGGATAGGTGCCTGTTTGGGGTGTGTCTGCAAGATAAAAATTAAGGATAAAAGAGAATACAAAGTTAAATATGAATATAAGAGAGTCTGTGTAGATGGACCCGTCTTCGTAGGAAGTGAGGTGGTCTGGGATGATTGATAAACCTAATTTAGCAGTGGAAATAGCCGGAATAAAGTTAAAAAATCCGGTGATAACTGCCTCAGGGACTTTTGGTTATGGTGAAGAGTTTTCTCCATTCATTGATTTAGATAAGTTGGGAGCAATGGTATTAAAGGGAATTACATTAAAACCAAAGATAGGGAATCCACCTCCCAGGATCATAGAGACTCCTTCGGGGATGCTTAATTCTATCGGTTTACAGAACGTAGGAGTCGAAAGGTTAATTAAAGAAAAATTACCATATTTACAAAAATTCAATACCCCGGTGATTATAAATATTTCCGGAGATACTATAGAAGAGTACATAAAATTAGCCGGAAGGCTGGGAGAAGTGTCCAGGGAGATGGGAGTTGCTGGTCTGGAGATTAACATTTCTTGTCCAAATGTTAAAAAAGGAGGTATGGCCTGGGGAACAGATGTTAAAGCAACTTATAAAATAGTAAATAATATTCGGAAAACTACCCGGCTTCCTCTTATTGTAAAATTAACGCCTAATGTTACAGATATCAAAACAATGGCACAAGCTGCTGAAGAAGCAGGCGCAGATGCTTTATCTCTAATAAATACTTTAGTAGGCATGGCAATAGATATTGATTCTCGCAAGCCTAAATTGGCTAATATCAGTGGCGGCCTGTCTGGTCCGGCGATAAAACCGGTAGCCCTTTGGTTGGTCTGGCAGGTATTTCAGACAGTAAACATCCCGATAATCGGGATGGGGGGAATAATAAAAGTTGAGGATGCCCTGGAATTTATCATTGCCGGAGCCCGGGCAATAGAGATAGGAACGGCGAATTTTGTAAATACCGGGATTACTATTGAAGTGATAGAAGGTATAGAAAAATATCTCATAGAAAATAATATGAAAGATGTCAATGAATTAGTAGGAAGTATGAAAATATAATAAAAACAGGGGGAGAAAAGATGGAATTAACGGCGAGAGAGAGATTGGTCCTGGCTCTAGATGTAGATGATTTTAAAAAAGCAGATGAATTGGTGGGTAAATTAAGTGATTATGTAGGGGTCTTTAAAATTGGAAGCCAACTAT
>Ga0265594_1001541_pt1 | contig 17768 bp, 15 predicted proteins | sample saktaG_11_FD_190147 | JGI IMG/M metagenome (GOLD analysis project Ga0265594, IMG submission 190147) | Saline water microbial communities from Sakinaw Lake, British Columbia, Canada - sak_2011_5_24_80m | ecosystem: Environmental > Aquatic > Non-marine Saline and Alkaline > Saline ... | reverse complement strand
GTGTCAGAATGAAAGGGGTTTCGCAAGGAAGATACACAAGGGAGTTTCGAGAGGAAGCAGTGAAGCTGGTAACAGAAGAGAAGCTATCATTACCGGAGGCAGCCCGTCGGCTATCCTTGCCGCCATCGACGTTAGCAACCCGGGTGAAGCAATTTAGAGCCGGCAGACTTGGAGAGGTGGGCAAGACGTATAGGCCTTTGACCGACTACCAGGACCTTAATAGAGATGGATTTAGCCCGGACGAAGAGGGAACTGGCAGAAGTAAAGATGGAGCGGGACATATTAAAAAAAGCAGCCGTGTACTTTGCGAAGGAGTCGCTGCCCGGTACGCGTCGATGAAGGAACTGCGGCTTCACTACCCTTTACCGCTGGTGAGGCGAGTTTTGAACGTATCAGCCAGCGGGTATTACGCCTGGATAGATAGGCCGTTGTCGAAGTGGGCCCGGGAGGAAACGCGGCTTGAGGTCGAGATCAGAGCAGCCAATAAGCGGACCAGAGAGGTCTGCGGCGCCGGAAGTTACAGTATGACCTGGCGGACCACAGTATCCGAGTTGGTATTTGCCGGATCAAGCGAATTCGGAGGAAGCTCGGCATACGCTGCAAACAGAAACGGAAATTCAAGGCTACCACCAATTCGAAGCATACCCTTCCCATCGCTGAGAATATCCTGAGGCAACAGTTTACGGTTACGGCCCCGAACAAGGTGTGGGTCAGTGATATAACCTATGTGCCCACCGATGAAGGCTGGCTGTACGTTGCTGGTCATAAGGACCTTTATGCCGGTGATATCGTTGGCTATGCGATGGGAGAGCGGTTGACCAGGAACCTGGCCAGTCAGTCCTTGTTCAAAGCTGTGGCTGCCAAACACCTGGCTAAGGGGCTGATTCACCACTCTGACCGTGGCAGCCAGTACTGTTCACATGAGTACAGAAATATCCTGGAACAGTTTGGGCTGAAGGCATCGATGAGTCGGAAAGGGAACTGCTTTGACAATGCGCCGATGGAGAGTTTCTGGGGGACGCTCAAGCAGGAGCTTGTCCATCACCGCCGGTACAGAACCAGGCGGGAAGCGATACAGGATATCACCAAGTATATTGAGATCTTCTATAACCGGCAGCGCCGACAGGCAAGACTTGGTTTCCTGTCACCGGTGAATTATGAACAAAGATACTATGCAGGACTGCTGGCTGCATGAAAGGTTTCGTGTCCATTATTGACATCCGAGGTCATGCGCGATGTGGTACAACTTGGCAGAGGCGAAACTGTTGTCCATATCCCTAACTAATATACATGCATAAAGAAACTTCCAGCCTTTTTGCATACTAACCCCTTCTTTGTACAATTTCATCACTAGGACTTTACTTATAGAATCTCCTCAAATCTAAATTTGCCTAAAGTAGAATTCACCGCATCAAGTATCCTTTCCACATCGTCATCTGTGTGTGCAAAAGACAGAAAAGAAGACCCTGAGCTAGGAGAGCAGAATAATACTCCCTCGTTCATTAAGGCTAAAGTAAACAAATAGATTTTTCTTTTGTCAATACTGCAAACCGCATCGAATGTAGGCTCTACATCAGTGAAATGTAGCTTGAAATAAGAGCCTATACTGTTCACGTAACACCCAATCCCCTTCCGCCTAAAGAGTATTTCAATCTCTCGTGCGCACTTGCTAGTGCGTTCATTCAACTTTGCGTACTCACCCTGTTCCTTCAGCTTCTTCAGAACCTTTATTGATGCTATAGTTGCTGCAGTTCCGGCTGTATTATCATTCATAGTCCCTGATTGGAAAACCACCTTATTGCCTTCTCCAAACGTAAAGGTCCTTGATGTTCCTCCGCTGAAGAGGCTCATGACGTCTTCTCTCCCTGCAACCACAGCAAATGGTGTGCCCCCAGCTGTGGCCTTGGAATAACAAGCCACATCAGGAGTTACTCCAAAATATTCTTGGGCACCCCCTAGAGCTAATCTCCAGCCTGTTATGACTTCGTCAAAGATTAGAATGACCCCACGTTCCTTTGTCACTTGTCTCAGTTCCTCTAAATATTCGCCCTTTGGGGGAAATATACCTCCCAGAGCCAAGATTGTCTCCGTAATTACTGCACCAATCTCTTTGTCTTCATCAAGTTTGCTTTTGACCGCATCTATATCATTCCATGGCAATACAACTGTGTTTGCTAGGCATTCTCTTGGGATTCCAGCACTACTAGCCTGGCGTGTATGGCTTGCCCACCCAGTAACAACGTCAGAGCTCACGCCATGATAAGCTCCATAGAACTTTATAATCTTGTCTTTGCCTGTAAAAGCTCTCGCCACTGCGAGTGTAGCCATTACAGCTTCAGTACCGGTATTTCGATATCTTAACAAACCTGCACACGGAATGATTTCTTTTAGTAATTCGGCAGCTTCTACTCCTAGCTCTAGGTTATGTAGAAGTAATCCCCTATCCAACTCATGTTTCATGGCCTCCACGAGCTCCGGATGAGCATGGCCCAAAAGCAAAGCACCGTAACCGCAACGGCAATCGATATACTCATTTCCGTCAGTATCATATATCCTACTTCCTTTCCCATGAGTCAGATATAGTGGATAAGGGTGCCAGAATCCTTGCCCACCACTTACACCACCAGCAAAGCTCTTGCATGCCCGCTCATACAATTGTTTTGACTTGGGCGTCTTCTCTGTGTACGCTTGAATTACTTTTTTCTCTAATTCTGCATATTTCTCCTCGTTCATGATCTTATCATCCCCTTTTTTAATCTTCTTAATTGTTTCATACGGTCATTACACAAAATCTAAAGCGCGTTTCCACTTGCTATAAGTTATTCTAAAGCAACATTTGCATCTAACTGTAGTGATTCACTAGTCTATTTCAGCAAACTGCAAAAAACGTTTTGGGTTATCCACCAGCATAGTATGAATATGTTCTTCAGATATACCCAGAAGTTTCATGCGAGGCACTATGTTGCGCAATATATGTCCCATGCCATGACCGCCGTATGCGGTCGTATACACTTTCATACATATGTCCTGTGCCAGCATAATCTGATTTACATATCCTTCAGCAATAAGCTCGATAATCCATTTGATTTTCCCCCAGTCATTAGGTACATCTAAGGGGTATGCCGTGGGATGATATCCCTCCCAACCAAACAGGTCAAACTCATAGCTGCAACCAGCATCCAGTACCCTGCGCATACCATCGTATGTTCCGTAGAACGTACGTTCGGGGTGGCAAAAAATAACTCGACTGAGGTCTGTCCTTCTTTCTTTAAGGAACTCAACAATCTGTATTGGAGCTAACTCATTTTGTCCTGGATGAACTGTCATTGGTGCTCCAGTACGGCGCTGTGCAGAAGCAGCTGCACCCATAGCTTTTTGTTCGCTTTCGTGCCAAGGCCAACTGTTACCCATTTCACCAATAATTCCAGCACGAACACCAGTATCATCAACACCTAATGTTAGATCACGCACGATCCCATCAGCTATCTCATCCTCGGTCTTGGTATCAAAATCCGCAGGATGTGATTTCCATACATAGTAACCTGAACCCATGATAATGTTGAGTCCTGTAGCTTGGGCGATGTGTCTTAGTGCGAGGGGATTACGGCCTAATCCGATATTAGTAGCATCAACAATTGTATTGCCCCCGACCTCCTTATAGAGCGTGGCTTCATTAATAGCTACCTGCTCGTCTTTGTGCACCAAGTTATCAAGCACTGCAAAATGTCGGTGCGTAGCTTGGTAACGGTTATCCATCGTTATTGGTTGGTGTGCCAAAGCCTTGCCAGCAGGTGAGTCGAGTTCCTTAAACCAAACTGTCAAGTCAAATAAGAGGTGCTCGTGCATTGTGGTTATGCCTATACTATCGGCGTCGATTGGACCCAAAACGGTTTGAGCCTTCCCAGTAAATTTTGTGCTATCCAAAATACCTCCTTTTTAGTTACTTGGTTTTTTCTCCTTGGAAGTTGTCCAAAGACTCAGTTCTTCTAATGTATTATTACACTGGGCAACCACAGTATGATTTGAGGGAATATCATACATAAAGTCAACCCAATTACCTGCAAGATAGTGAAGGGAATTATAGCGCGGTAGAGGGTTCCAAAACTTTCTTCAGGAAGCACCCCCTTTACATAGAATAAGGCAAGACCGTAAGGTGGTGTAAGCACAGATATTTGTAGGTTGATAATAAAAATGATGGCAAACCATAGTGTATCAAAGCCTAAGAGTGCCACTATAGGGGAGAAGATAGGGGCAGCAATCATAACGATGGGGGTATCATCCATAAACATTCCCATAATGACTAAGAGCACATTTATTGCTAATATAATAACCCATCGGTTTGCTCCTAGCCCGATTACCATATTCTCAATCATGGTTGATGCTCCCATGCCTACATAAAAAGAGCTGAAGAGTTTAGCTCCACAAATTATCCAAATAATCATTGCGTGAACTTTTAGTGTGGAGTAGAGCGCCTCATTTATAAGTGGCCAGTTAAGCTTGCGGTAAATAGCGGCAGATATGATTGCCCCCAAGACTCCCACAGAAGCAGCTTCAGTAGGTGTGGCAATACCCAAAAAAATCGTGCCTAGAACTGCAAAAATGAGGCCAACGGGAAGGATTAAGCTCCTTATGGAGACAAACTTTTGTTTCAAAGTGCCTCTCTCTTCAGGCGGTAGCGGAGGACCCAACTCTGGTTTTAGAGCACATCTTACAGATGCATAAATTATGTATAAAGCAGTAAGAATTAGACCGGGGAAGACGCCCCCGGCAAACATCTTCCCTATTGACTCTTCTACGACAGCAGCATAAATCATCATAAGTACACTGGGAGGTATAAGTACTCCCAACGAACCGCCAGCCATAATGCTTCCTAGTGCTAACTTCTTGTCGTACTTGCGATTCAACATAGCTGGGAGAGCTATGATCGTCATAGAAACAATGCCAGCACCGATTATGCCAACCATAGCTGCCATCAGGCTACATATTATTAAAGTTGCTATCGCTAAACCCCCTCTTATGGGACCGAACCAAAGGTGCAACGAGCTATAGAGGGCTTCAGTCACTCCCGATCTTTGCATTATATTTGCCATAAGGACAAAGAGAGGGAGTGCAATAAGTATAAAGGATGTCAGCGGATTCCAAAAAGAGGTAACGACCATAAAGAAAGATGCCGGTCCCCATAGAAAGAAAGTGAAGAGTATAGCGATACCAGCTAAACCAAAGGTAATTGGAAGCCCCGTCAACATCAGGGCTATCATACTACCAAACAGACATAGAGTGAGAAGCCCAATACTCAAATTTACAGTTCCACCTTCCACAAAAGACGAGAGAAATCGCGGATGAACTTAGTCAAACCTTGAAGCATCACTATACAGCCCGTCACAGGTATCAATGTTTTAACAGGATATACAATCACCCTCCAAGGGAAGCCTGTTAACCATTCATCCTTGCTGATGGAATCCAGAGCAAACTCCCATCCCTTCCATAGCAAAACAATGATGAAGAGAAAGAAGAAGAACGAAGTAATGATATCTATAGCCGCCCTTCCCCGGGGAGGAAGGCGGCTATAGAACAAGTCCATTTTGACGTGAGCGCCATGGCGAAAACAATATATCCCTCCTAGAATACCAATTCCAGCACACGTCAATATACTTATTGGATGAACCCATACTGTTGGTGCATTAAAGATATACCTAGACCCTGTCTCATACACCATAACAGCAACCAGAGGCAGATAAAAAACACTTACTATCTTGCCTGACCAATCAGTAATGGTATCAACCATATGAAAAACTTTAGACAAACGAAGAAAACAAATGTCCATTCTCTTTACTAAAAAGAAACTCCGATATGAGCCATGGTTGTTATACTACTGTTAAAACTTTAGTCAATATAACCCCTAGCTCTTGCATAATCCTCTACCAACTTACAAGCATCAGCAGTAATTGCGTCTGAAGCCTTTAAGCTCTCAATTGCCCCGGCTTGCGCCGCTTTCCATTCTGCCATATCCTCCTCAGGTATGTGAGTTATAGTAACCCCCATTTCTTCTTGCATTGCCTTAAGCCCTTCAGTAGCGTAGAAACCCATCTCTTCATACAATCTGTTGGCACAAAAATGAGCACTTACCCGGACAATAGCTTGGAGGTCTTCAGGCAAGCTATCCATAAAGTCCATGTTGGCAATTAGTCTGGTAGCGTGCCCCTCGATAACATATGGAAGCAGACCGTACTTCACCACCTCGTCAAAGTTCATATCGTGATACATGTCCCAAGTTGGCCCGCTCATTCCATCAATAACACCTGATGCTAGTGCAGTGTAGCACTCTTGAAAATCAACCATGACTGTTGATACTCCCAGCTGCTCCATAAGCATTCCCGGGATACCAGGACACCTTACTTTCAGTTTTCTAAGGTCTTCTATGCTATTGACTGGCTTCGTAGTCATCAGTGGACTAGAAGGGAGAGGTGTAGTAGCTAGCTTATACACATTGAGGGGTGTAAAATATTTTTCTTGCATCCAATCATTCCAACCAAACGCATAACTAAAGAAACGCCAATCATTTTCGTCACAGATGTAGCCGGGCATGCCCATCTCGATAAATTCGAGATTAGAGTCACCAGTATGGTAGCCTCCAAAATCGTGGCATAGCTCAATCATCCCACTCCCTGTACCTGTAAGAAAGTCTCCCCCACTTAGGATTTCACCAGCCCCATACTGCTCGACCTCAAATCGACCATTAGATAACTCTTCCAGTGTTTGAGCAAAGAACTCATTCATCCATTGATAAGTTTGGCTCCCCTTAGTATAATATACGTGAAACCTAACCTTATATACTTCCTGTGCGGGTGACGGGCTTGGTGTTGGTGATGCTGTTGGCGACGGCGATGGTGATGGTGATGGAGTTGGTGATGGTGATGGTGCCGCACAAGCTGCTAGAACAGATACCGCTAATAACATTACCAATACGGTTATACTGATCAGTGTAAACGACTTTGGTCTGTTCAATTGAAACCTCCTCTAGAATTTTTATGTCCCTAAGTACTGTTCTCAGTGAATGCTTCGTTACATTGCTTTTCACCTCCTACCAGTTTTCCCAAACTAACTGAAATCTTGCATAGTACCGTCCTCCGTGACAAACTCACTCCCTCTATATACAAAGCTCACGACAACTGACGAACAGGCCCCTGCTTCTCCGTATTTCCACTGCTCCACTTACGTTTTTGGCTATCAAAATGACCTAAAATCATTGAGCAAATCTACTCGAAATCCGATGAGCACTTTCCTTTAAATCTTTTAGGAGACCCATCATTTTATCCTTGAAACGCTCCTCGGGTCCGTAAATACTCAAACCCGCTGGGCATGGATAGTTATTAATTGGGACGCATATTGCCGCACTTCCGGATATCGCTTCACCAAAGCTCACGGCATATCCTTCGTTCTTGATCCTCTCCAGCTGATTTAACAATGTTTCCTTATCGATAACTTCATTTGTTAGCATGCTAACAAGTTTTGCGCCATTTATATACGCTTCCAGTTCATGCTCTGGGAATTGTGAAAGTAGAGTCTTTGGCCCTGCTCCGCAATACAGTGGTACGGTATATCCTTTTCCGGTCGCAAATCTGATACTGTGACTACTGGGAATTTCCGCCAAAACCACACTTTGAGCTCCAATGCTGACATGAAGACCAACCGATTCCCCACTTAGATCACACAGGTATTTCATCTCATCAAAAGCGCAAATCACGAGTTCCTGGTATGCGACGAATGGGTTGGATGCTAATTTAATAATCAAATGGCCCGGGTGATAATGATGAGTCGCGCGGTTTTGCACTACAAAGCCGCAGGTTTCAAGTGTTTTGAGCAATCTATACGTAGTAGCCTTATTTATTCCAGTTCTGTAGGAAATATCAGTTAGTCTTACCAACCCATCCCCCAGGCTTTGTAGTATAGCTGTTGCGCTAACGACGGACTTTACTAACGACGGTTTGCGATTTTGTTTGCTATTACGAAACTTCAATTTCATAACTCCTAGCTATTATTATAACATGACTTGTCAAGTCAATCAACTTGAGATTGTTTAGCAACTCTTCAAATAGCTTTGACCTGAAGCTAGCCAGCTAGTCTCAAAGCTATTATACTTAGATAAAAAGCTGGAGCCGCACCTGATTAGCAACAAACCGGTGGCAGGAGAGCCTGGCCCAGTTTAGGGCATACTTGCCCTCCTTAATCCACTGCTCTGCCGTCCCACGCCTGCTGTGAAAGTGCACAATTGACAATAAGGTTTCTGATACCATTAGTGCAGCATCATAGGTGATTTCACAACGGATAGGCCACCACTTTATTCAGTGAACCTCAATGGGAACGTGTAATCCGAACACAGTCAGGCGGACGTTTGCGAGTAATTTGCACAGGGCTAAGCTGGACGTTGAGCATATTATGAGGCTAGGAGTGTGGGAGAGGCTGGATATGGTGCTGAGGTATATGAGGTCGGTGAAGTTCGAGAAGAGTTTGAAATGACCTGCCCCCAAAAAGGAGTTCAGTTGTAATGTTGGTAAATTGGGGCAAAAAAGGGAGGATAAATGGTCAGGCAAATCTTCACTCCGAACACATTGACTGAAGAACAGTCGAAGAAACGATTTGGAAACATCTGAATCAAAACGGAATTTGAATCCGAAATCAAACAATTCATCTTTATGTTACCCCTGTCGGTGCGGAATTTAGTTGCAAAGATTGAAAGGGAAGTAATATTGACTTGATACTATTCCGTCAAATTAGGGAACGGGGAGCAGCACTGCTCCCCGTTTTGTTCCTATTATTTGCATTAGCGTTTCTCTTCTCTTGCCTTTTTTCTGGAGTCTATGAGTTTCTGTGCCTGAGCTACTGCATCGTGGGTTGGTAACCCTCCTCCGTTTGTAACACTTTTATAGAATCGTAACTCAAATCCATCTGTGCTTATGATAAATCGTTTTGTTGTTATTACTTCGCTACAATGGAAGTTGATCCTAGTAATATATTTGTACCCAAGTGGCGAGATAAAAGAAATGGAGAAACTATCAACATCACCTTTAGGATATCTAAACTTTGAGTCCTTGATCAGAATCTCACCAATGAAATTAGTCTTGAGCTTAACTGTGTATTTACAGGTTATTATGCGTCCCTCAATCGATGGCCCTTTATTGTATTTCTCCCAACGTAAAATTTCAACATAGATGTTATCCACTACAATCAAATAGGTTGATACATTAGCTAGCATGAACTGAACATTGTTTGTCCCTGACGATAAACCATGTATTATGAGAGACTTTTCTGGAGGCTGTGCAGCGACTCCGGGGAAGAATTCACACGGATTTTGCTTGATTACAGCTTCTATCGCCACTTCTTGCTCCCACCAAGCCCGAATCTTGCCCACATATTTTAGACTCCATCCGGTTTTCTCGGCGATAACCTCAGATGAGAGCCCCTCCTTGAATCCTGCCGCCGCCTGAGAGCAGCGCTCCAAAGTTCTTTTGCCACCGTAGCCCTTCTTATTTTCGAAGGTAGAGATGGTCTCTTTCACATTAGTGCTGTCAGCTATTGCTTTCCATAACTTTAAGAATTGTTTCCTTTTCATGATGTTGTCAATAGCCTCTGATAGAGATTTCGGCGTGTAGTCACCATGACACAAATTGGCGGAATTCTGGCGTTGTTCTGGCGTAACGGTGCACACATGCCTACAAAAACAGGGTTTACAATATGCCTAGTCGAAGAATATTAAGCTTTGACCCACGCATATTAAATTATACAACACAAACGCTAAGCGACAAAGTGAGGTAGGAATGAAAAAGAGGGCTAGAAGGTCTGAACCTATTACCGAAAATCGGCGGGTAATACAAATCGGGAGTAGTTTCTATTTGAATCTGCCACCAGAGTTCGTTGTTGCCAATAACATCAAACCGGGAGAGAAAGTCCCAATCACCTGCAACCATTTCTTGAAGGCTATTCCACATTCCGAGCGGTGAAGGGAGCACTGGACGAGGAAGCTAACGGTGTCGAAGTCGAACACCAAGACAGAAGTAAAGGCAACAGTAAATATTAAGCCTGGGGCAGCTTCACCGGCTCAAAGACAGGCGTGGAAGCGCTTTTTGGCAAAAGCTTATTAGTGAGGTAAAAAGTGACGAGCGCGAAAATTCTCAATGATTTCCCCCACCTATTGGGTTGAGGTCGAGGCTGAGAAATGAGTGACACTTATGCCACCGCTTTCAAGTTGCTAACACTGGGTTTCAGCGTGATACCCTCTGGTGGTGGTGACAAAGGGAAAGCACCAATAGTCAACTGGACTAAGTACCAAAGCAACAAACCCACTGAAGACGACCTTGAACGATGGGAACGAGAACTACAGCCTAAGTTGTGGGGGATAGTGACAGGAGCTATATCCGGTGCAGTAGTGATAGACACGGATACAGCCGAAGTCAAGGCACTAATGGGAAACACGAAGCCCCATGTAATCCCACCACGAAAGGGCGGGCATTACTATTCCAAACATCCGGGTTATCCCGTCAAAACCATCGCTGGCTTACTGCCGGGGCTAGACATAAGGGCTGACGGCGGTTTCGTGAATATAGTTGGTAGAAATAGCGTCACTGGGGGGGAGTATAAAGTCGTAGAGCTACCTACTGGAGATAATCTTATACCCTAGGACAAACTACCGGCTGTGATACTCAAGGCTATGTCCAACAACGGAACCAAGCCAGCTCTCGACAATGCCTATGCTATCATACTGGAGCATGAAAGGAATAGTCGCCTAGCTAAATTAGCGGGTAGCATGAGGCATAACGGTATGACTCAATCAGCTATCGAGGTAGCCTTGTTAACGGTAAATAATACTCAATGTAAACCACCACTGCCAGACAATGAGGTATTAGGGATTGCCAAGAGTATTAGCCGATATAAACCAGCACCGGTAGCGGATAAGACCTTCAATCAAACTAGAGAGAAACAACACCACATGATGTCATTATCTTCATGGCGCCAGGCAGTGCTGGCTGACCCACCTAGAAATGACTTGATTGAAGATGTTATGCCTAATTCGCCTTCTGAATACTGCATAATTTGTGGCCGTGCTGGAATTGGCAAAACCAATCTAGCCCTGGGTATAGGTTTTTGCCTTGCCACTGGACGACCCTGGTTTAGTCATAAGACAACCAAGTGTAAAGTGGGCTATCTACCATTTGAAGGGCCGAAAGTTAAGTTGTTGGGACGAGTTGAGAAACTCTTAATATCATATCCCGATGCAGAGCCTAACCTATACATAGAACAGAGCTTACCTTTCAAGTTAGTTGATAAGGCTCTGGACGATTTCAAGTTCTTAATTGAAGGACTAGATGTTGTAATCATTGACCCTATCCGTGAAATAGTACCCGGTGACTACACAAAGCCAGAATACGCCTCTACCTTCATAACCGCGCTGAAAACCGTATGCAATGAAGCTCATACAGTGGCAATTCTCTTACACCATATCAGGAAACCAGATAAGCGGGTAGCAGTCCGTCCAGAAGACTTGCAATTTGAGGTTAAGGGGGCTAGTGACTATGTGGATGCTGCTGGGACTCTCTTGCTATTAGAGAGGGCTAGACAAGCCCGCAAATCAGATGGAAGATTTGGCTCTAATCCGGATGATAGAACCTTACACTTTTGCAAAGTCAAGGATAGTCCCAGTGAACTATACCCACTTTACTTACGGTTTAATCGTAATACCCTCATCTTTGAGCCACACTCAATTGAATACAATGACGAGGACTATGGCTTTAATGAGAATTGACTATTTCTTATTGGAATATAGAAAACGGTGTTATTTATTAGTAATTATGTAAACGGTGTGAATTATGTAAACGGTAGTAAAAGTTATTTAACGCCGTTTACGTATTTCCAATAGATATTAGGTGGTGAAGCCAATGCATGAGAGCTACTTTTCAATAAAGCCTGATCTTGAGATTGAAAGAGCGGGCGGCTTCTTCTGCGATGTCTGTGCAGTTGGCAAGCCTGCGGGTGAGATAAGTCCTGACCCGCGCTACTGCCAGGGTTGCTATGAGTTTTTATTAAAAGAAGTGGAGCTACTACCAGCGTCTAAGCGCCCTAAGTGGATACCAAAGGCACAAGAGTAGGTAGAAAGTCTATACCAGTACCCACACCCAGACGAGGCATTAATTATGTCCACTGTAAAAGGCAAAAAACTGAAGTGGACATAATTCCCCCGGTGGGTAGTGCCAGGGCACTACCCAAAAGAGGGCCAAAACATAAGCCGTTACCTGAAGACCTTGTAAAACAGTGGGCCGGCGAGGGCATAGGAACTAAGGCGATAGCTACCATGCTGACAGGTGAGGGCGTCGAAGTCTCTTATAAGACTATTCAACGCCTACTATCTGGCCAAAGGGTGATGATGGTATGAGAACAGGGCAATAAAACAATAGGTAAAAAACGACCGATGTATCGGGGCATAATTTTAGCTTCACATTTTGATGGAAAATTGAAAGTAAATATAGGAACCTTTATGTGGAGGAAGTTTTTATCTAGGGCTTCATGACCTTCTAGCATTATACAAGGGAAGAGGATGCCCGCAAGAGCGAGGTAAACCGGTGACAGCAGGACACGACGGCCATAACCGAAGTCCAGGGAGTAAGACGGCGGCGGCAACAAACCAGACGTCTGAACGCCTCTGCCTCTCAATCCCTGAAGTCGCGGTGCAACTGGGCATCAGCCGCTCTAACTGCTATGAGTTATGCCGCGCGGGCATTATACCGACTATCCGACTGGGATTGAAACGGCTGGTCGTACCTCGCGCGGCGTTAGAAAAGTGGCTTGAGGCGCAGGCCAAGTGGGGAATGAACTGCCATGACTAGCTTCGCGGAACTGTCGGCGGGAAGCATACAAACCATGGAGCAAGTGAATATTGTCGAATCCCGGCCGGAGCATTGACATTATATACATCAGCAGTATATATTACAGGTATGATAAGGATTCATAAATGCCTCAGATGCGGTCACGAATGGCCTAGCCGACTTGATAGGCTACCCAACACTTGCCCCAACCCTAAATGTCGTAGTCCGTACTGGAATAAACCCAAAACCAAAATGAGTGGACCAAGAAAGGAGAAGTCGAAATGAGAGGTTCAATCTTCAAACAGAAAGGACAGGCTGAAGGTAGCTGGACAATCGTTTTACCTCTCGGTCGGGATCCCGCTACTGGCAAGCGCAAGCAGCAGTGGGTCACCGTCCGAGGCTCAAAACATGAGGCTGAAAGGCAGCTCCGGGAGATGCTAACTGCCAATGATCAGGGCATGATCATCAAACCGTCTAAGACTACCCTGGCCGTGTTCCTTGATAAGTGGCTCAAGGAATATAGTTGGGCGAACCTAGCCCCGCGCACGGCTGAAGGATACGAACACATGGCACAGAAGTATCTTATTCCGTCCCTCGGTAACATTCTCCTGACAGCTTTGAAACCCGAGCACCTTTTAAGCTACTACAACGACCGCCGCGCTGCCGGGCTCTCGGGCCGGACGATTCACCACCACCACGTTACACTCCATGGTGCTCTGAAGTGCGCTTGTAAGTGGGGATTGATCGCACACAATCCGGCTGATTCCGTTGACCCGCCGCATTTCGACAAGCCCGAGATGCACACGATAGCGGAAGCTGATCTACAGCGATTTCTCGATGCTGCCAAACAGACGGAATACTACCCGCTTTTCTACCTCGCCCTATTCACTGGTATGCGCCGGTCTGAACTACTGGCCCTCAGATGGGCCGACGTTGACCTGCTTATGTGTCAGGCGCACGTTACCAGGAGCCTCCACCACCTACGGACAGGGGAGACGGTAATCAGGCAACCTAAGACGGCCAAGAGCCGGCGTATGGTAGCACTATCCCCTAGTACGTGTCAGGTCCTTCAAGAATACCGTGCCAAACAGGAAAGCGAGAGATTACACGACGGTAAACTACTCCAAAAGGATGACCTGATTTTTCCCTGGATGCCGGATACTGTAACTCATGCGTGGTTGAAGGTGGCACGACGGGTAGGCTTAAAGGATATCAACCTTCATAGCGCACGGCATAGCCATGCGTCTCTATTGCTCAAGCAGGGCGTACACCCGAAGATTGTCCAGGAACGGTTAGGACATTCCAGTATTCAGGTAACGCTTGATACGTACTCCCACGTAGCGCCGGGGCTCCAAGAAGCCGCCGCAAGGGGCTTCGACGATTTTGTCTGACCCCGCTCCAAAGAGCCCGTAAACGCAAATGATTAGTAATCGGTTAGTAAAAACAAGAAAGCCCCCGAAAGGGGGGCTTCTCCTTTGTGATTTTAGCTTTAGAATTGGTAGCGGGGGTTGGATTCGAACCAACGACCTTCGGGTTATGAGCCCGACGAGCTTCCACTGCTCCACCCCGCGCTAACATATTCCATACCTGAGCTATGCTCATTATCAAGTGGAAACTGAATACTAGGCTAAGTATAATCGCTGATGGCATAAGGTGTCAAGTTTACAGGTTCTACCGTCAATTGAGAAAATGTTTGTCAACTCCAGCCAGATTATTGTAAACTATCCTAGAAGCCAGCCTTTGTAAAATCTAGCGAGAATACTCCACAGCTTGCTGTGGGGAGATTGATTCAAGAAGGAGAAAAATGAGCTTTTTAAGTCAAACTGACTCGGAAGTTAGTTATGCCTTGCTTGCGGAAGAAAAACGGCAAAGGGGAACAATAAATCTCATTCCCTCGGAAAACTATGCCAGTAAGGCTGTACTTGAAGCCCAAGGTTCGTCTCTGACTAGTAAATATGCTGAGGGTTACCCCCAACGGCGTTACTATGGCGGTTGCCAAAATATGGATATAGTAGAAAATCTGGCTATCCAGCGGGCTAAAGAACTGTTTCACGCCCAACATGCTAATGTCCAACCACATAGCGGGGCTCAAGCCAATATGGCTGCTTACTACACCTTACTGGAGTATGGTGATACAGTTATGGGTATGAGCCTGGCTCATGGCGGCCATCTTACTCATGGTGCCAAGGTGAGTTTCTCTGGCAAGTCATATAATTTTATCCCCTACGGTGTTGATCGAGAAACAGGAAGGATTGATTATCAGCAGGTAGAGAAGCTTGCCCTAAAGCATAAACCCAAGCTGATTGTGGCTGGAGCCAGCTCTTACCCCAGGATTATCGATTTTGAGCGGTTTCGGCATATTGCTGACCTGATAGGAGCTAGACTAATGGTGGATATGGCTCATCTAGCGGGAATAATAGCTGTGGGGTTGCATCCTACACCTATTCCCTATGCCGATGTGGTAACCTCGACTGTACATAAGACACTACGTGGTCCGAGGGGTGGGTTTATCCTATCTCAGAGTGAACTGGCTTCAGTAATAGATACTGCCGTATTCCCTAGAATGCAGGGTGGCCCCCTGATGCATGTCATCGCTGCTAAGGCAGTAGCCTTTCATGAAGCCTTACAACCTGATTTTCTTGATTACCAACGAGCTACGTTAGATAACGCACTTACCCTAGCCAGCGAACTCAAACGACTAGGATTGCGCCTGGTATCAGGTGGAACCGATAACCATCTTATCTTAGTCGACCTCACTGAAGCGGAGGTCACCGGTAGAGAGGTGGAAGAAGCTTTAGAGGCAGTCGGTATTGTGGTTAATCGCAACGCTATCCCCTTTGACCCTCGCCCACCGACGATAACCAGTGGTATCAGACTGGGTACCCCAGCAGTGACCACACGTGGCTTTGGGATTGCGGAAATGAAGCTCATCGCCTCATTAATTGTAAAAGTAATCACCAATATTGACAATCGGGACATTCAGAACCAAGTAAGACAGGAAGTCAGCCAAATATGCCAGCGTTTCCTGCTGCCAGGGGTGGATGGCTAAGATTACTTATAACCCTATCCATTTTCCCTGCAAGGGTGTTTAGGTCTCCGCAGCAGAGAATCTGTGATGAATGGGGCGCTGTCAAGTGTGATACCCAAGAAAAGGAAAAACTACACCTATTTCTTATATTATCTCTGTTAATCGGTGAAGTAGCCAACTGCTTAAAACACTATTCCAGGTAACCACAGCGCCAGCTGTGGGAATATCATGACTAATCCCAAACCAAATATCTGAATTGGAATGAAGGGCAGGATAGCACGCCAGACTTCTGACATAGGTATGCTCCTGTTAGCGACAACCCCCTTCATATAGAACAGAGCAAAGCCGTAAGGTGGTGTCAAGTAGGCTATCTGCAAATTAACCAGAAATAGAATGCCGAACCATAGTGGATCGAAACCCAAAGCTACGATTATGGGTGTATAAATGGGAGCAGCAATCAGGACAACAGCGTAATCATCCATAATCATCCCTAGTAGCATCAGGCTGAGCTGTATCATTATCAGGACAGCCCAGGGGCTTAGCTCTGAAGCCATGACCAGATTCTCGACTAGATGTGCCGCTCCCATACCCATGTAAAAGCGAGTGAAGATAGCAGCTCCAACCAGAATCCACATAACCATGCCAGAGAGCCTTATAGTATCGTAGCATGCTAACTTTATCATTGGCCAGTTAAGTTTGCGGTTTACGGCAGCACATATTAGTGCTCCCCCAACGCCTACCGCAGCCGCCTCAGTAGGAGTGGCTGCCCCTGAGAAAATTGAGCCTAGTATCCCAACGATAAGGAGAACGGGCAGAACTGAACCCCTCAGGGCAACAAATTTCTCACGCCAGTTAACCCTCTCTTCAGGTGGCACAGCGGGGCCCATTCGGGGATTCTGAAAACACCTTATTGCTATGTAGGTTATATATAGCATGGCGAGAATCAGCCCGGGTATGATTCCGCCGGCAAACATCTTCCCTACCGACAGCGTTGTAATGTGGGCAAATAGTATCATCGGTATGCTGGGAGGAATAAGCGCTCCCAGTGCTCCTCCAGCCATGACAGACCCCATGGCTAACCGGCTGTCATATTTGCGACTCGCCATGGCGGGAAGAGCTATGACGCCCATGGTGACGATACCAGCTCCGACTACTCCGACCATAGCTGCTATGGCGGTACATATCAACACGGTTCCCATTGCCAGTCCACCTTTTATAGGGCCCATCCACTTGTGTATCATGTCATATGCTAAGTCAGCTATGCCTGAATGCTGCAGTATGTTACCCAACAAAATAAAAAGGGGAATAGCCACAATCACGAAATTCATCATTGAACCCCAGCAGGCGTGAACCACTGTTGAGAAAGCGGCTGGGCCCCATACGAAAAAGGCAAATATCATGGCCACGCCACTCAAGGTGAAGGCAACCGGTAGTCCCAGTACAAAAAACAGTAATATAGAAAGAACCAGCGCTAAACTGAGTAACCCTATATTCATTCTAGCTCCCTCGCGTGGATAACGAAGAAGAGGTCGCGGGTGAATTTAACTATGCCTTGAAATAGTAGTAAAATGGCAGCAATGGGTATTATTGTTTTGATAGGATAGTAGGGAGGATGCCACGGAGAGGAAGAAATCTCTAACATCTTCCAGGAGTTTAGCGCGAAATCTGTACTGTGCCATATTATCAAAACCACTACAAAGAAAAAGACCGGTGCCGTAACCAGGTCTAAAATGGCTTGCTTCCTTCGGGTTACACGCGAATAAAGCAGGTCAAGATTAACATGTGCCTTGTGGAGGAGAACGTAGGCGCCAGCCAGCATACAAGCAGACCCAAACATAAACATGCCTAACTCATGAGCCCATTGGGTGGGCTTATTGAACACATAT
>Ga0265594_1001540_pt1 | contig 17769 bp, 19 predicted proteins | sample saktaG_11_FD_190147 | JGI IMG/M metagenome (GOLD analysis project Ga0265594, IMG submission 190147) | Saline water microbial communities from Sakinaw Lake, British Columbia, Canada - sak_2011_5_24_80m | ecosystem: Environmental > Aquatic > Non-marine Saline and Alkaline > Saline ... | reverse complement strand
TTGTATCAAATTTTTTTTCAGTTATTTTTCCATATACTGGCATAGGACTTTCTATTTTATTAGTAGCATTGATCTTAATGGGATTAATTGGTGGTGAAAGATTTAGTAAATATGTTTGGTTTGGTTTGGGCGCTATTATTTTTATTGTTATTGTTCTTGTTTCATTGACGCATTTTAATTTATTAAACTTGAATTTAAATTATAGTGGAAATTGGTTTAGTCAGAGTTGGCCAACTATTTTAATATTTTTAGTTATTTTTGGTCTTATTTTTTTAATTATTAAATCTGGAGGAAAGAAAACAGGTTAAAATGGCATTAGATATTTCTGGGCTAAATTTTTTCATGCCTATTTTTAGTTTTTTATTTGTATTTATAATTGTTTATTCTCTTCTTTTTAAAACTAAAATTTTAGGAGATAGTAAATTTGCAAATTTGATAATTAGTTTTATTTTTGCGATTATTTTTATGAGTATTTCTTCAATGAAATTATATGTTGAAACAATTCTTCCTTGGTTTATTGTATTATTAGTAGTAATGTTTCTAATTTTTTTAATTGCAGGATTTTCTACAAAAGATTTAACTAAGATTATGACGCCAAAACTTGCATGGGTTTTTATAGGAATTTTAATTTTAATATTTTTAATATCTGCAATTAAAGTATTTAATCCAATTTTTCATCCAGATTTGGTTATTAGTTCTGGGGATTCTGGAGCAACTTTTTTTGGTCAAATCAAATCTTTTTTTAATTCTTCAAAAGTTTTAGGAAGCATTTTACTATTGGTTATTGCTGGAATTGTCGCAAAGATTCTTACAAAGAAATAATAAGCTGATTATTATAGTTTTGGAATCACTTAAATTCTGTATAAGCAAAAAAAACTTAAAAATAATTTTATCTTAAATAGTCTTCAAAACCAATTTTTGATTTTGTTTTCTTTTTAGAAGGCATCTTTTTTATGTTTGATTTTATTTCTGATTTTTGAGGCATTATTTTTGAAGTTTTTTCTTGAGTTATTTTTTTTAATTCCCTGAAATTATTTGTTAAAGGATTTAATATTTTTGAAAAAGAATCCTGGGTTGCACGCATTTCTTTAGAAATATTTTGAATATCTTCCCCATAACCTCCAATTTTTCTTAAAATAGCGGTCTGTAAATTACTAAAATTTTCTTCAATTTTTGTTAATCTTTGATTTACTCTTTTTATCTCAAAAATTGCATCTTCTTGAAATCTTTTAAATAAAACTATACCTTTTTTTATTCCTTTGATTTTTTCTTCAATAATCTGTTCAGCAATATCATTTATTGTTTCAACATCTGCAAAATTATTTGATTGTTGCTCTGGTTGATATTCTGGATAATTTTGCTGAGAATAATTTTGTTCAGAATAATCCCCCATAGATTGGGCTTGTTCTTCTAAAATAGATTGTTGCTCTGGTTGATATTCTGGATAATTTTGTGTGGCAGAGTTTTGTCTTTGGGGATCTTGGCTAGGATAATCTTTTTCTGGTTTTTTAGATTTTTTTTCTGGGAAGTATTCTGGATAATTCTGTTCAGGATTTCGATTATCAAAAGAATCTTGTGAAGCATGCATTATGCTTGGGGACATTTTTTCTTCCCCAGAATTTATTGGCATGTTTTCTGGTTGTAAGGATTTTTTTTGATTTAAAGCAGGATTTTCTGAATTTTCTGGTTCAAATTTAATTGCAGATTTTATTTTTGATTGAGAAAGCGCCTCATTAATTTCTCTAGGGGAAATTCCTTCTTGACTTAAGACATTTATTATTTGTGGTTCTGTTAATCCTTGCCGTTCCATTTTGTTTATTTTATCTAAAATTCCCATTTGATATTTTTATAATATTTATTGTTCTTTTCTTTTAATAAATTCTTTCTTTTTATTATTTTTTAATAATTCTTCTTTAACTATTTTTTGAATATCTTCAATTCTTGCAAAGTTTAGTGGCTGGAATATTTTGATTTGTCTTTCGAGAATTTCTACTTCAGATTTTTTTGCTAAATTTTCCAATTCATTTAAGATTCTTTTTATGAATAATTTTAAAGAACTAATTTCAAAAGTATTTTGTTTAATCTCTTTTTTTAATTTAATAAGTTCTTCTTCAAATTCTTTCTTTGTAAGAACTAAATTTTCTCCAATTAATAAAAGTCGATTTTTTATTAACCTTTGTTTTTCTTCTAATTCTGTTAAATTTATTTGATAATTTGAAATAGAATTATTCAAATTTTCTTCACCTATTTTTTCTGAATTTTTATTCATCTTCTTTTTGTTTAATTTATTAATGTTTAATAGGTTTAAAATTGTTGTGTTAAGTAGATATTATATGATAGTAGATTATTAAAATAGATAAAAAATATGAAGTTTTTTATACATAGATTTTAATATAAGAAAGTTTTTTAGTGATTGAGATGTTATTTAAACCAGAAACCCCCCTGTATACTTATGAGATCATAAGGGAATTTGGGCAGCAGGTGGCCTATGTAAATTATCTTGGTGCAAATTTCTTTCCAAGTATTTCTGAAAACCCAGAGGTTATGTTAAGAACAATAGATCTCTTAATTGAGGCCCCTAATCTTTCTAGAATTGTTTTTGTTCAACAAAGAAATTATAGTTATGATTCTGAACAGGTTTTTATGCTTCAAGAGATTGCAAATTTATACATTTATTTAACTAAACAAGAAAAAATTCTTTCCCCATCTAAATTATCTATTATGAATTCTCAAGAGATTCGTAGAAGATATAGTGATGTTAGTTATCTTTTAATAGTTTTAAAAAGAGACCCAATTGCATGTTATTTTTTATTGAAGAGACTTATTAATGGGGAAAAATTAAAATTAGAACAAACTAGTAAGGATTTAAAATTAGATAAATTAAGTTACATAAGAATTTTAGAAAAATTTTATTTTTCGTTAAAAAATTTAAGGTTAATTAAAAATTGTGAACAATTTTTGCCACATTATTCTATGAATAAAAGGAATATTTATCATAATCTTTTTAATTCGGAAATTATCCCTAATTTTACATTCACTAGATTAGTTTCTCTTTTACCAAAGGATGCAGAAATTTTGAGTCAGTATACTATTGGGGAGGATGAAGATAAATCCTTTGTAACAATTTTAAAAAGAAAAAGGGATGCAAAATATATTTATCATTTGATGCCCCCGGAATATTCTTTGGATGAAGATAAACAAAGTTTATTGAATCTTGCAAGAACTGTTTTAATTGAGCATGAACCCAAAGCAGATGAATTTACAGATCCTGAAAAAACTAGACAAGTTTTTTTTAATGTTTCAAGAGATTTATTAAGAGATTTAGGAGAAAGCAAGAAAATAAAATTAAGTTATGATGAATTAAATAAGCTTTCCAAAATTTTAGTTAGGCATACAATTGGTTTTGGTTTAATTGAAGTTTTGTTGCAAGATAAAAATTTGCAGGATATTGTTCTAAATGCCCCAGTATCTCTTAATCCAATTTATCTTAGACATGCGGAATTTGATGAATGTATTACAAATATTATTCCTAGTAGGGAAGATGCAGATTCTTGGGCAACTAAATTTAGAATGATCTCTGGAAGGCCCTTGGATGAAGCAAATCCAATTTTAGATTGTGATTTAATGTTAAAAAATATTAAAGCAAGAATTGCAGTTATCCAACAACCCCTTTCTCCAAAAGGATTATCTTATGCAATTAGAAGGCATAGGGAAGACCCGTGGACTTTGCCTTTATTTATTAAAAATAAAATGTTGAATAGTTTTTCAGCAGGACTCTTTAGTTTTTTAATTGATGGCGCAAGAACAATTTTAGTTGCAGGAACAAGATCTGCTGGGAAAACAAGTTTGCTAGGCAGTTTGATGTTAGAGATTATGTCTAAATTTAGAATGATTGTTATAGAAGATACTTTAGAATTGCCAGTAGAATATCTAAGAAAATTAAAATATGATATTTTAAGAATGAAAGTTAGAAGTAGTTTATTAAAAACCAGTCCAGAAATTGGGGCAGATGAAGGAATTAGAACAAGCTTAAGGTTGGGAGATAGTAGTTTAATTGTGGGTGAAGTAAGAAGTTTAGAAGCTAAAGCATTATATGAGGCTATGAGGGTTGGTGCATTAGCAAATGTTGTTGCAGGAACAATTCATGGAGCAAATCCTTATAGTATTTTTGATAGGGTTGTTAATGATTTAGGGGTGCCTATTACTTCATTTAAAGCAACAGATTGTATTATTGTTGCAAATCCCATTAAAACCTCTGATGGATTAAGTTCAAAGAAAAGAGTTATACAATTGACAGAAGTTAGAAAACATTGGACAAAAGATCCTGAAGAAGAGGGTGGTTTTATTAATCTTTTAAATTATAATGTTGAAAAAGATGAATTAGAGCCAAGTGAAGAATTAATCAATGGAGATTCAGAAATTATAAAAGAAATTGCATCTAAGGTAAGGGGGTGGGCTGGAAATTGGGATGCTGTTTATGATAATATTTTGTTAAGAGCAAAAATAAAACAAGAATTAGTTAATCTGAGCGAGAAAATTAAAAGACCAGATATTTTAGAAGCAAGATTTAATGGTTTATCCAATAATATGTTTCATGAATTCTCTAAAGAAGTTCAAGAAGAAATAGGTCTTCCTTTAAGTGAAAAGGTTTTTCCTTTATGGCAAAGTTGGTTAAAGAAAGAAGTTAAAGGGAAAAGGGTTTAAAGAATTTTAGTTGGTGAGGGGTTATAATTTCATTTGGTTAAATAGTTATTATTCTTAGGCAATTAGTTTTTATTTGATACATGTTACCATAGCAGAGTTCTTCGTCTTCTCCTAGTTTGAATTCTCCTAATTGACATAATGGTGCAGTAGCAGGATATGAGGAGCATTCACCAAACCCGGTCCAATAAGCTTCTAATCCCAAACTATTTTCTAAACCCAAATATTTGGGAGCTTCTATTGATCCCAAAACATTCAAGGATTTTTTTATGGTTACATTTCCCGCAGGTTTTATCTCAACAAGGCCCCAAGTACTATTTCCAATAATGAGTTCTTTGCTATTTGTGGGCATATATATCCCCCATTGGTAACCGATATTTTGTGTATAGAATGTTAAGGCATTCTGCCCAGCACTAGCCGTGGTTCTTTTTAACCGAAATTCCGCACCCCCATTATTAGAATTACTGGTTATATATCCCGGGAAAACCCATCCAGGATTAGAAAATCCTTCAGAATTAAAAGTGCCGGGACCAATTTCACTAGGGTCATGCCCCATCACAGAAGGGTCTGCGCCAGAATTATATGCAATTATTATTCCAACACCTACTAGAAAGACAATTATTGCACTCAATAAATACATCTCTTTTTTTTGAATATTAATTGTTATCATCTTAATAATCTAATTATATTAATGATAGTTTAAAAACATTTTGGTAGTTTTATTTTTAGGTGGAGATTGATAAAAATCGGGAGTGCAAGGAGCAGAGCATTATTTGATAAAAGTTTAGAGAAGTTATTTAAATTGGGCATTAAGATAAGAGATTAATAGAATCTCTTTTGCTTGTACTAAATCATGCAATATATTTAGTAGCTTTTATTATAAAAAAGTTAGTAAGGTTAAGGGGGATTGGATATCTATTTTTTATTTGACAAGGGCCTTATGTAAGTTATTTTAAGATACTGAAAAATATCCTAAAAAGAGACCAAAGATTTATATAGTATTTATTCTCACAATTAGTAATAAAACTACTAAATATGTGAAAAAATGCAAACATCAAAAAGACAAGCAAAAGCACTTGAAAAATTAGGGGGTTTAAAGGTTTTTACTGCGAGAGATATTAAATTACTTTTAAATTTGAATCAAACACAAACATATAATTTAATAAAATCCTTAAAAAAGAATAATCATATTGAAATAGTAAAAAAAGGACTTTACTGTCTTAAAGGAACTGATGAAATGATAATTGCTCCAAGGATAATTTACCCCTCATATATAAGTTTTCTTTCAGCGCTTAATTATTATGAATTAACAGATCAATTTAGCAAAAAAATTATATTAACAACAACTAAGAGAAAAAAATACAAAGATTATATTTTTGTAACATTAAAAAATGAAAGATTTTTTGGTTACACAAAAATAGATAATATAATTATTGCAGAAAAAGAAAAAGCACTAATAGATTCTTTATTACTCCCAAAGTACTCTGGGGGAATAAAAACAATCATTAATTGTTTTAAAGCAGATTTAAACACAAAAAAACTCTATAAATATGCTGTGAGAATAAATAGTAAAAGTGTGTTAAGAAGATTGGGTTATATCCTAGAAAAATTAGACATAAATTTCAATTACAAATTAAACTTAGGCAAAGGATATGAATTATTAGATCCAGCAAAGCCTAAAAAAAATAATTACAACAAAAAGTGGCTTTTGGATGTGAATATATGATCTCTGTTGATGAATTAAAAAAAATTAAAGAAATAAGAAAAACTAAGTTGTATTATGCAGAAAAAGAATATTTACAATACATCTTCTTAAATTCAATTTCAAAATATGCAGAAGATTTTGTTTTCAAAGGGGGCACTTGTTTAAGGATTGTTTATGAATTTGAAAGGGCATCTGAAGATTTAGATTTTAATACAAATTTAACAATAAATAGAATTAAGAAAATAGTAAAAAATTCTTTAAAACATTTTGAATTATTAAATATAGCATATGAAATATATTCTGAAAAAGAATTTGAAGGAAATTATAGGGTAGAAATAAGATTTAAAGGACTTTTATTCACAGGTCACAAAAGAACAACAAATACAATTAAAATAGACTTTAGTAAAAGAAAAACATTTACCAAAGAAGCTCAGATTGTAAAAAAATTATTCTCAGACGTTCCACCCTTCACAATAATTACTATGGGAAAAGAAGAATTACTTACAGAAAAATTTAGGGCGCTTTGCATGAGAAAACAAGCAAGAGACCTTTATGATGTTTGGATGTTAATAAAAATGAAGATACCAATAAATAAAAAAATCTTAAATAAAAAACTAAAAGAGGATAATATTCAAAAATTTAAACTGGATTTCCCCTCGAAAAGGGAATACCAAAATGATCTAAAACTTTTAGTAAACAATATTCCCAAGTATGAGCAAGTAACCAAAGATATTAGGGGTTTTATTGATAGTCTTTCTTAAACAGTATATCAGAAAATTTTTATCCTAATGACCTTTTTATTCTAAATAAAATATTAATAAGAATTTGGGGGGGATGTGATGAGCGGATTATTATGTGATGAAAGTTTAAGGGTGGAGGTTGACTTCTTAAACCTAAAGGATTATTGTTAATTATATTAATTATTGTTAATTAGGATTTTATTAATTACTTTTCTATTTATCCAAATGCCCTTCTGAAATCAATTATTTCTGCAGAATTAACTTCTGGGATTTCTCTTAATGAATCTAATAGGTTGTCTGTAGAAACATCTTCTTGCCAGGCAAAAAGAAAAATTAAAGCATTTAAACCAAAAGCAATTGGTTTTTTTTCTGATTGAATATTTAAGGCTTTTCTTTCAGTGAGTATGGTTTTTACTTTTTTTTCAATTAAGTCTAAATTACTTTCTACACTTGTTGGCATAATCTTTATTTTAATTGCTGCAATTCCCATAGTTCTTTTTAAAAAAAATTATTTATAAATCTTTAGATGTTTTTGAGATATTCTTAATTATAGTAATATTTTAAAAAATATCCAAAATTCTAAAAGAATAAATTTTTGCAAAAATTTATAATAGAATTTTTCTTTTGTGTTTTTATGTTAACAGAAGAACAATCAGAGATAATCAAGAAACAGCTTTTAGAACAATTAGAGAATTCATCTTTGGAAAACAAAGAACAAATAAAAGAATATGTCCAAAAGTTAGATGGGTTACAATTAGAAGAATTTCTTAAAAAAAATAAAATAATGATTAATGATTCTAATAATTCTTTAAATCCTGAGGTAAATCCCAATGCAAATTCTGATACTCTGAGTAAATGTCTTTTTTGTTCTATAATTAATGGGGAGATTAATTCTTATAAAATTGATGAGAATAAAAAATCTATTGCAATTCTTGAGATAAATCCTTTTTCTAGAGGTCATGCAATTGTAATTCCAATGCAGCATGTTTCTATAGATAAAATACCAAAATCTAGTTTAGGTTTGGCTCAGAAAATTGCTAAAAAAATTAAAATAAAATTAAAACCAGAAGATATAAGAATTGAAACAAGTAATTTACAAGGCCATAGTATAGTTAATGTAATTCCCCTATATAAAGATCAGGAAATTAAGAGAAAGAAGATTAATGAAAAAGAATTAAAGGAACTTCAAGAATTATTGAAGATCAAAAAAAGAAAAGTTTTAAAATCCAAAAAAATAAAAAAGCAAGTTGCAAAAAACCTTCCAAAAATTTCCTTTAGAATACCTTAAAGTTTTAATTAATATTTTTATTTCAAGAATATTTTTAATTTATCCTTAAATTTGTTCTTAAAATTATTCTTAGAATTATATATTTCAAAAACATAATCATTATAAATTGATTATTTTATGTATTAAGTATTAAAATGGATAAAAATTATTTGCAATTAATACAGTTTATTTCTGAAGAAGCAAAAATTTCTTTAGAGGACGTAAAAAGAAAGATTGAAGCAAAACAAGCCAAACTTTCAGGGCTTATTACAAGGGAAGGAGCAGCCCAAATAGTTGCATCAGAATTAGGAATTAGTTTTGATAGACAATTAGTAAAAATTTCTTGTTTGGTTTCTGGAATGAGAAGAATAAATTGTGTAGGAAAAATTATTGGGCTTTCACCAATTAGGGAATTCAATAAAAATGGAAGAAAGGGGCGAGTTGCAAATTTAATTTTAGCAGATGATACAAGCAATATTCGGCTTGTTTTATGGGATGAAAATCATATTGATTTAATTTTCAAAAAAGAAATAGTTGAAGGAGATATTATCGAAATAAATAATGCTACAATTAGAAATAGTGAAATGCATTTAAGTTCTTTTTCTGAAATAAAACTCTCTAATAAAATTTTTGAAAAGATTATTCATGAAAAAGAATTAGCAAAAAAAGAAATACTTTCTTTTGATTTAAATGAAAGAATTATGACTAGAGCATTTATAGTTCGAATTTTTGAACCAAGATTTTTTGAAGTTTGTCCAGAATGCAAAAGAAAATTAAATGAATTAAAAGAATGCAAAGAACATGGAAAAATTGTTCCTGAAAAAAGAGCATTATTAAATTTAGTTATTGATGATGGGGGGGATTCTATAAGAACAGTTATTTTTGCAGAAAATTTGGAAAAAATTATTCCTCAAAAAGAATTAGAAGACCCAATTTTATTTAAAAAATGGAAAGAAGAATTTTTAGGAAAAGAACTTTTATTTTCTGGCCAGGTTAGAAAAAATAATTTATATGGGAATAAAGAACTTATTATATCAAAAATAAATGAAATTGATCTAGATAAATTAATAGAAGAACTTGAAAATTAATTAAAGATCCAGGAAATTCCAAAAAATATAAATTTTATAAAATTTTTTAATCTTAAAATTAAGCATAATTTTATAAAATTTCTTTTATTTGTTTATAAGTAAAAATTTAATTATAGATAAAATGTTATTAAAAACTCACTTGGCTTTTGCAGTTCTTTTAATTTTAATATTTTTATTGCAAGTTCAAAGCAAAGTTATTTTTATAATTATGGTTTTGATTTCTACAATTATTCCAGATTTAGATTTTGGTAATTCCCGTTTTGGAAAATATCTGATTTTTAAACCATTACAAATGTTTGTAAAGCATAGGGGAATTATTCATAGTTTTAGTTTTGCTATATTCGCAGCATTTATTTTAGCAATTTTGTGGCCGATTTCTTGTTTTGGTTTTTTTGTAGGTTATTCTGCCCATTTAATTTGTGATTCATTTACAAAAAAAGGAATTCAACCATTTTGGCCGTTAAAATTTAAAAGTTCTGGAATTTTAAGGACTGGTGGAAGAATTGAAGAAGGAATTTTTATTGGTTTGATTATTGTTAATATAATTTTAGTTCTTTCTTTTTTTATTTTTTAAATAAAATCTGTAAAAAACTTTTAAATTTTTCAATAAATTTTTCGAATTTATCGAAGAAAAATAAGATATATCTTAAAATATATAACAAATTCTGGCAATATTTATAAAGAAAAATTGCATAATATTAAAATGGTTGAGAAGAAACAAGAAAAAAAGATCACAAAAAAAATTACAAAAAAAATTGTAAATGATAAAGACATTTCTAAGAAATCTAATATTAAAAAAACTGAGAAAAAAGAATTAAAACTTTTAGATCTTCCAGGAATAGGTCCTGCAGCTTGCGAGAAATTAGAATCTGCAGGGATCTTTGATTTAATGGGAATAGCAGTTTTAGGTCCTAAAGAACTTTCAGATATTACTGGATTAGGTGAAAGTGTTTCTAGAAAAGTAATACAGGCTGCAAGAAAAATGATGAGCTTAGGCTTTCAAGATGGATTAGAATTCGCTAAAAAAAGGGAAGAAGTTTTGAATATAACTACTGGTAGCAAAGAATTTGACAAACTTTTGGGAGGAAGAGGTTTAGAAACGAAAGCAATCACAGAAACTTTTGGGTGTTATGGAAGTGGAAAAACACAATTAGCATTGAGTTTGGCCATTAATGCGCAATTACCTTTAGAAATGGGTGGGGCAGAAGGCAAAGCAGTTTATATCGATACTGAAGGAACTTTTAGACCTGAAAGAATCAAACAAATGGCAGAAGCAAAAGGAATGAATTCTGAGAGTGTTTTGAAGAATATTCTTGTTGCAAGAGCTTTTAATTCTGATCATCAAATATTATTAGTTGATAAAATTGGAGAATTAATAAAACAAGGAGAACCAATTAAATTAGTAATTGTTGATTCTTTAACAGCACATTTTAGGGCAGAATTTAGTGGGAGGGGCCAATTAGCAGATAGGCAGCAAAAATTAAACAAATATTTACACAGTCTAATGAAGGTTGCAGAACAATTCAATTTAGCAATTTATGTTACAAATCAGGTTATGGCCAATCCTGCAATGATGTTTGGAGATCCCACAACAGCAATTGGTGGAAATATTGTGGGGCATGCTTCTACATATAGAATTTATTTAAGAAGAGGAAAAAAAGGAAGTCGAGTTGCTAAATTAATTGATAGTCCAAATCTCCCAGACAATGAATGCATTTTTATTGTGACAGATAAAGGGGTTTGTGATTTAGTATAAATTCTTGCAAAATAATTCAATAAAATAAATTTATAAAACCTATTTTCTTTATTAGGTAATGGATGAGGCAATTAAAAAAGAGGTTTGGAGAGTTTTTAGTGTAGCAGCATTTCTGTTTATTTCAATATTTTTTGTTTTACCTTATTTAGTTCAAATTTCAACATATTTTCATGAAAAGGCACATATAAAAATTTTAAATTCTTATAATATTGAATCAGAATATAAAATAGATTTATTAGGGACAATTCCCCAGTTCTTTGATCCCAATGTAAAAAAATTAGGGGTTACAACATTTAATCTTCAAAATTATCTAAAATTAAATAAAGAACAAAGAACAGAAATAAATGTTGCAGGGATTATTTCTGATTTAAAATTTTTATTTTTAATTGGAATTTATTTATCTTTAGTTAATATTTATATTTTTTATAGAATTAGACTTAAACAAAGTTATAATTTAACAGTTTTATTGGCTATTAATTGGATTTTGTTTATGTGGTTATTAGCTTTAATCCAAATTACCGTAGCAAATATTACTTATCCTTTGGGAGATATTTCGCAATTGATAAAATTTTTAAAAATATAAAAATAAGATTTTAGAAGAATAAAATCCAAAAAAGATAAAGTTTTAAAAATATCTTTTAATCCTTTGATTTATGGATTATAAAGAAATATTAAAATTAAAAGAATCTTTTAAATTAAAATCTTTTAATTCACAATTTTTTGCAGATTTGCATATTCATTCTCGGTTTTCTAGAGCTTGCAGTAAAAATATTAATATTCCAAATTTAGTTAAATGGGCAAAGATCAAAGGATTAAATCTTTTAGGGACTGGAGATTTTACACATCCGATTTGGTTAAAAGAATTAAAAAAATTAAAAGAAGAGCAAGGAATCTTATATTATGAAGATTTTCCATTTATTCTTTCTAGTGAAATAAGTTTAATTTACAAACAAGATGAAAAGGTTAGAAGAATACATTTAGTATTTTTAGCTCCAAATTTAAAAACTGTAGATAAAATTAATCAATGGTTAGATACTATTGGAAGAAGGGATTATGATGGGCGACCAATTTTCAAAATAACTTGTGAAGAATTTGCTAAAAAAATGTATGAGATAGATAAGAAAATTGAAGTAATTCCTGCGCATATTTGGACTCCTTATTTTGGTTTATTTGGAAGTAAGGGGGGATTTAATAATCTAAAAGAAGCATTTAAGGAGCAAAAAGACAAAATTCATTCAATTGAAACAGGAATTTCAAGTGATCCTGAAATGAATTGGAAAATAAAAGATTTAGAGAAATTATCTATTGTTAGTTTTTCAGATGCACATAGTTTTTGGCCTTGGAGATTAGGGAGAGAAGCCACTATTTTTAATATTAAAAAAGATCAAAAATTAAATTATGATTTGTTTATTAATCAAATAAGGCAAAATAGCTTTTTAGGGACTATAGAAACTGATCCAGCATATGGCAGATATCATTTTGATGGTCATAGGGGTTGTGATTTTTCTTGTTCTCCAAAAGAAACAGAGCATTTAAAATCAATTTGCCCGAAATGCAAAAAACCTTTAACATTGGGGGTGGATTATAGGGTTGAAGAATTAGCGTCTAAAGCAAAAATTAAGCCTAGAAAATTTTATTATAAATTATTGCCTTTACATGAAATAATTTCTCTTTCATTAGGTTTTTCTGTGAACAGCAAATCTTGTTGGGATATTTATAATAATTTAATAGAGAATTTTGGAAATGAATTTAATATTTTACTTAATATATCATCCATTGAATTGAAAAAAGTTTTGAAGAATGATTTATTAGTGGAATTAATATTGAAAAATCGAATTGGCAAAATTAATGTTAAACCAGGTTTTGATGGAGTTTATGGAAAAGCAATTCTTCCAAAGAAGCAACAAAAATTATTTTAGAATTCAGAATTTTGGATTAAGATTTTTCTATAAAAAATTCACATTTTTCTTTTTTTGAATTATTTTTTATTTCTTCAAAAATTTTATTAGCTTTTATTTTCAATTCTTTAAATTTCTTTCCTTTAAAGGAAATTTTATACTTTCCAGCAGCAATATAAGAAATTTCACAATCAAATTTTCGAACAATTTCCCCAATAATTTTTTTTATTATTAAAATCCCATTTGATGAACGATTATAAAGGGTAAAAATTTGTTTTAATTCTTTTAATTTTTCTTTTTTTGATTCCAAAGTTTTTATAATTTTTTCTGCATCACTTTTGCTAAGGTATTTTTTTAATAAATTTTTATTTTTTTTTAATTTTTCTGCAAATTCTAAAATTGTTTCTTGTTCAGTTATTTTTTCAATTAAATTTTGAGATTTTTCTTCCCCAAGAATTCCTTTTAATATTCCCTTAAAATTTTTTTCTTTTGAAATTTTGTCAAGTAATTCTTTTTTTTCAAATTGTTTTACTCTTCTTAATGAAAGGTGAATTCTATTATCTTTAATTCTTAAAATTTTACAGACAATTCTTTTTCCAGGAATAACATAATTTCTAAGATTTCTAATTCTTCCTGGAGAAATTTCAGAAGTAATTATAGTGCCTTCACCATTATTTTGAATATTCACAAAAACGGTGGTTCCGATTATTTTTTCCACAACACATAAAACTACTTGTCCTTCTTGTAATTGTTCTTTATTTTTCTCCTTTTCCATAGAATAATGTTCTGTTTTTGTTTTATAAATTTATTTGTCTGTTGCAATAAGAATAAATCTGATTTTCTTCTTTTAATCAAATAAAATTTTTATGATAATTCAAAATTTTCTTAAATTATTAATTCAGAACCTCAATAAGCCTTGCTTTTAGTTTTGCTTTTCCGCCAGCAGATTCTGTTAAATCTGTATTACATACTAAACATTTTACTTTTGTTGTTGCACCTTCAAAAATAATCTGTTCATTTTTACAACTTTGACATCTTACTCTGATAAATCTATATCCCATGAGATTTTAATATTTTTGGTTATTTTTAAAACTTTCTAAAAATGAAATTGCTAGGTGGATTGAATTATTTAAATTGAAAGTTCACTTAGGGCTATTTTTGCTAAAGAGGAAAGTGCAAGCATAGAGATTGCCGAAACTATTAGATATAATAATGTTCCTTTAAGAAGATTTTTTGAGATTTCATAAGTTTGTTTTAATCTATCTTCTCCACAATTTATTGTAACTAGGGTTTTTGTTAAAATAAAAATAATCTGAATAACATATAATCCAATAATAATTTGTAGGAAATAGGGTGGAATCATATTCAAAATATTAAATAATTCAGTGATATTCAGTAAGTTAAATCCCCCAATAAGTGAGGCTTCATTAGTGCCTATTGCAGTCAAATCTTTTAGTTTTAATAATATTTCATTTATCATAGAAACAACACCCACTACAATCCCTGCTAAAAGGGGTGCTAAAAATGTCATATTGCTTTTCATATCACTAATTATTTCAGCTAATAGGTCTTTTAGTCTTTCATTTATTTTATGAAGATTTCTAACATATTCTGAAATTCCTGTGAGGCTTTGTGCGGCAACTTTTAATCCTTTCTTTACACTTTCAATTAATATTTTCATGCTTGTTGCAATTAAATTAGAAGGATAATAAATTAAAGCACCTCTTTTTGAATCAAATATTGCTCTTTCTAGACTCATACCCATAGATTGTATATTTAAACTAACAATTTTAAAGAAATTTTCAGTTTTTTGGCCTTTAGAAGTTTCAGCTACTTTTGAGAATGCAAGTTCTGCAGGAATTCCACTTCCTAATTTATTTCCTAAAGTGAATAATGAAGAATTAAATTCTGCTTCAAGTTTTTTTGTTTGATCTCTTGATTTAATTAGTTCTTTGGATCTTAAGGAAAAACTAATTATAAAAAATAAAGAAATTGAAAGAGGAATTAATAAACTTAAAAATAGAGAAAAAATACTAAAAGGCCCGACGATCCCATTAGAAGTTTCTTCAAATCCAAATAATTTCCCACCCCCTAAGAAGCCAAGACCTATGTCTGAAAACACATAATCTTTAGAAAGTCCTAAAATTTGGGGGAGACCAGTATAGCCAAAAATTAATGGGAGAATTCCTAATAAGAATATTGGCAAACAAATTAAAAGAGCAAAATAATAGGGTTTTTTTGATTTATATAAATAATAAAGGGGATTTTTTCTTAATAGTGTAGTTTCACCATGGCCTCCTGGACGTTTTAGCATTATTTGAGAAGTTAAGTAAAGAACAAGAAAAGGAATAATGATATTGAATAAAGCAAAAACATGAAATTCTTTAATTACTCCGCCCATTAATACTGATGCTAAAGGAAGCATTGCTAATCCTAGAGTTGGAAGGATAACCCCCAGCATATATAAATTTGTTAAAGGAGATTTAATTTCATGAGTATATTTCAACATTTTTTCGTAAACCCCGTCTAAAATTACTCTCAAAGATTGCTCTAAAATTTGAATCCTTCGTGATTCTAATGGTTCATATAAACTTGATTCTATTAAATGAAAACTTTCTACAAATTCTGAATTAGAATCTTTCCAAAATTTCAAATAATTGTTTAAACTATCTTTTATTGAAGAATATTTTCCAGTTTCTACATCCCATAAAATTTTTTTAAAATCTAAAGAAAGTGGTGCTTCAAGATGTTGGCTAATGAAATTAATTGCTCTTTCTAAATTGCTAGTATGTTTCATATAAATGATAGTATATAAAATTGCAGGAATCATTTGACTACCTGCCTTTAATTTCCATTTAATAGCCAGCCGATCTGGCATAGAATTTAAATAATTAAATAAAAGTAAAGAAGAAATTATTCCTAAAAATAAGAATAATAGGGGAAAAGTCCCTTGGAGAATATAAAGGATGACTGATAAAAATATTGAAGCAAAAAAAACTATTAGAAAAGAAATAAATGCAGCGCCCATAACTTCATTCGGAGAAAGGTTTAAGTGGGCTTTTTCTAATTTATCTGCGATTTTTTTTTGAGATTCCATAGATAATTTAAACTTAACAATATTGCCAAAGAATTCAGTAAACCCCTCCCATCTTGAAATTTCAGGCATCATATCTTGTTTAAATTGATCGTATTCTTTAGAAACAGAACCAAGATCTGTCTTTTTTTCATTAAAACTACTTATTTGGCTTTCAATTTTTTTAGAATATTTATTAATTACTTCATCAACTTCCATTTTCACTTCTTTTTATAAGATATTGATTATAATTTTCTATTCTTTAAAAAGGTATTTCTTTTTTGGTATTTGTTCAGGAATTAGAATAAAAACCCTAAATTAAAAACTAAAAGAATCAAAAGAATAAGTGCGATTAAAAAACTTGGAGCAAATGGAACTCCTTGTTTTATTAAAATATTTTTTTTATATTTTTTTTGAATTAATTTTAATTCTTTTTCAGAAATGCCTTGCCAATTAGCTTTTATTATTTTTTTATTCACTTTAATATTTTTATAGAGCCAATCCCCTTCTTTTATTTTTAAAGGAGATATTTTCTTAATTAAACAAGATTCTTCAATAGATTTTGAGAAAATAAATAGGATTGGGAATAATAAAATGATTGCCCCTAATAAAATAAAACTTATTTGGTTTGAAATTAATCCAATAATTTCAAATAACCCAAAAATTATTATTCCTAAGAAAAGTAATTTTTTATTAATTTTAAATTGTCTAATAAATTCTTTTGCAAATTTTTTTCTTTTTAGTATAGATAAAACAAATGCATAAATCAAACTATAGATTGAACCAGAGATTAATAATAATAAAACAAAATAGAATAAAAGTTTTAGACTTATTATCAGATTATTACTAAATGGAAGAATTGTTCCTAGGGCGATTAATAATTTTGTATCTCCTCCCCCAAATAATTTAAGATAATAAAATAAATATCCAATAATTAAGAAGACTAGAAATCCTCCAATTCCATATAAAATAAAAGAAAAATCATTTTTCAAAACACTAATAGATAAACGATATACAAGTGCAATTGCAATTAAAGAAAAATTCCAAAAATTATCTATTTCTCTTCTCTTTAAATCTTGAAGAATTGCCCCAATAATCCAGATGAATCCCAATATAATCAGAAAGATATTTTCTGGACGAATTATATTTAAATTTAGTAGCATTTTTGTTTAGAGATTTTTTGCTTATTTTTGATTTTTTATTTCTCCCCTTTTATTTCTTCTTTTTATTTTTCCTTATTTTTGAATCGTCTTTTTCTATGTTAATTAGGGTTCTCTTACTCCCACCTTTTTTATATCTGTTATATCTTGATTTAGCTCTTTTGTCATTCTTTGTTTTTCTTTTTGAAGCATGTGCATATTCCATTTCCTTATTAGTTTTGAATTATTTGGAATAATAAGCAATAACTTATTTTTAAAGTTTAGTAAGAAATTAAATTTTAGATATTTTTAATATAATTAGTGGGAATTCTTTTTGAATTTTAAGGGGTTGGGCATTCTATATTACAAGAAAGTTCTGTTGGTGGTAATGGTTTTTGGATA
>Ga0265594_1001539_pt1 | contig 17794 bp, 7 predicted proteins | sample saktaG_11_FD_190147 | JGI IMG/M metagenome (GOLD analysis project Ga0265594, IMG submission 190147) | Saline water microbial communities from Sakinaw Lake, British Columbia, Canada - sak_2011_5_24_80m | ecosystem: Environmental > Aquatic > Non-marine Saline and Alkaline > Saline ... | reverse complement strand
TTTTTTTCGTGTATTTATGCCCACAAAAAATGCAAACTTTTTATTCATAATACTTGACTTTTATTAAATACTACAATAATAAGCCTTTTAGAAAATTTAAGCATTAAAAATGTCCTTTAAACCAAAATTCTGTATAATTTTTAGTATATATTACCATTTTCCCTTATCTCTGTATTCCACAATTATATCCTGTCAATATATACCCAACAGGTGCTACGCGACCTGTCGGGAGGTAAATTAATAGTCATTATATTGAGCAATAATTATTCACCGGCATTTTGAATTTCATATTTCAACAATTTCAATGCAAATAATTCATAACTCATAATTCATAATTCATAATTTTTTTAAAACAAGTTTATCCTTTAAAAAAAGTCCTGTCTGAGAATCCCTGCAATTGATTAATTGTTCCGGAGTTCCTTCAAACACAAGATATCCACCATTTTCGCCACCATCATAGCCAAGGTCAATTACCCAGTCAGCACATTTAATAATATCCATATTATGCTCAACAATAATAATTGAATGTCCGTTATTAATTAATGCTTTAAAAGATTGATATAATTTATTAATATCGTGGAAATGCAGTCCTGTTGTAGGTTCATCAAAGATAAACAGAGTATTATCTTTTGTCTTGCCTTTTGAGATAAAATAAGCCAGTTTTATCCGTTGTGCTTCTCCCCCACTCAAAGTGCTTGAAGATTGTCCTAAACAGAGATAACCCAAGCCAACATCCTGTAATGGCTTAAGTTTATTAACAATCTTTTTTTCCAAAAAAGAATATTTATAATTTTTATTTGTTTTATAAGAAGAAAAAAAGTCAATTGCCTGATTAACAGTTAGTTTAAGAATATCATTAATATTTTTGTCTTTATATTGGACATCAAGCAGTTCGGATTTGAATCTTTTACCTTTACAATTTTCGCATATCAGATAAACATCAGCCATAAACAGCATTTCAATTTTAACAAAGCCCTGTCCTTTACATTCTTCGCAGCGACCACCGGGCACGTTTAAAGAAAAATATCCGGGTTTATATCCTCTTATTCTTGAAAGTTGTTGCTGAGAAAAAAGAATTCTTATATCGTCATAAGCTTTAATATAAGTAGCAGGATTGGAACGTGATGATCTGCCAATAGGATTTTGGTCAACAAGTTCAATATTGGAAATACTGTTTATATCTCCATCTAATTTATGAAATTCTCCGGGTTTTTCAGCAGAGCCATCATATCTTCTTTTTAAACCATTATAAAGAATTTTTTGGACAAGAGATGTTTTTCCAACACCACTAACACCTGTAACAACTGTTATAATATTCAGAGGAAATTTAACATTTATATCTTTAAGATTATTTTCTTTTGCTCCTTTTATTTCAATAAATTTGTTTCGGATTTTTCTTTGTTCAGGCACAGGTATTTGTCTTTGCCTGTTAAGATATTGAGCAGTAAGAGAGTTATGTTTTTGTAACAAATCTTTATAAGAACCCTGAAAGATTATTTGTCCTCCGTTAATACCAGCCAAAGGTCCTATATCTATTAAATAGTCAGCTGATTTTATCACATTTTCGTCGTGTTCAACAACGATTACAGTGTTTCCCAAGTCCCTAAGTTGTAACAAAATTTTTATCAACCGTTTAGTGTCGCGGGGATGCAGTCCTATGGTCGGCTCATCAAGGATATAGATAGAATCAACAAGATTGCTTCCCAGTGATGTTGTAAGGTTCATTCTTTGTGTCTCGCCTCCTGATAATGAAGAAGACATACGATTAAGTGTTAAATATCCCAATCCCACGTCAATAAGAAATTGCAGACGGGTTGTTATCTCTGTTAATAACCTTTTTGCAACAGTTTTATCAAGAGCGTTAAGATTAATATTTTCAAAAAAATAAAATAATTTTGTTACAGGCATTGAGGTCAGTTCTGTTATTGACTTGCCATTGACTTTTATATAGTTTGCTTCTTTTCTTAATCTTGTTCCTTTACAATCAGGGCATAAAGTTTTTCCGCGATACCGGTATAGCATAACTCTGTATTGTATTTTATAAGATTTTTTTTCTATAAATTTAAAAAAAGTGTTTAAGCCATAAAAGTATTTATTGCCGGTCCACAGTAATTCTTTTTCTTTATCAGTTAATTCATAAAACGGTTTATGTATAGGAAAGTCAAATTCAGAAGCATTGTTAATTAAATGAACTTTCCATTTGCTCATTTTTTCTCCTTTCCAGCAAGAAATCGCATCTTCACAGATAGAAAGGTCTTTGTTTGGCACAACTAAGTCATTATCAACACCAATCACATTACCAAATCCATTACAGGTTGGACAGGCACCATAAGGATTATTAAAACTAAACAAGTTAACAGATGGCTCTTCAAATTTAATTCCATCCAATTCAAACTTATTTGAAATTTTTTTTCTTTTATCCGAATGAGATGCATCATCTTTAAATGAATCTATAACACACTCTCCCTGACCTTCAAAAAAAGCTGTCTGAATAGAATCTGCTATCCTTGAATTAAATTCCTCATCATTATGTCGGACAGTCAATCTGTCAATAATTAGAAAAGAATCAGAAGTATTTTTTTCTTTAACATCATTAATTATCTGGTCTATTCTTACAATTTTGTTATTTAATAATATCCTTGAATATCCCTGTTGCAAAAATATGTTGAGTTGCTCTTTAAAAGTTCTTTTTGGTCTTACTATTAAAGGTGAATAAATAATTATTTTAACATTATCATTTAATGATAATATGTAGTCAGTAACATCAGAGACAGTTTGTTTTTTTACAATTTTTTCTGATATTGGTGAATATGTCTTTCCTGTTTTTGCATATAATAGTTTAAGATATTCATATATTTCAGTAGAAGTGCCAACAGTTGAGCGGGAATTTTTAGATATATTTTTTTGTTTAATGGCTATTGTAGGAGATATGCCTTTGATATAGTCCACATCGGGCTTTTTCATTTTGCTAAGAAACTGGCGGGCATAAGAGCTAATACTTTCAACATATCTTCGTTGTCCTTCAGCATACAAAGTATCATAAGCCAAAGAAGATTTACCTGAGCCGGATACGCCTGTAATTACAACAAACTTATTGCGGGGAATAGTAACATCAACATTTTTCAGATTATTAACCCTTGCTCCTTTTATAATAATATATTTTTTAGGGTCAGATTTATTAATGTCAGACATATATGTTTAAAATTTCCAGTTTCAAGTTCAAAGTTAAAAAGTTAAATTGCTAAATTACTAATAAATTAAAAGATTAAATTTTTCTCAATAAGTCATTTTTTTGTATTTTTGTTACCAAAATTATAAAACTTATGTTTTACAATATATTGTGTAAGTTTGTTAAAGAACGAAAAGTGCATAACTAAAAAGGGAAACAAAAATATGACCAACACAGATTTGACTTTTATTACTAATGAGGAACATCAAAATCTTAAAAACAGATTTGGTATTTTAATAAAAGATACCAAATTTTTTGATTGTCTTGTCGGATATTTTTATACAAGTGGTTTTCATGCTGTTTATAAATCATTAGAAAATACAGAAAAGATTAGAATTCTGATTGGCATAAGCACAGACAAAACTACTTATGATTTATTAGAAAAAGCAAATAAAAACTTTGAGCAGTCAATACAATTTTCACATGCAGAAACAAAGCAGGAATATTCAGGACTTGTGGAAAAGGAGATGGAGAATTCGGAAGATAAACGTGAAGTTGAACAAGGTGTTGAAAAATTTATAAAATGGATTCACAGTAAGAAACTTGAAATCAACGCTTATCCATCGCAAAATATTCATGCCAAACTTTATATTATGACTTTTGCCGAAGGCGACCGCGATGTAGGTCGGGTCATTACAGGTTCCAGCAATTTTACCCGGTCAGGTTTAGTAGATAATCTTGAATTTAATGTAGAACTAAAAAATCGTGCGGATTATGAATTTGCAAAACGAAAATTTGAGGAACTATGGAAGAATTCCGTAGATGTTAGGGAAGTGTATGTTAAGACAATTTCAAAAACATGGATAGGTATGGATATTACACCTTATCAACTTTATCTGAAATTTTTGTATGAATACTTTAATGAGCAATTGGGCACAACAGATAAAATATTTATAAAATATTTACCCAAAGGATTTAAAAAACTGGAATATCAGGAACAGGCAGTATTAAATGTAAAGAAAATTCTTGAGGAATATGGTGGTGTTTTTATTTCTGATGTAGTAGGTCTTGGAAAGACATACATTGCAGCCATGCTTGCCGGTCAGTTAGACGGAAGAACACTGGTGATAGCGCCTCCTGCCCTGCTTGACAAAAAGAATCCTGGTTCATGGCCAAATGTCTTTTCCGGTTTTAAAGTGGCTGCTGATTTTGAATCCAGAGGAAAACTTAATAAAATTATTGACAGAGGAACAGAAAAATATAAAAATATTATTATTGATGAAGCCCACCATTTTAGAACAGAAACAAATATTACTTATGAAGAATTAGCTGAAATTTGTCGCGGTAAAAGAGTGATTTTAGTAACAGCCACACCTTATAATAATTCCCCAAAAGACATTTTAAGCCAGATAAAATTGTTTCAAAAAGCAAGGAAAAGTACTATTCCTAATTTACCAGACCTTGAGTCCTTTTTTAACAGATTGGATAAAAAATTGAAAAATCTGGACAGACAACGAGATTATTCTGAATATATAAATATTGTTAAAAAAAATTCCAAAGAAATACGTGAAAAAGTACTTAAATATTTGATGGTCCGTCGCACCAGAACAGAAATCACAAAATACTTTGCTGATGATTTAAAAAAACAAAATCTAAAGTTTCCCGATGTGGAAAATCCTAAACCGCTATTTTATCAGCTAAATGATCAAGAAGATAAAATTTTTAACACAACCATAAAACTGATTTCCAAAAAATTTATATATTCACGATACACTCCTTTTTTGCCAAAGTATTACAAAGGTCCAATTGATCAACTTGAGGAACAATCCCAAAAAAATATGGGAAAATTTATGAAAATCCTGCTGGTTAAAAGGTTAGAAAGCAGTTTTTTCGCTTTTAAAAACTCTGTTGATAGATTTATCCATTCTTATGATATGTTTATTAAGGAATTTAAAAATGGCAATGTCTATGTGAGTAAAAAATATTCCTATAAGATTTTTGAGTATCTGGAAAATGACGATGACAAAGCTATTCAAAGATTGATTGATCAAGGCAAAACCAAAAAATTTGCAAGCAATGAATTTAAAGACAATTTCCTCATAGACCTTGAAAATGATCTTGAGATATTAAAAACCATTAAATCTCTCTGGCAAAAAGTTAAACGAGACCCAAAACTGCTTAAATTTTTAGATCAACTTTCAAACAATAATATCCTGAAAAAAAACAAACTAATAATTTTTACAGAATCCAAAGAAACAGCCGAATATTTGTCTAAAAACATAAATAACAAGTTTTCTGATACTGGTTTGTGTTTTACCGGAGGATCAGGAAAAGCAACACGGGATAAAGTCATTGATAATTTTGATGCAAACGTACGACATCCAAGAGATGATTATCGCATTTTGGTTTCAACTGAGGTTTTATCCGAAGGCGTTAATCTGCACCGTTCCAATGTGGTGATAAATTATGATATACCATGGAATCCCACACGAATGATGCAAAGAGTTGGACGTATTAATCGCGTAGATACCAAGTTTGACAGGATTTATACATTTAATTTCTTCCCTACCAAGCAATCAAATGATGAAATAAAACTAAAAGAAGCTGCAAAAGCTAAAATAAATGCATTTTTAACATTGTTAGGTGGTGATGCATCATTACTCACCCAAGGTGAACCTGTTGGTTCACATGAACTTTTTGACCGTTTAATTTCTAAACAAACCATAACTGGTGAGAATAAAGACGAAGAAAGTGAGTTAAAATATCTAAATGTTATAAAAAAGATTCGCGAAAAAAATCCAGACCTGTTTGAAAAAATTAAACACTTGCCAAAAAAAACCCGTACTGCAAAGCAACTCATTGTTCATAGTGATTCACTCATCACCTACTTCAGACGCGGAAAACTTCAGAAATTTTTTATGGCTGACATGATGAACAATGATGCTCAGGAACTTGATTTTATGAGTGCTGCAACAGTTTTTGAAAGCAATATTAATGATAAAAAGAAAAAAATCCCAAAAGAATTTTACAATATTCTAAATAAAAACAAAGAAGCTTTTATCTTTGCCACCACAGAAGAAATGGCAGTACTGCCAAAAAAACGTGGCAGAGACAGTGCAGTTCAAATACTTAAAATTCTTAAAGCAACAATAAAAAACAACAAACAATTTACTGATGAACAGGATAACTATTTAAAAAAAGTGATTATGCAATTAGAAGAAGGCGGTATGCCAAAACAAACATCTAAAGAGACACTCAAAGCTTTAAACAAACTTAATGAAGATTTAATGAATCCTTTTAAAGTTTTAGCCACTTTGCAAACACATATTCCCCAACGTTTTTTAGAAAAACATTATGCAGAGCAAAATCCACAGGTTTTCGGCAAACGGGAAGTTATTTTATCATTATATTTAACAGAATAATAATATGGATAAACAACAGGCACAATCTTTAATTGAAGCAACTTTTGAAAAACCCTTTAAAAAAGAAAGATTCAGCACTTTTATAAAAAATCTTTTAAATTTTATTGATGAATCAAAGGCCTTTCATGCACATGGTGAAGTCAAAGAAATGTTTAAACATATTATTAAGACCTATGAACGACTGGGAACTTATAATGACCCGGATGGGAAAAAGACAGATATTATAGTTGTATATCTTCAAAAAGGATATTCACTTAATTATGCCCGTGTAACACAAAGAAACTTTGCCGGCAGATATTTGGCTGACAGAGGTGAAAAAGATGCCGGACTGTTTGCTTTTGTCTCACCTGATCAGGATGACTGGCGATTTTCTCTTGTTACTATGGATTATGAAATTGTTAAAACAAAATCTGATAAATGGAAAGCTCATGAAAAATTTTCACAGGCAAAACGATGGTCATTTCTTGTAGGTAAAAACGAAGCCAGCCATACAGCCAAAAGCCAACTTGCACCCATACTTGCTGATGACCAGCATAACCCAACACTTAGCCAACTTAAAGAAACATTTAATATTGAAACTGTTACCAAAGAGTTCTTTGAAAAATACCGCGAACTCTTTTCAAGGACAAAAGAAAAAATGGATGAAATTGTTAAACAGGATGCTAAAATAAAAGCTAATTTTGAAGACAAACATGTTGACACTGTTAATTTTGCAAAAAAACTCTTAGGACAGATTGTATTTCTTTATTTTCTACAGAAAAAGGGCTGGTTTGGTGTTGAACGGGACGCTAAATGGGGAACAGGTTCAAAACAATTTTTAAGAGAACTCTTTAATGGAAAACATGGAAAATACCGCAACTTTTTTAATAATATTTTAGAACCACTCTTTTATGAGGCGCTCCGCTGTTCACGTGATTATGACTATTACAGCCGTTTCAACTGCAAAATACCTTTTCTTAATGGCGGACTCTTTGACCCCATCAATAACTACGACTGGGAGCATACTGATATTCTTCTGCCCAATGAACTGTTTTCCAACAAAAACAAAACCAAACAAGGTGATATTGGAAACGGAATTCTGGATATCTTTGACCGGTATAATTTTACAGTAAAAGAAGATGAACCGCTTGAAAAAGAAGTTGCTATTGACCCCGAAATGCTAGGAAAGGTGTTTGAAAACCTTTTACAAGTCAAAGACAGAAAATCCAAAGGCACTTATTATACACCCCGTGAAATCGTTCATTATATGTGCCAGCAAAGTTTAATCAACTATCTTTATACAGAATTAAATAAAGGTATAACTTCGTATCAAAAGATTGGCGTTAATCAAATAAATGCTTTTGGCAATAAAGTAAAAGATGGTCAGTTGGATTTAACAGCAGAACACCAATCAAGTCCGCAAATAGCAAAACAAGATATTGAAACTCTTATTAAATATGGCGAACAAGTGGGTGAAAATGAAATTGCTGTAGAAACCAAGGGAAAAGAGACAAAAACCTACTCTTACAAATTGCCTGAAAGCATACGTAAAAATGCAAGACAAATTGACGATAAACTGGCGAATATTAAAGTTTGCGACCCGGCTATTGGCAGTGGTGCTTTTCCTGTTGGTATGATGCACGAAATTGTGAAGACAAGAAATGTGCTTTCTGCATTTATTAAAGATTCTGACAAAACAATTTACCATTTTAAACGCGAATGCATTGAAAGTTCTCTTTATGGTGTGGATATTGACCCTGGTGCTGTAGAAATTGCTAAACTACGACTCTGGCTCTCACTTATTGTAGATGAACAAGATTTTAAACAAATAAGACCTTTACCAAATCTGGATTATAAAATTGTTCAAGGCAATTCGCTGCTGGGACTTCCAGACATTACAATGAAAGATACCCATCTTGAGTCAGAAATAGAAAAATTAAAGATTAAATACTTTAATGAAACAAATCCTGAAAATAAAAAACAACTAAAGAACCAAATAAATCAAAAATTCAAAGACCTTGTTCAAAGCGCAAAAGAATTTTCAAGTAACATTTCTGATATTGATTTTGAGTTTAAAATACATTTTTCAGAAATCTTTCACGAAAATAGCGGCTTTGATGTAGTAATTGCTAATCCACCGTATGTAAGACAGGAAAAAATAAGAGACCAAAAACCACTATTAGAAAAACAAGGATATGATGTCTATAACTCAATATCAGACCTATATACTTATTTTTACGAAAAAAGTTATCATATTCTTAAACCAAACGGTTTTTCCTGCTTTATATCCAGCAATAAATGGATAAGGGCAAAATACGGTGAAAAATTACGCAGGTTCTTTAAAGAAAAAACCACCTTAAAACAAATTATTGATTTTAATGGCTATCAGGTTTTTGACGCTACTGTAGATACTGATATACTGGTTTTCCAGAAAACAAAACCATCAGAGAATATTGTCCGTATTCTAAATATTCAACTAGATTTTACTCCATCAACAGATATTACTGACTATTTTAATTCCCATAAATTAGAAATGAAACAATCAGATTTTGATAGTAATTGTTTTACTTTTGCAGATGAAACAATAATGAATCTCAAAAAGAAGATTGAACAAAAAGGCATACCGCTGAAGAATTGGGATGTAAAAATTTATAGAGGAATTACTACAGGGTTAAACGAAGTTTTTATTGTTGATAAAAAAATAAAAAATGAATTAGTTAAAAGAGATAAAAAATCATTGGAAATATTGAAACCAATTTTAAGAGGTAAAGATGTAAATAAATGGTTTTATGAATTAAAAGGGTTTTATTTGATTTATACTTATACTGGTATTGATATAAGAAAATATCAAGCAATTTATGAATACTTAAAACAATATAAAAGCAAATTAGAACAAGTTTGGGAAGCAAAACATGGGAAAAAGAAATGGTATGAATTAAGAGGTTGTGATTATTATGAAGAATTTAAAAAAGAGAAAATCGTGTGGCAACTCATAGTTCAGGAGTCTTCATTTAGTTATGATACGAATAAATTATACTGTTTAGATACAGGATTTATTATGGTAGGGAAAAATCTTAAATATCTTATTGCTTTGCTTAATTCAAAACCAATTGATACGTTTTTTAGAAAATATTATGTTGGAAATACTTTAGGTAGAAATGGTTATAAATATAGTAAGGTTTATATTGAGCAACTTCCAATCCCAAAAATCTCTGAATCTGAACAAAAGCCATTTATTGATATTGTTGATAAAATCCTTGCTATAACCAAAGACGATGATTATTTAGAAAATCCTGCTAAACAGGCAAAAGTCAAAGAATATGAAAAGCAGATTGACTGGATGGTTTATAAACTATATGGATTAAATGAAGAAGAGATAAAAATTGTAGAATGTAAATATAAAATGGAGGGATATTATGGCTAACTTAATAACTAATAAAATAAATTTTGAATTAATAATTCCAGAAGAAGGAATCATATTATATTGTTCAAAATCAGAAGCATTATTCAGATTGAAGTATCAAAATTTTATAAAAAAATTAATTAATCACGATAGATTAGAGGAGTTCAAGAATTGGTTTGGTAATTGTGACGAAATTAATGTTAAAGAACAACCGTATGTTTATTTTGACTTTCAAGAAATTAATACCGAAAATAGTTTTAAATTAATATTGAATAGAGCATCTTTTGAAAGTTTCAGAAAAAACTTTGTTAAATATCATTTAATCAATCATTTTAAAAAACAAAATATTTTAATTGAACCTTATATCATGGGAGTAGATTTAAGCGCATATATATTTTCTAAACCCTTTAATAATGAATGGGATAAATATTTACGTTACGATTTCATAATAAAACCTCATAGAAATGAACTTATCTTCAATAAAACAAGCGAGAATGTTCTAATAAGTAAAGATGAAATAAGTGAAGACTCATTTCCTAATATTGAATTCAATAAATTAAGAGTAATAGATACTACGAGTCAATTTATTAGAAAAGTAAAAGATATAGAGCATCGCCCGCTAAAGGTTATTGCAAATAATGATGTAAAAAAAAAGATTGATGTCTCTCTTTCGCCTAAAAAAGTTTCATATGCCCGATTATATAAAGATTTAAAACTATTTTATTTAGAACATCTTTTGGATCTAAAAACAGATATTCTTCAGATACAGTCAGGAGGGTTTGTTCGTGTTTCCGATAAAGATTTGGACAGAGTGTATCGGGAAAGTAATTTTATGGTTTTTAAGAATGATAAAACTGATATTAATGCTGCAACTGGTATGAGGGAACATGGACCTTTTGAACTCTCTCCTATTGCAAAAGATGTTCAATTTATTTTTATTTATGAAAACTCAGATGATGCAAATAAATTATATCAATATTTGAAAAATGGACTTAATCATTTTCCTGGTTTGCAAACTTATGTAGAAATTTCTCCTACCTTGGCTGATTTGAAGTTGAAATATGATAGAAAGAGATTTAAAAATAAATTAGATATAGATAAATTTTTATCTAAAAATTTGCCTGATGATAATTATGAACAGTATTTTGTTATTTTAATAAGTCCTTTTAAGAAAGAGGAAAAGTCAGAAAATTATTATTACATAAAAAAAGAATTGCTAAAAAAGGGCATAACCTCTCAATTTGTCTATTACAAAAATATCCGTTCTGCACAATTCCATTTTTATTTACCTAACATAGCTATCGCTATTTTAGCAAAACTTGGTGGTATTCCATGGAAATTAAAAGAACAACCTTATAAAGAGTTAATAATAGGGTTTAATACTAAAAAGATTGATGGTAATAAGTACATTGGTAGTACAGTATTTTTTGATAATCAAGGACATTTAAAAAATGTTAATAGTTATGCAGGTAAAAATTTAAGAGAAATTGTAATCGATCTAAAAAAAGCAATAGAGGATTTCCGTAACGAGAATCCTGAAGAGGAATTAAAAAGAGTTGTTATTCATACTTATAAACCATACGGACCTGATGAACGAGAAATTAAGAATTTATTGCGTCAAGAGTTAGAATTAGATATTCCTCTTATTTATATAGAAATCAATGATACAAAAACTACAACGGAAGTTTGTTTTGATGAAAATTACGATTACGGAATGCCTGTAAGTGGCACGTATGTTAAAACAGGAAATAATGAATATCTTTTGTTCAGCAATACACGTTATTACGAGAAACCATTACGTTCTGTAACGGAAGAATGTCCAATAAAATTGAGGATATATGCAGGTAATAATATAATTTTTAATGAAAAGCAATTAATCAGCCAGGTTTATGAATTTTCAAGATTATACTGGAAAGGATTAAAGCAAAAAAGACAACCTGTTACCACCATTTATTCAAAACTAATTGCCGATTTTGCTGGAAATTTCGGCGAGCCAATACCAAAAAATAAAATAACTAAAGAAACACCGTGGTTTTTATGATGAAAATGAAAGAAGTTATAAATAAATGTTTATTTGTAGTAGGTGCAGGCTTTTCAAAACCTGCAAGTTGTAAAATGTCTTCCGAAATGTTAGATGATTTACGTGCACGTATTCAAAAAAATGGCAAAGAGAATCTATTTAGCGATGTTGAAAAGGAAACACTTAATTTTTTATTATCCTGTCTTTCTTACCATTGTGAATGGCGTTCTATACAAAGTGGTGGTAGATTTAAGTTCCATCCTAATATAGAAGAGTTAATCTTACTGATTAGAAGGATAAGAAACAGAGAAAATTATTTACCATATCCAGTTACTGGTAATTGGGCTGATAAATTGATTCAGTTAGAAGCAGATTTCAATTCAATGTCTATAGAAAAGGGAGAAGAGATGAATAATTTATTCTCTTCTATAGAGTTAAAAATTAAAAAGAATTTATTGGAAATATGGTTGAAATTTGATAAAAGCAAACGCAAATTTTTATATCTTAAACCATTAAAAAGTTTTTTTCAAAATTATTCCAATGAAAATTTCTGTTTAGACATTTGTTCTCTTAACTATGATTTAGTTTTGGAAAATTATTTTAAAGAAGCTGGTCCATGGATGGGATTTTCTAATGGTAAATGGGTAGGGTTAGAGTCAACACCCGATAATGAAAATGAGAGAAGACGAATAAATTTATACAAACTTCACGGCTCGTTAAATTGGATACGAAATATAGCAGGTGAGATTTGGAAAAAAGAAAAATGGGAAAATAAGAAAAAGGAAGAAAATATAAATGAACAAGAAGAACAAGATTTAGAAAATGATCCATTTATCATTTTTGGTCAGGGTGTAAAAACTTTTTCCATTGAACCATTTTTTAGTCTGATATACAATTTTAAAAAATTATTAAAAGAAAAGGAATATATTTTTGTAATCGGATATAGCTTTTTTGACCCATATATAAACAATCTTTTAATTTCAGCTACTTTGAGCAACAGCAAAAAGATTATTATTGTAAATCCAAATTTTGGACCAGATAAAATTAAGAGGAAAACTAATGATCATTTTGGTGAATGTAAAGATTCAGGATATCAGCAAAGGCTTGCTAAATACATAAAAGAAATTCAGAAAAATTCATTTTATTCTGAGCTACCAGAATTTAATGTTATCAATGTTAAACATGGCAGCATTTTTTATATACCTTGGAAAACGGAAAAATTTATAGAAAAATATTTCTTAGAAAACGGAAATTTACTAAAAGAATTAGTTGAGAAATTTGAAAGGGAAAGAAAAGAAATAGAAAAACCATTTAATTAAAATTTTTATCATTGAAGTCTAAAATCTTAACCAAAATAGAGGACGAAATTGGCACTATTTACGATCTCCACAAAAACAAGCCAAGGATTGCCTAAGCGGTAACGCTCGCAGACAGGTCAAACAATACAAATACTAAATAGACCAGATATGGTTTATAAATTATACAGTTTAAATGAAGAATAAATAAAAATTGTGGAGGATTTTAATAAAATTTAAAAGTATATGAAGCATATAGCGAAAACTTATCAAAAACTTTTGGACTCAATAGGAGTTATTTTAAGTGAAGCTCGTCAAAAAACTTACCAGCAGATTAATACTATTCTGGTAAAAACCTATTGGGAGGTTGGTCGCCATATTGTTGTATATGAACAGGAAAATAATGAAAGGGCTGATTATGGGTCAAAATTATTGGATATGATAGCAAAAGATTTAAGAAAAAAATATGGCAAAGGATTTAGTCGTTCTAATGTATTCAATTTTAGAAGATTTTATCTTAAATATCCAAAAATCCAGGCAGTGCCTGGATTTTTATCATGGACACATATTGTGCTTATTCTTTCAGTAGAAAATAATCTGGCACGGGCTTTTTATGAAAAAGAATGTATTGCAAATCATTGGAGTACTCGTGAACTGGAACGACAAATAAATTCTATGCTTTTTGAGAGAATAGCCCTAAGTAAAGATAAAAAAGGAGTTCTTAAGCTTGCTTCAAAAGGACAGCAAATTGAAAAACCTGAAGATGTTATTAAAGATCCGTATGTTTTAGAGTTTCTCGGAATTCCTGAAAATTACCATTATTCCGAAAAACAGTTGGAACAAAAAATTATAGATAATATGCAAAATTTTTTACTTGAATTAGGTAAAGGATTCTCTTTTGTAGCACGACAGTATCGTATTAGTTTGAATAACAAACATTTTTATATTGATTTGGTTTTCTATCACAGAATTTTAAAATGTTTTGTGCTAATTGATCTCAAGATTGGCATGATTGCTCATCAGGATATAGGACAGATGAATTTATATTTGAATTATTTTAAAAAGGAAGAAATGATTGAAAATGAAAATGAACCTGTGGGTATTATTTTAGGTGCTCAAAAAGACCATATATTAGTTGAATATGCTTTGGGTGGAATTTCTAACAAACTTTTTGCTTCAAAATATCGTTTATCTTTACCAGATAAATATCTTATTCAAAAATCTGTAGAAAAAATAATTGTATAAGAAGGTCTGTGCAGTGATATTTTTCAAAACTGATTAATTTAGGATTAATTAAAGAAGTGTTAAAAAATAAAACAGACCATGCAAAATACTATGAATTACTGTAACATCTTATACCAAACACACAATAAAGGTTTTAAAACAAATTTAACTGATTATCTTCCTGTTTTTCTTTTTCTTTTTTAGTATATTGTATATCCTGTAATTCAATTAGTTCCTTTTCTATATTAGAAATAAAATGGCTTTTTGTTAGATGATATTCTTTGCCGAATATAAATCTTTTTTTTGCACAGGAAAGGAACAAAAAACTTTCGGCGCGTGTCATTCCAACATAAAGCAGACGTTTTTCTTCATCAATATCGGTCTTTTGCGTTTCAAAAACAGAATACGGTATTAATCCGTTTTCACAACCAACAATAAAAACACATTTGAATTCAAGTCCTTTTGCAGAATGAAGTGTCATAAGAGTTACTTTTTCTGTCTTTGGTTTATATGTGTCAATGCCAGTGCCTAATGCCACAAATCTTAAAAAATTATCCAAATCATCTTTAAAATCATCAGTTATATCTGTAAAATTTTTAAATAATATTTCATTTTCCGATTTTTCGTCTGATAAATAATTATCAATAATATATAATGCTTTATCTTTGACAGAGTGTTGTTTATTAACATCCTCAATAATTTTTGCAAGTCCTAAATCTGTAATTATTTTATTTTCAACTAATTTATTTCTAAGGAAAGTGTTTTCAGTATTTACTGATAATTTCAACAGGTCAATGATATAGCTTACAGGTTTTTGTTTAAAAAAAGGTATGTTTTCTATTGTCTGAAAAGGTATGCTATGGTCATTAAGAGCTTTTTCAACAGATTTCATTTGGTTTTTTATCCTGCATAATATAACAAAATCGGAAAGTCCTTTTATTTCTGTATTTTCATCACCTTGAGTTATATTGCTGTCAATAGAAAAAAATCCAAGTCCGCCGAGCATATTTTCTATTGTTCTGGCAACAAATTCTGCTTCACTTTTTTCAGTGTTGTTTTGTATGATTTTTATTTTTACTCCTTTGTGTAAGCCCTTTAGCATTTGTGTATTTTGTGCGGTCTTGTTTTTTACTATATTTTCAGATGCTTTTAAAATATTATCAGAGCAACGGTAACTTTTTTTAAGATAATATTGAGTAGCGTCAGGATAATCAGAAGTAAATTTTTTAATATACTGAACATCAGCACCTTGAAATCCATAAATTGCCTGATTAGGATCACCTGTAACACATAAATTTGAATTTTTATCCGGCTTTAACAATCTGAGCATCTGATATTGGGCAAAATTAGTATCCTGATATTCATCAACAAAGACCCATTTATATTTTTCCTTATAATAAGAAAGGATTTCAGGATGAGCAAGCCATAATCTTACAGAATGATATATCATATCGTCAATATCAAAAATGTCTTGCTCTTGCAGTATTGTTTCATAATCTTTAAAAATTTTTGTTAGTTCTTTATCTTCTAATTGTTCGGGAGTTTTTAAATTTTGTTTAGCTTTTGTTATAGCATTAATGGTTTTTTTAAGATTGCTTTTTGTTATCCCAAGAGTTTTATTAAGGATTATTTTTTTATCATCATTGTCAATAATAGAAAAATGTTCATTTCTCCCTGTTTTTTCATAATATTTTTTAATAACTGAAAATCCAAAACCATGAAAAGTGGATATTTGTATTTTTGTAACAATAGCTTTATCATTGAGCAAATTTAGTAAACGTTCTTTCATTTCATTAGCAGCTTTGTTAGTAAATGTAAGTGCTAATATATTTTCGGGTTTTACATTTTTGTTTTTTATAAGATTTGCTATTCTGCATGTAAGCGTCTTTGTCTTGCCAGTGCCTGGTCCTGCAATAATTATTAAAGGTCCTGAAAAATGTTGTGTTGCTTTAAGTTGCTCATTATTAAGCTCTTCAACAGGATTTGTTAAAGTTTTTGTTGAAAACAGTTCTTCTTGTTTCAGCTCTGTTTGATTTGATTTTTGTTGTTGTTTTAATTCTTTATATTCTTTTATACTAAAATTAAATGTAGAAATATCTTGTTTTTCAGTAACTTGTGATGTCAGGTAATTGCCTGATTTAGTATGTGTTTTACTAACAAAATCATCAAACAGATATTCCTGTTTAGAGAACATTTTTTGTTCATTTTTTTCAAATACCTTTATCCGTCCATATTCACCATCAAAGCCCTCTTTTATATGCACCTGTTGATTTCGCATACGTTTTATAGCTTCTGAAAGTATCACGCCACCTTTTTTATTTATTTCATCAACAGGTATGTTAAGAAGTATATTTAGTTCAGGACCTAATTTTTTTAAAACAGAATCATAAACATTAGTAACCTTTTTAGAACTTGGTCCCACGCCGGTAATTTCGGATAATATTTCTTTAAGAGGAATTATAGAATAAAAAGGCAGACGATTTTTCCTTTTCATAACATCTTCTCTGTCAGACAGTTGCAAAATTCTATTCATAACGCCAACAGTAACTTTTCTGCCACATACAGAACAAATTTCATTATGTTTCAATGTCTCAACAGGATTCCACGAAATATTACATTTTCTATGTCCATCATAAAAATATTTTCCTTCCTGAGGAAAAAGATCTATTGTGCCGAGAAACAGTTCAGGATTTCCTGTACGCATTGCATTAATAATAGCATCATAAGAGAGTTGTGTATTAAAGATATTTGCGTTTCTGCCTAATTTTTCAGGAGAATGAGCATCAGAATTGGATATGAGAGTATAATCATCCAGGAATTTACACATCCAGTGCATAGGAGCATTAGTAGAAAGACCTGTTTCAACAGCAGATATATATTTTGCCATATCGCCATAGCATTCTTTTATTGAGTCAAATCCGGATTTAGAGCCAAGAGCAGAGAACCATGGCGTCCATATATGAGCAGGCACAAAATAATTTTTATCATTTGCTTCAAGCAAAAGCTCCAGCAAATCCCTTGAATCAAATCCTAAAATAGGTCTTCCGTCAGAAGTGATATTGAATTTTAAAGATGACAATTTTTGCTGAATTTTATCAACGGTCTCAAAGTCAGGAGCAAATACGCAGTTATGCACTTTACGGACTTTATCATACTTTTTCACTACTGACCGACTAAATTTTAAATAAAGGGGTACTTCCAAATGGTTTCCCCCTTAATGTTGTATTTTTGTTTTTGAATATAAAACATTTACAACATGGGCAAAGATAATGAAATAAAATT
>Ga0265594_1001537_pt1 | contig 17812 bp, 11 predicted proteins | sample saktaG_11_FD_190147 | JGI IMG/M metagenome (GOLD analysis project Ga0265594, IMG submission 190147) | Saline water microbial communities from Sakinaw Lake, British Columbia, Canada - sak_2011_5_24_80m | ecosystem: Environmental > Aquatic > Non-marine Saline and Alkaline > Saline ... | reverse complement strand
AAATAAATACCTGAGGAAAATGATGACATATTTATTTTACATTGATTGGAAAAAGGATTGTATTTCCTCATCTTTTCACCCAAAACATTATATATTTTCACTTCCTCAATACTTGATTTGGTTTGTATAATATAAGAATTGTTTCCCATATCTTTTAATAAAACCTGTTTTTCATTTTCGTTTTCATTAATATTTACAAATGAATAAAAACAACTATCATAATCGGGATTTAGATATTTTAAAGAATCATTTTCGTAATAACAAACAAGCAAAAGACAATTCCCTACAAGAAAACAACTCCCTGGGTTGGTTATCCCCATTTTATCACCAATCCCTTCAATCCATGTACAGAAATCAGAATTAATTATTTTTCTGTAAAAGCCGTCAATTTGTATGGAATCTATTGAAATAACATGTATCGTAATAGGCGGATTAGATACCGAGAGAGTGTTTAAAATTGTAACAGAATCACCTGTGTTTAAACTAAAATCATAGATTAAGCCCTCATTGTTGTTATAAAGAATATAAACCCTTTTTGTGCTATCTTCTTCACGTAGATAATAATTTTCTTTATACCAATTCATAGAATCATGCGTGGCTTCCGGTATGAAATATTTTTCCCCGTTAATTAAAGTGTCTGAAGTAAATCTGTATAGAGTGGTATAATGAGGTGGTGGTCCGGCATAACAATCATAATAATTCCATAATTTATTTGTATCAACAAGTTTATGATATTCTTGCCCAAAAGAAAACTGCATAATTACAGCAAAGAGCAGTGTTAAAAATATTTTTGGTTTCATAATAAAAAAGTTTTGTCAATAAAAAAATGTAAATGTAATAATAAAAATTGGTTTAAGCAAAAAATTTATTAATAATTTTATAATCATTTTTTGTAATCGTTGAATTATCAATATCTCACAAAATTATACTATGAAAAATTATGTTCTTAGATACAATAACTTTTATTTTTTACTTTTGTCTTTTTTATTCCCCTGAATAATTACAAAAAAAATTATATCTATGAAAACAAAAATTATCATCCTCTTTTGTCTGATATTTAATATCTCTTTTAATGGCTATGCAACAAATAACTGTTACAAAACACAAGACCTGACTGTTTATGCTATTGACAGCACTTATGAACAAAACTGGCAAAAAGTAGAAGATATTAAAAATAAAGAACTCCCTAAATCAGTACTGAAAATTGTAAATATTATCTATGAAAAAGCTAAAGAAGAAAACAATGCTCCTCAATTTGTTAAAGCGGTCTTATATAAAATAAATCTAAAGTCAAAATTTGAAGAAAATTACTTAAAAAATACAATTAATGAACTTGATAGTGAAATTGAAGCATCTGATCAGCCGATAAAACAAATATTGTATTCTGTATTGGCAGAGGTCTATTGGAAATATTATCAGGCAAACAGATATAAATTCCTGAATAGAACAGAAACAATAAATTTTAAAAAAGATGATATTGAAACCTGGACATTAAAAGATATAACAAAATATGTTATAGACGGTTATCTTAATTCATTAAAAAATGCTGACAAACTAAAAAACACATCTTTAAAGACCTATGATAATATTTTAATAACAGAAACCAATTCAAAAAATTTCAGACCAACACTTTATGACTTTCTTGCTCATAGAGCAGTTGATTTTTTTAAAAACAAAGAGCCGGAAATCATAAGACCTGCTTATAAATTTGAACTCAACAACAAAGATTATTTTAAATACTGTAATCTGTTCACAAAAATTAATATATCAACAAATGACTCTATGTCTTTAAAATTTTATGGGATAAAAATTCTGCAGGATTTAACAAAATTTCATCTAAACGACAAAAATCCTCATGCCCTTATTGATGTTGATTTGGAAAGATTAAAATTTGTTAAAGACAATTCTATTATAGAGGGGAAAGATAGTTTATATTTAAAGGCATTACAAATTATTGAAAAAAAATTCAATAAATTTTCAATCTCAGCAAATATATCTTATGAAATAGCCAATGAATATTATCAAAAAGCAAAGTTATACAGACCTTTGGAATCTGAAAATCATAAATGGGATTTAAAAACATCTTACCAGTATTGTGAAAATGCTATAAAACGTTTCCCCGACTCTAATGCCGAAGGTGTAAAAAACTGCTTGTGTCTGCAGGAAAAAATAAAACAAACTTCTATTAATATAACAACAGAATATGTTAATATTCCTGACAAACCTTTCAGATCACTGGTATCTTACGAAAATATATCTGATATATATATAAAAATTATAAAATATAGCTATACAAAAGATAAAAATCTGAGAAGAAAATTTTATAACAAAGAATTGGTAGATAAGTATAAAAATATGCCGGCTATAAAACAATGGAACCTGACATTGAGTAATGACAGTGATTTTCAAAAACATTCCGTTGAAATAAAAATACCCGGATTGGACTTAGGTTACTATATTATTTTAATAGGAACAGACAAAAATTTTTCTTATGATGACGAATCTGTTGCTTATTTCCCTTTTTGGGTATCAAACATAAGTTATATAAGCCGTTCTGAAAATAATAACGACTTGGACTTTTATGTATTAAACAGAGAAACAGGCACTTGTATAAAAAATGTGTCTGCTCAAACTTATTATAACAAATATGATTACAAAATAAAAAAAACAGAACAAAAAAAAGGAAAAAAATATACAACAAACGAACAGGGATATTTCAGTATGTCTTCAGAAAACAAAAATTCAGGCAGATTTTTTATTGAATTTGTATATAAAAATGACACTCTAATAACTAATTCTTTTTATCAAAATACAAAATATTCACAAAAAGACAGAACTGTTTTAAAAACGTTCTTTTTTACTGACAGAGCCATATATCGTCCGGGACAAACTATATACTTTAAAGGAATTTTGCTTGAAAAAAATGGCGAGACATGGCATATAAAACCTAAATACAATACAACAGTTACTTTTTATGATGTTAACAGCAGAAAAATAGCCGACTTAAAACTAACATCAAATGAATTTGGAACATTTAACGGAACATTTACTACACCTGTCGGAGTTCTTAATGGAAGAATGTTTATATCCAATAGCTCGGGAAGTATTGGGTTTTTAGTTGAAGAATATAAACGTCCAAAATTTGAGGTCTCTTTCAATCCTGTTAAAGAAACATATAAACTAAATGAAACAGTTGCTATAACAGGCAAAGCAAAAGCATTCGCCGGTAATAATATTTCCAATTCAAAAGTTAAATATCGTGTAACACGAACTTCTACTTTCCCTTATCCCAGATATTGGTATCCAATATATCCTTATAATTCCAAAAAAACAGAGATAACAAATGGAATAACAAATACAGATGATCAAGGAGAATTTACTGTTAATTTCAAAGCAATACCTGACCTGACAATACCAAGGGAAAATCAACCTGTATTTAATTATACTGTCTATGCTGATGTTACTGATGTAAATGGCGAAACACATTCTAATCAAAAAACTGTTTCTGTAGGATATACTGGCTTGATAATAAATGTTAACGTGCCTGCTCAAATTGATAAAGATAAAAAAAATGAATTTAAAATAATTGCTACTAACCTTGACGGCGAAAAACAAGCTGCAAAAGGTGAGATAACTATCTATAAACTAAAACAAGATGACAGAATATTCAGAGAACGTCAATGGGAAAGACCTGATAAGTTTTCTATGACAAAACAAGAATTTTACAACACTTTTTCTTATGATATTTATGATAATGAAAATGATATTCACAACTGGGAAAAGGAAATAAAGGTTTTGGAATATGCTTTTGATACACAAAAGGACTCTTTGCTCAAACTTAACAAAATATCAAAATACGAACAAGGTCATTATGTTCTTGAAATAAAATCAAAAGATAAATACGGCACAGATGTCCAATCAACTAATTATTTTACTCTTTATTCCATTAAAGATAAGCAAATACCCGATAATTCCATTAACTGGTTTACTATGCTCAAAGAAAAAGGTGAACCGGGCGAAAAAATATCTTTCCTGATTGGAACAAAAGATAAAAATGTAAATATACTTTACGAAATAGAACATAAAAAGAAAATAATTTCCAAACAATGGATAAACATCAGTAACAAACAAAAACTAATAGAAATACCAATTAAAGAAGAATACAGAGGAAATTTTTCTATACATCTTACTTTTATAAAACATAACAGTTCTTTTGATAATACAAAGACAATAATTATTCCTTATACAAACAAAAACTTAGATATTACTTTTGAAACATTCAGAGATAAATTATTGCCGGGACAAAAAGAAGAATGGAATATAAAAATAAAAGACAGCAAGTCGGAAAAAGTCGCTGCTGAAATGCTTGCAACACTCTATGATGCTTCTCTTGATAAATTTAAAAAAAATATCTGGACCGGCTTTGATGAAATTTATAAATCTTACTATAGCTCTTTAAACTGGAACATAAATAATGCCTTTACCACAAACAGAAGTAATTTATATACTGACAGAAAAACAAAACATAATCAACTGTTTTATCATTATTATGATAAACTAAACTGGTTTGGATTTAATTATTATGGAAGCTATACAGGGGCAACAGGTGAAAAAAGAACAAGAGTTACTTCTATGATGTCGAAAGGTATAAAACACAATAAAATGCCTGAAACAACAATGGATGAAGGAGCTATTAGGGAATCTGAATCAGATATGGACAAAGAAGTATTAAATGTTCAGGAAGAAGAACAAACATCCGACTTCACAGGAATACAAATAAGAAAAAACTTTAATGAAACAGCGTTCTTTTATCCTGACCTTAAAACAAATGACAAAGGCGAAATAATTATATCCTTTACTGTGCCTGAATCTCTTACAAAATGGAAATTAATGGCTCTGGCTCATACAAAAGACCTGAAATACGGACAAATAGAAAAACAACTGATAACTCAGAAAAAACTGATGATAACACCTAATATCCCAAGATTTTTCAGACAAGGTGATAAAATATTTCTGTGTGCCAAGGTATCAAATATATCAGAAAATAATCTGCAGGGAGAAGCAAAGTTATTACTGTTTGATGCAACTACAATGAAATCTGTTAATGATATAACAAATAACAATGATTCAATAAAGGACTTTTCTGTCGAAAAACAGCAAAACACGGTATTATGCTGGAATATCACTGTGCCTGATAATATAGAAGCTATAACATATAGAATTGTTGCAAAGTCCGGCAATTTTAGCGATGGCGAAGAAAAGATAATACCTGTGCTGACAAACAGAATGCTTGTAACAGAGACCTTACCTTTGCCTGTTAATGGAAAACAAACAAAAAAATTTACTTTTACCAAACTTCTTAACTCAAAATCGGCTTTAACATTAAAAAATCATAAATTAACTCTTGAATATACTTCAAATCCTGCATGGTATGCTATACAAGCATTGCCTTATCTGATGGAAACACCTTATGAATGTTCTGAACAAATATTTAGCCGATTTTATGCCAACAGCATTGCATCTTATATTGTTAATTCCAATCCAAAGATAAAACAGGTATTTGAATGCTGGAAAAATTTTACACCTGATGCTTTACTGTCAAACATGGAAAAAAATCAGGAACTAAAGACCTTAATACTTAAAGAGACCCCATGGTTTTTAGATGCAAAAAACGAATCTCAAAGAAAACAAAGAATTGCATTGCTCTTTGATGCAAATAAAATGTCAAATGAACTTAATATTGCCTTATCAAAATTAATTAAAATGCAATCCTACGATGGCGCATGGCCTTGGTTTAAAGGTATGTCTGACAGCAGATATATAACTCAATATATTATTACCGGCTTTGGACATCTTGATAATATTGGAATAAAAAATGTAAAAAAAGACCAGAAAACATGGCAAATGATAAGAAAAGGTGTCAGATATTTAGATGCTGAAATAATGAAAGATTATCAGTATATTCAAAAATATAATCCTGATGATATGGATAAAAATCATATCAATAGTTTACAAATTCAATATCTGTATGCAAGAAGCTATTTTATTAATGATATTAAAATGCAAGACAGATACAAACAATCTTTTGAATATTTTAAAAATCAGGCAAAAGAATACTGGACACAAAACAATATACATTTGCAGGCAATGATTGCTCTTGCATTAAACCGTTATGGCGACAATACTACGGCTATGGATATTATTAAGTCATTAAAAGAAAAAGCTATCCATTCCGATGAAATGGGAATGTATTGGAGAGACACAAGACCGGCTTATTACTGGTATCAGGCACCTGTTGAAACACAAGCTCTGCTGATTGAGGCATTTGATAAAGTTGCCAATGATGATAAATCTGTTGAAGAATTGAAAATATGGCTCTTAAAACAAAAGCAAACTCAGGACTGGAAAACATCTAAAGCTACAGCAGAAGCATGCTATGCTTTACTTTTAAGAGGAGTTAATATATTGGAAAGCAGCAACCTGGTAAATGTATCATTAGATGATATAAAAATTAATCCAAAAGAAATTGATGATGTAAAAGTAGAAGCAGGAACAGGATATTTTAAAACTTCATGGTCGGGAAGTGATATTAAACCTCAAATGGGTAATGTTACTGTTACAAAATCAGATGACGGCGTTGCCTGGGGCGCTTTATACTGGCAATATTTTGAACAACTTGACAAAATAACTCCTCATAAAACACCTTTGAAATTAGAAAAAAAATTATTCCTGAAAAAAAATACTCCTTCAGGTCCTGTTATAGAGCCAGTTACTAAAAAAACAGAACTGAAACTCGGCGATAAAATTAAAGTAAGGATAGAACTAAGAGTTGACAGAGATATGGAATATGTACACATGAAAGATATGAGAGCTTCTGGCTTTGAGCCCGTTAATATAATATCAAAATATAAATATCAGGACGGACTCGGATATTATGAATCTACAGGCGACGTATCAACTAACTTCTTTTTTTCTTATCTTAGAAAAGGAACTTATGTATTTGAATATCCTTTGCTGATAAACAATAAAGGTGATTTTTCAAATGGTATTACATCTGTTCAATGTATGTATGCTCCTGAATTTACCGCTCATTCTCAAGGTGTTAGAGTAAAAATTTCTGAATAAAAAGCTGTTACTCCGACCTTCTGGTTAATGTTATTTAGTTAAGAGCTAATATCCTGTATATCAGAATAGCACCACACTTTAGTGTGGTGATTAGAATTCAAACACAGTTCTTTAAAAGTCGGCTTTAAGCCGACTTCCAAAATGATTTATTGATTTAATACACCATTCTAAAGTGTGGTGCTAATCTGATATGTTGTTAATCAAGATTTTACGCTTAACTAAATGACATTAGTGTGAGCCAACGGGTTAACCCGTTGGTTTTTTAAGTTTTTATTAATAATTTTTAAAAAAAACCGAAAAATAAATTTGGTTTTAATTTTTATTGTGTATATTTGCTTTTTTATACGAAAAAAGTATAAATCGTTCTTTAACATATAACAAAAAATTGCGTTGCTAACGTTTCTTTTGTATTAAAACGACCAAATCTATTGAACCAGAGAAATAAGTTAGGAAACGCACCCGACAGGGTGTGTTCCTATTGCTTATTTCAGTTGGTTCAGGGTGCTTGGTCGTACCTAATACAAATTGAAAATATAAAGCAGAGGTTCGCGCCCTTTTTTGTTGCTATAATTTTAAATCAATTTTATTAACCTGCCTTTTGAACCTCAGGGTAACAAAAAACTAAAAAAAAAAGTGAAAAAATGCTTATTAAAAAATGTATTTATGTTTTTTGTTCTATCTTTTTCAGTAATAATTTTAAGCAGATGTAGTTCAGAAAAAAAATTACTAATAAAAGAAATAAATTCATATAAGTATAATGTTTACAATGATGCCACATATAATATATCGTATGATAAATTATATGAAGTATTATATAGTATTATGTCTGATAATTATAGTATAGCCAGAGAATCACAATCACGGGGATATATTGAATCAGGGAAAATTAATACTCATAAAACTTATGCTACAACTGTATGGGAATATTCAGAAAGTGTATCTGCTGAGATAATTGGAAGGGAATCGCCTTTTAGAGTTTCATTTGGTTGTGAAGGTAAAAGAAGGAGTAAGAAGCAAGACGAAGGATGGTCTGGCTGGTCTGCTTACCGAAACTATAATATTGAAAACAGATTAAAATGTGAATTATATGAAAGAGTAAATAATAAAATAAAATTATCCCCAGAATTACAAAAAAAAGTAGATACATACAACCAAAATAATAGAAAAGGAATAAATTATTAAATTAAAAAAATTAAAAACGTTAATTAAAAACTAAAAAGTATGAAAAATTTTACATTTTTATTAATTGGTTTAGTGGCATTAACATTTACCACAAATGCACAAAAAACAATAGCTAAAAAAACTAAAAAAGCAACAAAAGCAAGCTACGTTTACAAACAACCCAATAACTGTTCACCATATACGGCAATGCTAATTGCAGACATTAAAAACAAAGGCAGGACAGATAAATTGGTTGAAAAATATAATTTAACAGAAAGAGAAAATAAATTTTTTGTAAGTGCTTTTATAAAAGTATCTGATGAGTTAAATAAATCAGAACTTTATGATTTGAATATTAAATTAAATACACAAGCAGGAAATATTTACACTGCAATAATACCTGTTGAAAATCTTGAGAAATTATTTTTAATTGAAGGGGTAGAATATGTTGAAATTGGACATAAAGCAGAATTTCAATTAGATGAAGCAAGGTCTGCTACCTGGGTAGATTTGGTTCATGATGGTTACAACTTATCGCAATCATATACAGGAGACGGAGTTATTGTTGGTGATATTGATTGTGGATTTGATTATACGCATCCAACTTTTTATAATGCAGATTACACACAATACAGAATTAGCAGGGTTTGGGAGCAAAACGAAACAGGAACACCTCCGCCAGTTTATTCTTATGGTAATGAACTTGTTGGAGAATCAACAATTACAAGTGATGGTTATGATATAACAAATTCAAGTCATGGAACGCATGTTACAGGTATTGCGGCAGGTAGTGGCTCTATATTAAGTGATGCATACAAAGGAGTAGCTTATGAAAGTGAAATTGTTTTAGTTTCTCTTCATAGTCCTCCTGCTGATACATACATAGCAGACGGAATAAGTTATATTTTTGACTGTGCAGATTTCGCTGGAAAACCAGCAGTAATAAATATAAGTTTAGGCAATCATTTTGGACCACATGATGGCACATCATTTTTTGACCAATATTGTGATGCCATGGTTGGAGAAGGTAGAATATTAGTAGGTGCAGCAGGTAATGATGGGTTTTTTAAATTGCATTTAAATTATGATTTTGGGTCAAACGAAGAAACTGTTTATAGCTTTATTGAATTTCTTGGGAGTTCAAACAATACTAATGGTTCTACATTTATAGCTATTTGGGGAGAAGCATATACAGATTTTACAATTGCAGTGAATATTTGTAATATTGATAACCAGGTATATGAAGATTATACTCCTTATATATCAACAAGCACAGACAATACTTATAATTATACTCTTATTGACAGCGATCCGACTGATTCTGATGAATGCATTGTTAGTATTACAGTAGAACACTCAAATCCATTTAACAATAAACCTAATGTAAAAATTTATTTCGATAATACAGATCAAGACGAACCTGGTGATATTTATGACTATGTAGAGATTGAAATTAAAGGTAGTAATACCAGTTTTGATGCATGGTGTTGTAGCGAAGGACCTATTTTTACAAACAAAGGCTTTGCCAGTCCTCGATTAGATGGAAATACAAATACAACAATTGCTGAAATTGGAGGAACAGGAAATTCAATAATTACTGTAGGAGCTTATACTTCTAAAAATAATTATTATGATTTTCAGGGGATTAATCATAATATACCATATTACGTTGAAAATGGAGAAATTGCACCATTTTCCGGTTTGGGACCAACAGTAGATGGTAGAATTAAACCCGATATCACTGCTCCAGGTAATGTAATTGTTTCGTCAGTAAACTCTTTTGATGCACAATATACAAGCACAAGCACTGAAGTTGTTGATGGTGTAAATGATGGTACAACAACATGGTGGTTTGCAACTATGCAAGGAACTTCTATGGCATGTCCTATGGTAACAGGAATTGTAGCACTTTGGCTCGAAGCAAACCCAAATTTAACACCTGACGAGATAAAACAATTTATGCAAAATAATGCTTGGACTGATAGTTATACAGGTTCTGTTCCTAACTATACATGGGGATATGGAAAAATTAATGCACACGAAACAATAAAAGCAATAGAAAACACGGTTGGTGTCGCAACATTTAATAAAAATAATAAGTTAAGTATTTTCTCTAATCCTTCAAATGGACAAATTATATTGAATATTAACGATGAGACGATGGCAAATATTCAGATATTTGATTTATTGGGTAAAATTGTTTATTCAAAACAAATTAAGAACATTAAAAACAAAACAGTTGTAAAAATAGATATATCAAATAATTCACAAGGCATTTACTTTGTAAAAGTATATAATGATAATATTGTCAAAGTAAAAAAGATTATTTTATATTAATAAATCTTAATGGTTGAACGAAAAATAATGTTAAATTAATAAAATTATAATTATGAAAAAAAATGTAAACTCAAAAACATCAGAGTATCTTTATAATATGTATTTAAAGAATAAAACCAAAGTCATAACTCCTTGGGTTCCTGAATCTGAATTAAAGAAATTAAATATTGATAATTCAAAAAAAGAAACTATTATTGGAAATATTAAAATTAAAAAAGATGTTATTGATAAGAGATATTATCTTTCTTTAGTAGATAAAAAAAAGAATTATGAAAGGAAATGGCTTGATGAGGCAGTAGATTTTGGCAAAGTGCAAAAGGTTATAGAACAATATAAATTTACAAAGGAAAATTTGTTAAAATTTAAGGAAACTGACTTAAATAAGGATTTAGAAACCCATTTCAGAGAATATTTTGTCAATGCACATAGAAGCGCAGGTAATTTAAGGGAATTATTTGATTTAGAAATCGGTGATATACAAAAAAATGGTTTTGTGATTGAATTGAAAATGGCTAAAGCAATTAAGAATAATGCTAAAAGATACGAAATAACAGGTCAGGTAAAACAATATTTAAGGCAATTTAACAGTAAAAATTTTATGTTAATAATAGCAGGTGAGCATCCAGACAAACAAAACAAGAACATTATATCAGTAGAAAAAGAAATTATTAATGATTTTAAGTGCAATTATTATTTTTTAGAAACAATTTAAAGTCAAATAATGAAGTTTTACTATATACTTTTTCACTTTTTTTTTATTTCTTAAATGTAAAGTTTAAAACTATGAAAAAATTAAAAATTCGTTTCATAAAATTGGCGCTACTTATGTTCACATTTTTATTGTTAATTATAAGTTGCAATAACAACTCTTCATCTAACAAAAGAAATATGTTAGAGAAAGATTTTAGAGTAAATTGTAAAGTTTCACATGCTTGGAGCAAGTCAGTTATTAAAGTAAAAGTTACCAATGTTTCAAAAGACGATTACTTCGGATACACAGACATAGAAGTAAGAGTAGGTTGTTTTGATAAAAAAGGAGAACAAGTTGATGTTTTATGGGGTAAAATAAATAAACCTCTTTGTTCTGGTAAAAGTTCAACAATAGAATTAAAAACAGACAAAAATATTGCTAGTGCATCAGGAGATGTAAGAGATGCATCAAACTATGACTGCAATTAATTGACACTTTAGCGGGTCGGTATAAGATTTTTACAGATACATAAGAAATAAAATAACAGGAATGATAATTCCAATAGCAGTAAGCCATCCTCCACGTCCTGTAATGCCGTTTTTTCCTTTAATAATAAACAGACCTGTTATAGCAATTAATATTAAAGAAAAAGCAAAAAAATCTGAGAAATATGTCCATAATTTCCCCGGATTATAATGAAGAAATGTTGTTTGCCCAAACAAAGGTCTTCTTTTTATCTTTTCAATATATGTTTGTCCTGTTAATATGTTAATATTTACAGAACCATTTTTGATAAATATTTTTAAATCGTTTTCTTCAGGAAAATAATAACTTTTGTAATATTTATCTTCTTCAAGTGTTTTTAATATCTCCAATACTTTTTCTTTAGAATATTCTTTTTTACTATCAGGAACATTTAATGTTATTTTTTTTCTCTTAATGATGTAATTAGGATTCCAATCCTTTATATGATTCATTGCAATACCTGAAATGCCATAGATAACACACATACCAAAAAAAAAGAAACCCAAATCACGATGTATTGTAATAATTGATTTTTTAAATTTTATCTTCATTTGTTTATATTTTTTAATTATAGCCACAGATTCACAGATTTTTCCAGATTATTATTTATATTTTAATCTGTGAATCTGTGGCTATATTTTTTTTATTTCACGCAAAGACGTCCCGATACAGTCGTTTCTCCCTACGGGGCAGGTAAATTGTGGTGCTAATCTGATATGTTGTTAATCAAAATTTTACGCTTAACTAAATTACATTAGTGTGAACAGACGGATAATCCGTCTGTTCGTGGGAGTTTTTTTTAGTAATTTTTCAGATTATAGTTCAGCAAATATTAAAAAAAACTATTCTTCTATTACTTCTAATTTATTACACTCAACAGAATAAAATGATAAATGGTCAATATTTTTTTCTTTTAATTGTTCTCTAAAAGCTTTAATTTTTCCTAAATTTTCTGTTTTTTCAGCATCAACAGAACTGTTTTCATGACCTTCTTTACCTTCATGTATTTTTAAATTATCGGAATTTTCTTTTAATATTTCATCTTCCCATTTTGATAAATAATTCTCATCAACAATCTGTTCATTTACAATTCCTTGCACTTTAACTTTTTTACCTTCCAAACTAATGTCAAAAGAATTAATATCTTTTCCTGTAACAATTTTTACTCTTTGTTCAGAATTTTGACCAATAATAAACATACGTTTACCGGAATGTTTACATACATGACCTACAATTCCTTGAATTGAGATTTCTTTGTTTACATATTTATCGGTAAGAGTCATAAAATCAGAAATACTTAACTGTGTAACATTAGTATTTTCCGTATTTTCTTTTTCTGATGTATTATTTTGTGTGTTATTACAAGAAAAAGAGATAAAAAGAAAGATAACAGCAAAAAAACTTAATAATTTTTTTTTCATAATTTTTTTTTTAAGTTAATAATATTTCAACATTTAATTTTGTGGCAAAGATATATTTTTTTTGAATTACAAAACTTCCCAATAAAAAAAACAATTACATTTGCAACTTGCATAGAACGGATAAATTAAATTTTGTTCAAAAAAAATGTCTTACAGGATATTCCCTATATAGTAAATATTTATAAATTTAGATTTCTTAAAATTCAATAAAAAAACATATTATTTTTGAACATTTTTTTTATCAATAACGAAAAATCCCGAAAGGGATTTAATTTTCACCCCGTTAGATAACTAATAAATTAATAAAAAACAATGTTTTAAACTAAATATCTAACGGGGTAAATAACCATAGGTGCAACCTGTGGTATTTAACTAATCATATTAACATCAATCCTGAAGGGATTGAATAGAAAAACAATTATTATGTTAGTTTTTATTCAACCCTTTCAGGGTTGTAACATAATTTGTTATTTCTTTAACTCCGCATTTCACCCCGTAGGTCATATGACCAACGGGGTAAATACGGAGTTATTAATATTTTTCCCCTTCGGGGAAATTATTTTTAATAAAAAAAAATGTTTTCCAAATAATTATTTTTTAATAACTCTAAAATTTATTAAATAATCTAATTCCTATTAAAATGAACAAAAAAACAGAAAAAATCAAATGTCTTATCATTGGTTCAGGACCTGCCGGATATACTGCTGCTATTTATGCTGCAAGAGCAAATCTAAGTCCTGTCGTCTATAAGGGCTTACAACCCGGCGGACAACTAACTACCACAACCGAGATAGATAACTTCCCCGGATATCCAAACGGTGTAACCGGATTTGAAATAATGAAAGATTTTGAAAAACAGGCACAGAGATTTAACACAGATATAAGAGACGGATTGGTTACATCTGTAAATTTTTCAGTAAGTCCTTTTGAGATTACTATAAATAATGAAAAAAATATCCTTGCACATACTGTAATTATTGCCACAGGTGCTTCTGTTAGATGGCTTGGATTAAAATCCGAACAAGAATATAAAGGAGCCGGTGTCTCTGCCTGTGCTACTTGTGATGGATTTTTCTACAAAGGGAAAGATGTTGCTGTTGTCGGAGGAGGCGATACTGCCGCAGAAGATGCAACATATCTCGCAAAATTATGCAACAAAGTATATCTTATCCACAGAAGAGATGAACTAAGAGCTTCTATACCAATGCAGAATAAAATATTTAATACCCCAAATATAGAAGTCCTGTGGAATTATATACCTAAAGAAGTCATTGGCAAAAAAAACGGATTTAATAAATCTGTAAATGGCGTTTTACTAACAAATGTTAAAACAGGCAAAGAAAAAAAAATAAATATTGATGGATTTTTTGTTGCAGTAGGACATAAACCTAATTCCGATATTTTTAAAAATCAAATAGACCTTGATGAAAAAGGTTATATTATCACTATTCCTGGTTCAACAAAAACAAATATTAAAGGTATTTTCGCAGCCGGTGATATACAAGACCCTGTTTTCAGACAAGCTATTACTTCTGCCGGGTCAGGATGTATGGCTGCTATTGAAGCAGAAAAATATTTGTTTTTAGGGGACTTCCATTAATTCATTTTTTTCAAGAAACAAATATAATGAATAAGATGCGAGACATATTAGATTACAGGACTTGCTGATTTATTTGTTTTGAATCATCTTGCTGTTGGCTGTTAGAAAAATGTATTTTGATATTTGTTTATACTTTAAGAGGTTATATATTGCACTTCGGCAAGCTCAGTAGAGCCGTAATAAATTACAGTCATTCATAGTCATTTGGCTTCGCCGTCATTTATTGTTAATGACTATCAATGACTATTAATGACCCAGATACGCTTCGCTACGGGGCAAGCAATTAATGGCTATATGTTAAAATTATAATTGTTTTAAGGCAACTGCCTGATAAATTAACTCAAATTATTACGAAGCAGAGTATAATTTTGAGATAATTGCCAAAAGCCCAAAGCAAATAGCTTTTTCATATTCACAAGATAATTTTAATCAAAAATTAATAGTAACAAGCATTGCAGAGTTTTCGTGCAAGCACTATATACAAATATCTATGGCAAGATAAAAAAAAGAGGTAAAGAATAACTTAATTTATTGAATATACACAACCTGATTAACTGTTTCTCCTGGTTTAAGGCGAATAACAGCTGTTCCGCCCATTGGTATTCCTGAAGAATCTATACTGGCAATAACATCTAAAATAGCTTCCAAATCATAAGTATGTCTAAATTCGCCATGAGCATCTGAAGTTCCTGATATTTTATTATCATATTTTTCTATTCTCACTGTTGCACCAGGCACAATATCTTCATTACTAAGATATCTTACAGTAATAACTGCCTTACAATCTGTATCTTTCTTGCAGGAATACAAAAAAGAAGTTGTTATGATAACACAAAAAATAAATAAATAAATAAATATTTTTTTCATAATTAAAATTATTTTAATAACTTTGTTTTTTTTTAATATTAATTTAATGCAAATATATAAATAAAAATTTACAACTATGAAAAAAATAATTTTTTTAGCTCTAATTTTTTCTGCATTTGGTTTGTTTACTAAATCAGTTACTGCTCAAAAAAATAAGAGCACAGAAGTATTAATCAGCACTAAGTTTGGGGATATGAAAGTTCTTTTATATAATGAAACGCCTAAGCATAGAGATAATTTTATTAAATTAATTAACAAAAAATTTTATGATGGCACTATTTTCCATCGTGTGATAAAAAGTTTTATGATTCAGGGTGGTGACCCTAATTCTGTAAATGCCAAACCTGATGCAATGCTTGGCAATGGTGGTCCTGGATATACTATTGATGCAGAAATTGTCCCTAAATATTTTCATAAAAAAGGTGCTTTAGCTGCTGCAAGATTGGGTGACCGTGCTAATCCCCAAAAAAAGTCATCTGGCTCACAATTTTATATTGTTCAGGGGAAAATATATGGAGACAAAGAGTTAGATGCAATGGAATCGCGTATGGGCAAAACATTATCAGAAGAGCAACGTAAAGCATACAAAACAATAGGAGGTACTCCTCATCTTGATGGGGAATATACTGTGTTTGGAGAAGTTATACAAGGTCTTGATATTATTGAGAAAATTGCAGCAGTAGAAATAGACAAAGCAACAAATCGTCCTTTGGAAGATATTAAAATGACTATTAAAGTTGTTAAATAAAAAATATTAAGACGATTCTATAAATTTTTATTTGAGAATATGCAAGGAAAAATCAAGCAATTTTTAAAAGAGATAGATTCTTTTTATACAAAAGACATTGAAGAATTAGAAAAATTTCGTGTAAAATATTTAGGCAAGAAAGGTATTATTTCCGACTTATTTTCAGAGTTTAAAGATGTTCAGCAAAATCAACGTAAGGAGTTAGGCAAACTCTTAAATGGATTAAAAGATAACGTATATAATAAAATAAGCAGTATAAGTCAATCTTTTGAACATTTGAATAAGGATATTAGTATTGAAAAAGATTTGACTCTTCCCTGTGATTTTGCTGAGTTAGGGTCGCGACATCCTTTATCTATTATCAGAAATAAGATAATTCAGATTTTTTCCCGTATAGGATATAATGTTTCAGAAGGTCCTGAGATAGAAGATGACTGGCATGTTTTTTCTGCATTAAATTTTCCAAAAGAGCATCCTGCTAGAGATATGCAGGATACTTTTTTTATAAGTAAAAATCCGGATGTTACATTAAGAACACATACTTCCTCTGTTCAGACACGTGTAATGGAAAATAATAAGCCACCTATAAGAACTATCTCTCCCGGAAGGGTTTTTCGTAATGAAGTGATTTCTGCCCGTGCACATTGTATATTTCACCAAATAGAAGGACTTTATATTGATAAAAATGTTTGTTTTAAAGATTTAAAACAGACATTATTATATTTTGCCAAGGAAATGTTTGGCGAAGATACAAGCATTCGTTTTCGTCCTTCATATTTTCCATTTACAGAGCCATCTGCTGAGATGGATATCTCATGTAATATATGTGGCGGTAAAGGTTGTAATATTTGTAAATATACAGGATGGGTAGAAATTTTAGGTTGCGGAATGGTTGACCCTAATGTATTAGATAATTGTGGCATTGACAGTAAAAAATATACGGGTTTCGCCTTTGGAATGGGCATTGAACGTATTGCTATGCTCAAATATCAGATAAAGGACTTGCGTCTGTTTTTTGAAAACGACATTCGCTTTTTAAGACAATTTGATAATGCAATATAGATTTATCAGCAAACAAATAAAAATTCTTAGAGGTCAATTATTCTGAATTATTGAAAATAAATACTTTGCGTTCTTGGCGACTTTGCGTGAAAATATTTTTTTTTCATTTTTTTTACTTTTCTGAGTGGACTCACGGTTATAATATTTAAGGGGACTTCTATTAATTCATTCGCATCAAGATTTTCAGAGTTTTTCATAGACGAGGAAGATTTTTAAAGCACTATCGGGATAATGCAAGAAAATCTGAAGAAGTATATGGGAAACTCTGAAAACCC
>Ga0265594_1001536_pt1 | contig 17813 bp, 15 predicted proteins | sample saktaG_11_FD_190147 | JGI IMG/M metagenome (GOLD analysis project Ga0265594, IMG submission 190147) | Saline water microbial communities from Sakinaw Lake, British Columbia, Canada - sak_2011_5_24_80m | ecosystem: Environmental > Aquatic > Non-marine Saline and Alkaline > Saline ... | reverse complement strand
CTTAAACCGTTTTTGATATTGATGTAGAATATTTGGCCGTTGACGGAAAAGTCTTAAAGTGTGATTAATTAAATCTCCAAAATCCATCACATTTTCTTTGATTTTAAACTCTTGATATTTTTTAAAGCTCCTAGCCAATTCTAATATCTTTTTTACTTCTACAGGATTAATTTTAAATTTTTCATTTTTAATTTTTAATTTAGCCGAAAGATTTTTAGCGTAAGCTAAATAATCTTGAGGCGTAATGTCTTCATCCCGAAGTCGATTAAAATGCTGCAGCAATCCTTTTAAGAATTTAGTTGGATTGCCTCGGGGGCGAAAATAATTCAAGCGAAAATCAAAGAGATGAGATTTTAAAAAGATAAGAGCTTCAGCCTGGGTCATTAAGACAAAGCTTGGATCAAGGCCGATATGAACAGCTTCGTCTCTTAATATTCGGTCGCAAAACGAGTGAAAAGTACTGATCCACATTTGGGTATAGCCGTAAGGCATAGCCTGATCAACTCTTTCTTCCATTTCCTTGGCCGCTTTATCAGTAAAAGTTAAGGCGAGAATTTCAGAAGGCTTGGCTAATTCTTGGTTGATGAGCCGCTTAATTCTTTCGGTGATGACCGTTGTTTTGCCTGTCCCGGCGCCGGCAATAATAATCAACGGTCCTTTTCCATATCGAACTGCCCGAAGTTGTTCTTTGTTTAATCTCTTTTTTGCCACAGCCCAATTATACATCCCAGGTGGACAAGCTTAAAGAAGAGATTATTCGATTGATGTCAGCTATTTGACTTTCTTTTTACTTCCTTTTCCTAAAGCTTGAGTTGAAGAGAGTTTTTGGCCAAGCAAGTTAAAGCCGGAAAAAACATTCTGCATCTGATTGTAAGCATTTTGGAGATGTTTACTTAAAACAGAAAGAGAGCCTTCGGTTTTTTCATAATCTTTTCTAATCGCTCTTAAGAGCCGAAAAACTTCTCGAGAGCGGGTTTCGAGTTTTTTACCTTCAAAAGAAAGAAGAATCGTTTGTAAATGAACATAAAGAGTGGTTGGTGAAACAGGATAGACGCGATTGGTTCTGGCAAAATCAACAAGTCGAGGAATATTAGCCACTTCATAAAAAACCGCTTCTGAAGGAATATACATTAGGGCGAAATCCATGGTTCCTTCTTCGGGAAGAATATATTTCTCAGAGATATTCTTAACATGTTTTTTTACATCAGCAATAAAAGCCGATCTAGCGCTTTTCTTTTCCGCTTCGGTTTCCGCTTTTATCAGTCTTTGAAAATTTTCCATGGGAAATTTTGAATCTATTGGCAGGAGACCGCCATCGGTTTTTAAAGCGGCGTCAACTTTGTTGCCTGATTTGAAAGAATACTGGAGATGAAAAGAGTTTTTAGGAAACATTTGAGCAATTAAATCTCTTAAAACTTCTTCACCGATATTGCCTCTAAGCTTAGGGCTTTTTAGAAATTCTTGCAAATCACGCATTGAGCGGCCAATCTCGCTAAACTGACCGGCTTCTTTTTGCAAAGCGCCGATTACCTGAGCCGCTCGATCTAACCGTTCGCTTATTGCTTGAGTATTCTTTTGGAGAGTGTCGCTGACATTTTTGTTGCTTTCTTGGAGAAGGTTTTGATTGGCTTTCAGCCATTGAATTAAAGTCTCATCAGGTTTTGTTTTCTCTGAAATTTCAACTAATTTTTTATTAAATAAATAAAAAATAAGAGCCAATCCGGCAACAACTAAAGCAATTAATAAGTAAATCTCATTGTCCATTAGTACTTAAATTATATCACCGAATTAGTTACAATAAAATAAATGAGAAGAAAAAGAAAAAATTTTTTGCCGACTTTTATCTTAACCATCTTTTTTTGGTTAATCTGGCTGGCCGTTTTGCTCTTTTTTACCCCTGAATCGCTGCTGGTGATTGCCGGCTTTTTTCTTGCTCTTTTTCTAGCTCTCTTTTTCACTTTTTCTCTTCTTTTGGCCAATAGTCGGCGAGGTTTTTTAATTGCTTTAGGATTGATTTTATTTTTAATTTTGAGATGGCAAAAAATGGGTCATGTTTTAAACAGTATTCTTTTAATAACGACGATTTTAGTTTTAGAGACTTACTTTACAAAAAGAAAATAATATAGTAATATTAGTTCGATTAATCGAACAATGCAGTTTTCAGAAAAAAGGCTTAATAGCAATCTTAAAAAGCAAATTTTTCAGATTTTTTATCAGACAATTGCTGATTTAAAAAACACTGACGAGGCAGAAATCTTTTTTAAAGATTTTCTGAGCAAAACCGCCAGAACCGCTTTGGCGAAAAAATTGGCAATCGCCGTTTTTCTAGACAAAAAACGTTCTTATCAAAATATCAAGAAGACCCTTGGAGTTTCCAGTTCCAGTGTGGCCGAGGTTTATAAAAGATTAAGCAGTCCTGGTTTTCAACTGGCTTTAAAAAAAGTGAAGACAGAAGAATGGGCGGATGACTGGTCAAAGAAAATCGGCGGGGCATTAAAAAGAATTTTACCCCAAGAGTAGCTTTATTTTTCCATAATCTGAGCAAAAGTGGCTTTTTCTTTTTCTACTTTATAGATATCAACCCAGCTATTCGGGTAGACTTTGTTTCCTTTTTTGACTGATGCGAACTTAAAGACAGGATTTGAGTTCTTTAAAATTGTTTCAACAAAAGGGAATTTTCCGCCTTTTAATTCTTCTGAAATCTCATTAGTTAAAATTATATAATCAACATTTTTTACCTCTCCCTTAAGCTTTCCTTGCTTAATGGTAGGGTCTAGTTCTACTTTATAAAACCATTCAACATTAGAAAAATTAGGTTCCGCCAATCTCAAATCCACCCAAAAAGCAAAGTCAGAGACAATTACTGCTTCTCTGGGTAAATTTTCTTTGGCGTACTTTATTGCCTGGCGTTGATTAATAGTAACATCTAAGAAAAAAGATTCGCTCCAGTAGCTCCAATAAAATAGAGCTAAGATAAAAACTAAACCGGCCAGAGAAGCTTTGTAAAGAAGCTTTGATAGATTTAATTTCTTAAAAACAAGGTCAATTAAAAGAGACGTATTGATAACCAGGAATGGAATTAAAGGAATAAAATAAAAAGGCAAGACTACGCCTCCTCGGATTAAGAAAAGACCATAACAGATTGCTAAAGAGGAGGGTAGGCGCCAATAATGGTTAGGAGCAAGTAGTAAGAGAATAAAGGTAACCCAAAAACCTAAAAAAACGAGCAGACCATCTTTTTCTAACCAATAAGGAAGGGCAATGCTGAAATCGCTTCCGTTTTGCCAAAAAGGAATGTTTTTTCCCCGGCTAGCTTGATTTAAGAAAGTTTCGATGAAGCTGACGTGAGGTTGGATAGAGAACCAACCGGAAGGAAAAAATTCTTTTTTAAGAAGAGCCAAGAGAGGAAAAAGGCTGATTAAAGTAAAAAAAGTGGTTAAGAATAAAAGGAAACAAAAACTGCGATTTGCTTTTTTAGTAGTGACTAGCAGGCCAAATAGGAAACCAGGCAAGAAAAAGAAAGTAGACTCTTTTGATAAAAAGCCAATACCGAGAAATAAACCGGAAAGGAAATAATGCCATAGGTCTCCTTTAGTTTTCAAAAGAAACCAGAAAGCAAGTATGAGCCAAAAAGTGGCAATGTTATCAAGTAAGGCTTGACGATGGTAGTAAATGGCTACGGGCGAGGCAGCAAAAAGAAAGCTGGCTAAAAAACCCATCTCTTTTCTTTTGGTGAGTTTTTTAACAATTTTAAAGAGGAATACGTTTGTTAAACTGACTAGCAAGACAATAAACAATCTGGAACTGAAAACGGCCATGCCAAAACGAAAAGGTCCGCCGGTTAACAATTGCCAGATACCAATCTGAAGCCAGCCTAAAGGAAAGTGGTCGTACCAGTAAGTATAAGGGGCGATTTTGCCAAAGTGAACCAGCCACCAGGCCTGGCCCGCGTAAACGCCCTCATCTCCCCAGGCTTCCGGATAACCGAAAAGATTGAACCCGGTAAAAAACAAGGTAATCAAGAAAACAATAATTTCGCTTTTAAACTTTTTTATTTTTTTCATGTTTTTATTCCTTTAAACCGGCTAAAGCAAAATGGTCGATTTCATAGTGAGCTGTTTTTTCCCAGCTAAAGTTGCCCAAAAGCATCCGCGTTACGGCCCTGAGAAAAGCCAAAAGAACTAAGGTTTGGTAAGGGAAGTAAAAGAGAATTGCTTTCAGGCAAAGGGACGGCGTTACTTTTATTTGGTAATCGCATTTGAGATGCCAAAGGCCAATTAAAATTAAACCCCAATGCAAAAACAAGAAATAAAGAGGTAGATAAGAAATTAAAGACAGCCAAACTGGTACTCTGACGAAAAAAGAAAAGAGCGGCCCCAGTAAAAAAAGGAAAGTCAAAAGACTATGGATGATTGGCTGAGATAAAAGATAAAATGTTAAAACTTGTTTTTTATAATCTTTTTGTTTTCGCCACCAGCCTTTGGCAATAGTTTGTAAAAAGCCTTGGACCCAGCGAGTTCTTTGCTGAATAAAACTTGTTATTGTTTTCGGCGTTTCTTCCAAAGTAGCCAATTCTTCACTATAAATAGTGCCGATTTTGTAGTTCAAAGAGGAAAGCCTAATCCCTAAATCAGCATCCTCGGTAAGGATTGTTTCGTCCCAGCCTTTAAGTTTCTCTAAGGCACTTCTTTTAATAAAAATAGTATTGCCTCCCAAGGGCACGGCTGTTAATTTTGATAAAAGAGGAATGACAGATTTAAACCAATAATAGTATTCCAAACAAGAAAGAGGTGTGAACCAGTTATCCTTAAGATTAATTAATTGAACACCGCCTTGAACAACGTCAGTGCCCGGATTTTCTTCCAAAAAAAAGTCAATCGTTTTTAAAATTTCCGGATGAGGTCTATCCTCGGCATCAAAAATACCAACAAAATCACCTCGAGCGCCTTTTAAGCCTTCGTTAAGACCTTTTGGTTTATTAATAGGTAGATCATCAAAGGCAATTAGTTGAAGATTATAATTGATTTCTTTTAAAGCTTCTTTAATTTTAGCCGTGGTTTTGGAGTCGTCGACCCTGACAACCACAAAAACCTCAAGAAGCTCTCTTGGGTAGTCAATTTGGTTATAAGCAAGAAGAGTTTCCTTAATAATATTTTCTTCATGCCGGGCCGGGATAATCAAAGAAAATTTGGTTTTTGATTGACCATAGACCAATCTGCTGGGTTTGACTTCCGTTACTGTTTCTGGTCTCCTCCAGGTGTAAAGACTGGCGACCACGAGAAAACTACCCTGAATAAAAAGAATCAAGGTTGTTAGTAAAACAAATATTTCGATAATTCCCATTTTTACCTCCAAATAATTTGGTTAATAATATTAATTTTCAAGAGAAAGAGGAACGCGCAACGAGAGGGCGTTTTTGGTGAAAACACACCGGGCTGGGGTGGGTTTTACCAAAACTTTCTTTCTCTTTGGTGCGGTGGTGGGCCTACGGATTGCAGGTGAGAGTGAGCTTGATGCCGGGAAATCGGCTATCAACGGGGTCGTGTTCATGAAGTGTTACCATTCCTTGGTGGATGGTTACCTTTTGGAGTGTATCATTGAGCTCCCTTTCGTCATCGGGGTACTTGATGTTTTGGAGATTGTAGTCTCCTGTATTCCATGTGATGACGTGAGGATCTCGACTATCACGCTTCCATTCTCCGGGCGATGTTTCGCAGTATCGTTCGAAGTTGAAAGTTGCAGTTCCGTCTACGATGACGTAACTTGCAGCTCCGTTGAACTTTCCGTCCCAGCTGGTGATGCCACTTTCTCCCGAGATCGTGATCTCCGCCCCTATGGTGCCCGTGATGGGCTTCCATAGTTCGAAAACGCAGGCCGTCGTTGTGACCGTCGTGCTTGGTGCAGTAGTCGTACAGGGTGATACTGTGGCGGTTGTCGTGGCAACGCGGGTTGCCGTCCACGTGGTCGTCGGCGTTGCCGTCTTGCTCGTCGTGCTGATGGCCGCCGTCGCCGTCGTTGAGACCGGCGCTGTCGCACAGGGCGTCATGCCGCAGTACTCCGCGACCGTAGTGGCGATTTCCTTGAGAAGATCAGGAGTCGCTGTCGCCGTCGGTGTTGGCGTGTATCCTGCCTGCACCGTTGCCGTAATTGCCGCTTGTACCATTACGCCAATGTCTGGCGTTAGCGTTGCCGTCCGCGTGGGCGCTTTGGTCGGCGTCCTGGTGGGCGTCTTGGTTGGCGTATCGGTTGGTGCCTTTGTCGGCGTTCTGGTGGGCATGCGTGTCGCTGTCGGCATTGGCGTCTTTGGCCCGATCAATCTAGGACCGAAAACAATCGCCGCTCCTATGAGCACGACCGCAAACACAGCAAACCAGCCCCAGTGCCATCTGAACCCTGTTCTTTCTTTAGCCCAGCGTGGTTCTCGTACTTCGTTTACTTGCTCTTCCATTGTTTACCTCGCTTTCTTTTTTGTATTCACCCCAGCCCGGTGGGGTCAGAGAAGAATATTTTTCTTCCCTCACCCAACCGGACTAAGGATTAGAAAGGAGATAAAAAAACATACGCGTTCCTCTTTTTGTCAAGGTGCCCGCTCAAATACAAGATTTGAGCGACTACCTCTAACCAGTTAAATTTCATCCCTCGGGTCAGAGTAAGAATTTACTCGGTCGAGAAATAAAATAAACAGATTAAAGCGTTTTAATTATCGGAAAGAAAAAATCGCTAATTGATTTTTTTCCAATAAAAAAAACAACCTGCCATATTAGGCAGGTAAGATTAAGTTATCATTAAATAGGCCAGAAGTCAATATCTATAGGGTATTATTTACTTAACGACATATTATCTAAGAAAAGTTGAGAAGAAGAAGCTCCTGAATAGTTTTGAAAGACAAAGCCGGCGATTTCTTTTTGAGACAATTTGCTTAAATCATGAGAATAACAGGACCAGTTTTTCTTGATTGTTTTTCTTAAGTTTTTGAGACTAATTTTTTCTAATCTTTCTTCGTTCTCGCCCCAGACTTGAAGTTCAATATCAGGAATATTGCCAGAAAGACAAAAAGAAAGAGACTTGAATTTTTCCGGCTTAAATGATTCTACCCGACTAATAAAAAGAGCGCTGTACTCATTTTCAAATTTAAAAGCAAGCGAATATCTTCCTTCGTAAACAGGATAAGTGTTCAAGAGTTTAGTTTCTGTGTCCCAACTATAATCAACAAAACCATTTTGCAATCCTTCTTCATATATTATCAATTCATTATGGGGCACGGCGGCTAGTGAAATTTGGGGTAGTAAAACGAAATTTTTCCGGTTGGCTTCAGCTTTTAATAAGGCATCTTTGACCAATTGGCCGTAATTAGTCGGAGTGAAACTTTCGATCTCTTTTAATAAACAAGGACAGCCTTCGCTATGGAAATTCCAGGCGGTCCAGCCCAGTTGTAGAAAATCAGCATAGTCGAGGAGAGTCTGAGTGTCTTCAAGACTCATATAAGGAAATCCTTCGGCGCCGAACTCTCCTATAAAAACAGGATAGACCTGGGCAATTCGGCCAAAGAGTCCTTCAAATTCTCCTTTTTTATTGTAAGCATTGCTTCGATAGACAATATCAGGATAAGAAAGAGGGTTTTCCAGCCAAAAATTAATCGCCCTGCCCCAACCAGTACCGCTGACAATGATTAATCCTCGGGGCCGGATTTTACGAATACTTTTAATCAACTGAATATAATTTTCTCTTAGAGCTGTTTCGCTGACATTTCTTGGTTCTGCTAGGGGGTCGAGAATAATGATAGGATTGTTTTGATATCTACTGGCGACTTCTTGCCACATCGAGATTTCTCTGGGCTGAGCCAAAACAGTACTGCTGTCAAACTCGGCTTGAAGAATAACATAGATGCCTAATTTTCCGGCGGGATTAATGATTAGTTCATCTAATTCCTTTAAGTATGTTCTTTTATTTTTGTAATAATCAGCTTCGTTAATACGGGTTCGGATGACATTGGCTTGCCAGTTTTTAACGACGTATTCCAAAGCCTTGGTGTGCCATTCTTTTTTTTCCCATTTTAGACTGGACAGATTAACACCGCGCAGAACGACAACATTTCCATTTTCATCAACAATATTTCTTCCTTGAGTTTTGAGCCAACTGATTTTTGGTTTTGGTGTCGGAAAGGGAATCAGCGGCAAGTTGGGCAAAGTTGGCATTTCTATTTTTTTGCCAGAAGAATAAAGAAACAAACCAATCATCGGAACAAGAAGAAGAGCAAGATAAAAAAACTTTCTCATCCTTTTAATTTTACCACAGATTAGGTATAATTATCTCCGTGAACAAGAAGTTTTATGTGACAACGCCAATTTATTATGTCAATGATGTGCCCCATGTTGGTCATGCTTACACCACTATTGCGGCTGATGTTTTGGCCCGTTATTATCGTCTTTTGGGATTTGATGTTTTCTTTTTAACTGGGACCGATGAACATGGAACAAAGGTGGCCGCATCAGCGCAAGACGCTGGCAAAAAACCCAAACAATTTTGTGACGAGATTGTTTTAAGATTTATTGATGCTTGGAAAAGATTGAATATTGCTAATGATTATTTCATACGGACTACTGATTCTCGACACGAAAAAATTGTTCAAGCGCTAATTCAAAAAGCTTACAATAATGGTCATATTTATAAAGGAACATATAAAGGACTTTATTGTATCGGTTGCGAAAAATTTTTAACTGAAACAGACTTGGTTGATAATCGTTGTCCTCTTCATCCTAATAGGAAGCCAGTTAGGCAAAAAGAAACAAATTATTTTTTTAAACTTTCAGCTTTTAAAGACACGCTCATCAAGGCAATTGAAAATAAAAAAGACAAAAATCATTATGAGATTTTACCTGAAAAACGAAAAAGCGAAATTCTTGGTAAATTGAAACAGGGACTTAATGATGTTTCGATCTCTCGAGCTTCTGTTAAGTGGGGAGTGCCTGTTCCTTGGGATAAAACTCAAACGATTTACGTTTGGTTCGACGCTCTTTTAAATTATTATACGGCTACTAAATTTGTAAAAAACAAGACTGAATTCTGGCCAGCGGAATTACATTTAATTGGCAAGGATATTCTTTGGTTTCATACGGTCATTTGGCAGGCTTTTCTTTTGGCTGTTGGTCTGTCATTGCCTAAAACAATTTTTGCTCATGGATACTTTACGATTAATGGTCAAAAAATGTCGAAATCCTTAGGGAATGTTATTTCTCCAGCCAATTTGATTAAAAAGTTTGGTATTGATGGTACACGTTACTCTATGCTTTCTGAGTTTCCTTTTGGGACAGATGGGGATATTTCTCTTGAAAAATTTAAAATTCGTTATAACGCCGACTTAGCTAATGGTCTTGGTAATCTCTGCCAACGCGTGGCCGCGTTAGCAGAAAATGCAAAATTAAAAATTACAAATGACAAATTGAAATTACAAATTAAAAATTATAAAGCATATAGCAAATTCTTTAGTGAATACAGATTTAATGAATGTTTGGCTTGGATTTGGGAGAAGATATCAAAAGTTGATAGGTATATTGATCAAACAAAGCCTTGGACAAAAAAAGGAGAGTCTCTGGCAAAGCTGTTGGAAAAGCCAATTCGAGAAATCCAGGAAATTGCTTATTTTTTGAAACCGTTTTTGCCGGAAACAGCCGAAAAAATTGAAAAACAATTTAAAGGTCCAAAAATTAAATCAGGCGAACCGCTTTTCCCTCGAATTTAAAATGAAAGATTTTTTTCTAAAATACGATAAGCAAATTACCAGGATTTTGGAGATTTTTCCCGGCTTTGTTGCTTGGAATTTAATCCTTTTTCCTGCTTGGGGAAGTTTTTTCTTTCCCCTTATCGTTGGTTATTTTATTTTAGCCTTCGACATTTTTTGGCTTTATAAATCAGCTTCTCTGGCTGTGACAGCCACTATTTCTCATTTTAAAATTAAAGCCGCGGAGAAGCTCAATTGGATGCAAGAGGTGAAAGGATTTGGTGATTGGAAAAAAGTTCATCATATTGTCGTTATTCCTACTTACAAAGAACCACTTCATGTTTTAAGAAGGACAATTAAAAGACTAGCAGAGCAGACATTGCCATCAGAGCAAATTATAGTTGTTTTAGCGACTGAAAAGAGAGAAGAGGAAGCTAGAGAGAAAGGAGCAATTTTAAAAAAGGAGTTCGGGTCAAGATTTGATCACTTTCTTATTACTGTTCATCCTGATATTTCCGGCGAGGTAAAAGGTAAGTCATCAAATCAAGCTTGGGCAGGGAAGCAGGCCAAACGGAAACTGGTAGACGATTTGGGTTATGGTATTGATTACTTGACTATTACTTCGCTTGATGCTGATGGAGTGTTGCATCCCCAGTATTATGCCTATTTGACTTTTAAATTTTTAGATGATCCCCATCGTTATCGCCGTTTTTGGCATTCTGCCGTTGTTTATTACAATAATTATTGGCGGGTGCCGGCTCCGGTCAGAGTAATTAATACTATTGGTTCTATTTGGCGAATAGGGATTTTATCCCGTAAGGATCGGCTCATTCAGATGTCGGTTTATTCTGCTTCTCTGAAAATGATTGACGAAGTTGGTTATTGGGACGTTGATGTTATTCCTGAAGATTATAGAATTTTCTTTAAATGCTTTTTTAAATTTCAAGGCAAGGTCGAGGTGGAGCCGATTTTTTTACCTACTTTTGTTGATGCCGCCGAAAGTACGAGTTGGTGGAAAACAATGGTTAATCAGTATGAACAGATGAAAAGATGGGCCTGGGGAGTTTCTGATGATCCCCAGTTAATCAAGTGGTGGTTTACGGTTCCTAATGTTTCTTTTTGGGATAAGACAATTCATCTTTTGAAAGTGCTTGAAGAACATATTCTCTGGCCGGTTAACTGGTTTATCATAACTTTGGGAGTGAATATCCCTACTTTTTTAAATCCAAATTTTCGTCGAATGATGATTGGTTTCACTTTGCCTCGAATTTCTTCTTTTATTTTAACTCTCTGTTTATTCTTTTTAGGGGTTGCTTTGATTATTGACGCTAAACAGCGGCCGCCGCGGCCAAAACACATTTCTCGATGGCGCCAAGCTTTAATGCCTTTAGAGTTTGTTTTAATGCCGATTGTTGGTTTTTTCTTTAATGCCTTACCCGGCCTCGACGCCCATACCCGTTTAATGCTCGGCAAATACATTGAATATAAAGTAACAGAAAAGGTTTAGAAATTTGTCCGTTTTAGTGAACTTTAGTGAGCTTGCGAAAAAACTTCTAACTTGCTAAACTTTGGTTGATGAATCAATTTACGGCCAGCCTTTGGGGAGATGAGGCTTTTGCTGCGGTTTTAGCTCAGAAATCATATTGGCAAATAATTCTTGGTGTAGCTAAAGATACCTCTCCGCCGCTTTTTTACCTTTCTCTTCATACTTGGATGAAATTCTTTGGCATCAATGAAATTGCTATTCGCGCCCATTCTTTTCTTTATTTTCTTTTAACAGTGGTTGTAGTTTATTTAATAGGTAAAAAACTTTTTGATAAAAAAACAGGCATTATTGCCGCTCTCCTTGCTTTTTTTAACCCCTTTTTGTTCCAATACGGATTTGAAGGCAGGATGTATTCGATTTTAGCTTTTTACTGTATTCTTTCAATGTACTGTTTTTTAACAAAACGAAAAGTGCCTTATATTTTGGCTACTGCCGCCGCTTTGTATTCTCACCATTTTGCTATTTTTATTGTTGCTGTTCAGTTGTTTCTTTCTCTGCCAAATTTAAGAAAAAACTTTTACAAAACTATTCAGCCTTTTTTATATGTTGCTCTTTTGTATTTGCCTTGGTTTTACCCTCTTTATTATCAAACTTCTCTTGTCCAAAGCGGTTTTTGGTTGGGTAAGCCGGGCATTAAAGAGCTCTATCATTTATTAAGAAACTTTTTAATTGGCAGTTTTAAGCATCATTTTCAGACAAAAATTTTTGCTGTTAGTCTTTTTTCACTTGCTTTGCGTCGTTGGCGCAGAAAAGATTTTTCTTTAGTTGTTTGGTTTGGTTTGCCGATCTTTTTGACTTTTGCTATTTCTCACTTAAAAGAATCAATCTTCTTTGATCGTTATATGTTGTTTATTATTCCTGCTCTTATTATTATTTTAGCTTCTCAAAGAAGACGGTTGAGCTATCCTTTATTGGTTTTGCTTATTTTTGGTTTGGCAGTGATGGATTTTAACTATTTTGTTCATCCAATTAAAAGGCCGTTTAGAGAATTAGCAAATTTTGTTAAGCAAATAAAAGAACCAGGCGATTATTTAATTAATTGGAGTGGCAGCGCGCATCACCTTTTTGAATCAAAATATTATCAACTAGAAGCGCCGCTTTATTATCCGACGGGCGAGCCGCCATTTTTTATTGGTACTGCCTTAATGAATAAAAACGATATCATTAAAGGACTGCCTCAAAAAGAAAGAATTGGTGTTATTACCAGCGATTCTCCTGAAAGCGTTTATTTGCCTCATTTTCAATTAGAAAAAACTTACTATTTTGATGACCTGAAATTCATATGGTTTACAAAAAAGCATTAATTTGTATTTTGGTTTTTGTTTTTTTTCTCCGTTTGCCTTCACTTTTTGAGCCTTTTACTTATGGTGATGAAGGAATTTATTTAACTTTAGGACAGGCAATGAGAAAAGGAGTGGTTCTTTATCGAGAAATTCATGATAATAAACCACCCTTGCTTTATCTTCTAGCGGCTCTAACTGGTAGTTTTTCTTATTTTCGCCTTCTGCTTTTTCTTTGGAGCCTATTGACGATTTATCTTTTTTTTAGATTAGCTCAATGGCTTTTTCCTCAGAACAAACCAGCTATTATTATTTCGACTGGTTTTTTTGCCGTTTTAATTTCGATCCATGCTTTTGAAGGTAATGTGGCTAATGCAGAGAATTTTATGCTTTTACCTACCATTGCCGGTTTCTTGTTGATATTGAAAAATTTGAAATCCAAGAAATCTTTGCTTTTTTTTCTTTCAGGAATTTTTTTCTCTTTAGCGGCTTTATTTAAAATTCCAGCCGCTTTTGATTTTTTAGCAGCTTTAGTTTTCATTTTTTTACTTTTCTTTAAAAAAAAACTATACGCTATACGCTATACGCTATACGCTATACTCGGCTTCTCTCTTCCTTTTTTAGTTACCTTTATTTATTTTTTCTTCCAAAATGCACTTAATCAGTATCTTGTCGCCGCTTTTTTTCAAAATATTCCCTACCTTTCTTCTTGGGCGTCCAAGAAATCGCAGGCACTTGGTTTACCCTTACCTCTTTTAAGTCGTACTTTATTGGTTGCTTTGACTACTTTGGTTCTTTTTGTTTGGAGAAAAAGAACTTCTTCAGCTGTTAAATTAATTTTACTTTGGTTTTCTTTTTCTCTTTTTGCCGCCTTGCTTTCCTCAAGGCCTTACCCTCATTATTTACTGCAAGTGATTCCTAGCTTGGCGCTTTCTTTTGGTTTAATATTCAGAAAAAGTAAAGAAAAAATAATCCCTTTATTTCTCGTTTTCATTTTTAGTTTTTCATTTTTAGTTTTTAATTTCTGGCGCTATCCTAATTTTTCTTATTATCTTAATTTTTATCAATTTGCTTTGAAAATGAAATCGAAAAACGAATATTTTTCCTATTTTGGCAGCCAAGCTAAAGTAGTTTACCAAGTAGCAAATTATATCCAAACTCATACTTATCCTCAAGAAACAATTTTCATTTGGGGAACTCAACCTTCGATTTATGCTTTATCTCGGCGCTTGCCTGTTGGTCGTTATACTGTTAGTTATCATATTGTCGACTTTAATGGTTATCAAGAAACGATGGAGGCTTTGAAAGAAAAGAAGCCTTCCTTGGTTATTAAAATAAAAGAGGAAAAAAGAAGATTCCCGGACTTTGAAGGTTTTTTAAGAAATTATTATCTAAAGACTGAAACAATAGAAGGTATTGAGATTTTTAGAAGAACATGAAAGAGTCAATTAATAAGTTATGGCAGGACAAGGGCTGTAATTTGGAAATTAAAATTTGCTTTCTTCTTTTAATTTTTAATTTTGCGTTTTTAATTTTTAATTTTTCTAACCTTCCTCCTCAGTTGCCTCTTTTTTACTCTCGACCTTGGGGAGAAGAACAATTAGTCATTCCTGAGATGTTTCTAATGCTGCCGCTGGGAGCACTATTGATTGTTTTTTTTAATACTGGTCTAGCGGCTTTTTTATTCGAGAAATTTCCATTTCTTGCTCGTACTTTAATTTGGAGTACAGTTTTAATTTCTCTTTTGCTTACTATAACTGTTTTTAAGGTAATTATTTTGGTTGTTTGAATGATGTATAAACAATTAATTTTTTATCCATTTTTAATGAGTTTTTTGGCTTCATTTTTGGTTACTCCTTTAGTGATTAAGATTGCCAATCTTTTTGGATTGGTTGATAGTCCGCGAGAGCGTTTCCATCCCGCCCATGTTCATCGAGGAGTCATTCCTCGGGCTGGCGGTCTAGCAATTTTTATCGGAACTTTAATAGCCAGTTTGGCTTTTCTTCCCCTGGATAGACACTTAAAAGGCATTTTATTTGGAGCAGTGATCGTAATCGTTATTGGTCTTTTAGATGACAAATATGACCTTAGCCCCCATTTTCGCTTATTAACAAACTTTTTAGCGGCCCTGTGTGTTATTTGGGCAGGAGTTGGCATTGCTTTTATCAATAATCCTTTTGGCGGCATTATTTATTTAAGTGGAGCAATGGTTGATCTTTTTGCCATTTTTTGGATTGTTTGGTGTATGAACATGGTTAATTGGAGTAAGGGTGTTGATGGTCAGATGCCTGGCTTTGTGGCAATTGCTGCTGTCGTAATTGGCATTTTAAGTTTAAAGTTTAGCGCTGATATCACTCAATGGTCAGTGACAATCCTGGCTTTTATTACTGCCGGTTCTTATTTAGGTTTTTTGCCTTGGAATTTTTATCCTCAAAAAATCATGCCGGGCTATAGCGGCGGTAGTCTTGGTGGCTATCTTTTAGCCGTTCTTTCTATTCTTTCTACGGCAAAAATGGGAACGATGATTTTAGTTTTAGCTGTTCCTTTAATAGATGGGGTTTACACCATAATTAGAAGATTGGCAGCAGGAAAATTACCTTTTTGGGGAGACAGAGGACATCTACATCATCGGCTTTTAGATTTAGGTTGGGGAAAAAGAAGAATTGCCATCTTTTACTGGTTAGTTTCAGCAGTTTTGGGAATAGTGGCTCTTAATTTAAATCCCAGGCAAAAGCTCTACACTACTGTTTTGTTAGTTGTTCTTATTGGAGGATTTTTGCTGTGGTTGAGTCAATTGAGCAGATCGCTGGAAAAGTGATTTATTCGTATTTTGTCGCATATTTTCCAGAAATCCAGCCTTCCTTACCTTCTTCGTATTCAATTTTATACCAGCCGGTTTCTGTTGCTTCTAAGAATTTATATTTTTCTCCTGGTTTAACTTTTGTTAGTTCGGCATCGTTCGTGGTTGGACCTTCTCGAACTCGCAGCCAGCCGGTTGGAGTTTCTTTAATGGTTACATAAGGCCTTTCAGGTTCTTTTTCTTTTTCAGGTTCTTTTTCTTCGGCCTCTTTTTTAGCTTCTGGGCTGACTTCTTCTGTCTCTATAGATTCTTTAGCAAGTTTTGCATTAATAATCAGCTTGCGGCCTAAAATTGTTTTAGCTTTAATTTCTTTTTCGACAAAACCAGGAAGTGAAAGAGAAACAAGGTGATCACCTTCAGTAACATCTTCAAGAGATACAGGAGTAGAGCCGCGCCTAGTGCCATCTACTTTAACAATGACATCATTTGGAGTAGAAATGATCGCTAAAGAAAGAAGATTTTTATTGACTAATGTTTCTAGAGTAAGAATTTCACCACTGGACGACTCTTCGATTTCGCCAAACTGCCGATCAACAACTGTTAAGGTTCCAGGATTAAGCTTTATCTTTTGTTCCCAAGGAAAAAAGATTTCTGATTCGGGAACAAGTTTGAGAGTAAACTCTCCTGGTTTGAGCTCTTTGTTGGAGTAAGGAGTTTGTCCAAGATGTTTTCCTTCTAAAAAAATCGTTGCTTGTGGATCAGAATTCACCTGCAAACCAGCTTTTTGTTGGCCTTGCAAAAGACGAGAGCGGATGACTAAGGCTCCTCCGACAATCAGAAGAATGATAACAGCGAAGAGAAACAGTTTTTTCATTTGTTCTGTCGATATCTATAAAGAGATATAGCACAAAAGATAATTCTTGACAAGCAAAAAAAAGTAAAAGTTAAGGTGAAGAAGTAAGGCTCAATCTTTTATCTTCTTAAAAAGTGTGGTAACATAAGTGCGCTTTGGACCGCGTAGCCAAGTAGTCTAAGGCGACGCTCTGCAAAAGCGTTATACGTGGGTGCAAATCCCACCGCGGTCTCCAATTTACCTCTTCAAAATTTCAAAGTGTAAAAGTTTCAAAGTTTAAGAGTTTCAAAGTTTAAGAGTTTGAGAGCTTGAGAGTTTCAAAGTTTAAGAGTGTAAAAGTTTCAAAGTTTAAGAGTGTAAAAGTATAAAAGCGTAAGAGTTTAAAGAGTGTAAGAGTTTAATTCTTTTCTAAGTACTTTTTGCGGATCATTTCCTGAAATTCTTTAGTAGGGTCTTTAGTTTGTCTTTTCCATTTTAAACCTTTAAACTTTGATACCTTTATACTTTCAATAAATTTATAAATAATCCCTGATGTTTGTTTAGCTAAATTAAAAGCGCTCAAAAATTCTTGTTTATTAATAAATCTTTGATCTAAAGCGATATATAATTGGGCTCTGACCTCGCCGCAAGAAGCCTTGGCAATATACAGGAAATAAAGAAATTCTTCCTTTGTCCCTCTCTCAAAGCCCTCAGCGATATTAGATAAAACAGAAACGCTAGCCCGTCGCATTTGATCTTTTAAAGAGAAGTCGGAGAAACTCTTTTTCTTGGTGAGATAATAAATTAATCTGACTAATTTCCGGGCTTTTTGCCAGCAATAAAGATCTTCAAAGCTTTTGATGTTGCTCATACATAATACATATAAGTATAAAAGTATAAAGGTATAAAAGTATAAATATAAAGGCTCAAAAGTTTAAAAGTTTAGAAATTTAACTTGCAAGCCAACCACCGTCGACATAAAGGACAATTCCGGTGATGTAATCAGTCTCATCAGAAGCTAAAAAAGCAGCAGCCGCACCAATGTCTTCTGGTTTACCTGCTCGACCTCTGGGAATTCTGGCCATTAATCCCTGTTTTGACTTCTCGTCAGTCAGCATATCTTTTGTCATGTCCGTTTCGATGATTCCCGGAGCAATAGCGTTAACATTAATCCCTTTATTGGCTAAATCCAGGGCCATATTTTCAGTTAAAGCGACGATGCCTCCTTTTGAGGCAGTATAATGGGCAGTATTAGCAAAACCAACGCCGACACCGCCGGAAGCAATGGAAGCGATGTTGATAATTTTACTGCCTTTTCTCATTAATTTGACTGCTTGTTGACTGCAGAGAAACTGACCCTTGAGATTAACATCAATAATTTCATCCCATTGTTTTTCACTAATTTCTTCAAAAGGAGCAAAAGAGAGAATGCCGGCATTATTAACTAAGATATCCAATCGGCTCCATTTTTGCTTTATCTCCTCAAACATTTTTTTCACTTGTTCAGAATTAGAAACATCAGCTTGGACGCTAAACGCATCTCGACCCATTTTCTTAATTTCCTCCACGACCGTTTGGGCTTCAGCTGAGTTTGAACGATAATTAATCGCCACATCCGCCCCTTGGACTGCCAAAGC
>Ga0265594_1001534_pt1 | contig 17830 bp, 10 predicted proteins | sample saktaG_11_FD_190147 | JGI IMG/M metagenome (GOLD analysis project Ga0265594, IMG submission 190147) | Saline water microbial communities from Sakinaw Lake, British Columbia, Canada - sak_2011_5_24_80m | ecosystem: Environmental > Aquatic > Non-marine Saline and Alkaline > Saline ... | reverse complement strand
ATAACCTGATTAGCGGGCCCGGAATAAGGAACGAATCTGAAAGCAAAATCACATTTCTCAATAATCTCATCAAAGATTTTACAAATGGTTTTATTGATCCGGCACATGGAAATTTGCATCTGAAGAGCACTGCAATCGAAGCCATCGATAAAGGTCTCGCGAGGGCGGAAATTATTGAGGACCTTGACAAGGAGCCGCGTGGAGCCAAACCCGATATCGGCGCTGACGAACGAACAGACTGACTGCGTTGTGAGAAGTCAGGGCAAGTATATTACTCAAACTGACCGATTCGTGCTGTCATCCTCCGCAGGACGCCTTACGGAGCTGCGAAAGCAGGGATCAATGAACGTAATGGATTTAGTGGATTCGGAGCTTTCGCGGGAATGACAAATAGTGTATGTAGCTGTGATTGAATGACTTATACCCAATACGATTAGATTGTGCACTTTTGTCATTTCGACCGGAGGGCCACGAAGTGGCCTTCAAGTGGAGTGCCTCGTCTCCGCTCGGCATGAAGGTTGTCTTCACCCTGAGCGGAGACGAAGGGCTCGACTCCGCTGCGCGGAGTTTACCCTGAGCGAAGCCGAATGGGCTCTCCCCTGGGGACGCCTGACGGTAGAGATGACCCAGGCAATCGCATTTATTATGTACAATTGGTTGTATTCGATGCACAGAAATCTAAAAATATTTAGCCCGCCGATTCACTCGGCGGGTTTTCTTTCAAATCAAAACGAAAGAGCATTGTATCCCGCAGTATGTAGGGTGCGAAATTTCGCACCATTGGATTATATAAATTCATTCTCCCATCCTGCAAAAAATATATCCTGTAAGCGGTAGGATGGGCAAATTTTTTGCCCATGCTGATTTTTATTGTTTCATTTATAGCCTTCAATGGTATGACAAATTTGTAGAGTGGAGCTGTGCCCCAACAAAAAAAAATAGGAATGAACCGCAGATGAACGCTGATATACGCGGATAAAAAATAATAAATAGTCAATAGTAAGCTTGTCCTTGTATCTTAGATTCCAGGGGATATAACAAGATGTAACGTTCTTTAACAACCGTATCGTTCGGGCGGGTTTGTGGGTTGCAACCCACAAACCCGCGGCGGCAGCCGAGATCGTCTTGTCCTTGGGCATAAACCCGTGCTCAGCGTGATCCGACAGCCGTCCTATCTCAATAGTCCGAACAGTCGCATGGGCCATTGTATCGGAGTGAGCCCGTATTGCAAGGAAGGACATTATGAGAAATTGCATAGGTATCGACGTGGCTAAACAGTATTTCGATCTGCACAGCCTTAAAACCGGCCAAGACCGACAAATGGAAAATTCCACCGATGGGATCCGGCAGTGTGTTGCACTCTGCAACAAAATCAGACCGGAGTTGATTGCCATGGAAGCCACCGGAGGCTACGAACTGACATTGGCCGGTACTCTTCAGGCTGAAGGATTTGCCGTCGCCGTAGTCAACCCCAGACGCATTCGAGACTTCGCCAGAGCCGCAGGTCAAATAGCCAAAACTGACAAGCTGGATGCTCGTATCATCGCTCAGTTTGCCGCCACGATGGAACCGATGCCGAACGAACGAATCAACGAAAACACGCAAAAACTCAAGGCTTTGGTCGCTCGGCGGAATCAATTGGTTGGACTGCATACCGCCGAATCCAACCGACGGGAACACGCCGACAGCAAGGAGATTCGACGCAGCATTGCTGCTGTTCTGAAAGTCATCGAAGCTCAACTGAAAACCATAGATCGACAGATTAAGGAACACGTCGAAAATACGCCACAGCTTCGGAAACGCTCTGAAATCCTCGACTCGGTTCCCGGGATTGGTCCGACTACCGCTCACATGCTGGTAACGGAGTTGCCGGAACTAGGACGACTCAACCGCAGACAGATCGCCGCGTTGATTGGAGTTGCACCTATGGCACGTGACAGCGGGAGCTTCCGCGGCAAACGCATGACCGGCGGAGGTCGAAAAAAAATCCGCAGCCGATTATTTATGCCGACGCTCGTGGCGGTTCGGCATAATCCTATATTGAGAGCTTACTACAACAAGCTGCTCGGCCGGGGAAAATGTAAGATGGTTGCATTGGTTGCTGTAATGAGAAAACTCATTTGTATCCTGAATACCATGGCTAAAAACAATCAAGAATGGAATCCTAATTCAATAAAAATCTCTTGATTTTTAAGACAGTCGCTGAGCGTAGTCGAATGGATAATAAATGACTAAGTCTGACAACTTTATTTTCCCCTAATCAAATAGTAAATCGACAATCGAAAATCGTAAATGAAAAAGGTTGTCCCTAGCTCTTTTATCCAAATGTTTCAAGGAAATCAGAAGAATTAATACTTGACCCCTTTTGTTTTCTAAAAGGATGCTATGGTTTAAAATCGTCGATTTCTTTAAACCATTTTGGACTTTTTGAAATTGTCAAAGCTGTATCAATCAATGCAATATGGGAATAACCTTGTGGGAAATTGCCAAGTAATCTTTTTGTTTCAAAGCTTATATCCTCGCTGAACAGCCCTAAATGATTACCGTACTGCAAGACTTGCTCAAACATTTCAATGGCCTGTCTTTCTCTGCCAATTAGATAAAGACTCTTAATCATCCAAAAAGTGCACACCGTAAATGAAGATTTCGGCCGCCCGAAATCATCAGGATTGTTGTATCGGTACATCAGCCCATCTTTAGATAGTTTTTCAAAAGTATTTAAAACGGTATCTACATAAACCGGGTCTTTGTAGGACAAAAAACCATATTGTTGTGCAAGTAAGTTGGCTGCGTCCATCGAAGTGCTGCCGTAAAACTGAGTCAAAGCATTAATTTGTGGATTCCGGCCTTTCTTAAGGATATCTGCTTTGATTAGTTCCCGCCAATAGGCATAGTCTTTTGCATCATTGTCTTTTCCAAAGAATTTTGCAATCTGTGCAGCTCTGTCCATCCCCACCCAACAGAGAATTTTCGAAAATGTAAAATGTTTTTGCTCTGTCCTGAATTCCCATATACCCGAATCCAGCTTTTTCCAGTTATTCTTAATATGTCTGGCAAGTGTACGCACAACCGTCCATAGATCTTCTTTATTATTCAGGGACTCATGAAAAATTGTCAGGCTTTCATAGATAACATCCAATACAACGCCGTAAATGTCATTCTGTTTTTGCTTAACTGCCGCGTTTCCGATGCGGACCGGTTTTGAACTCTCATATCCACTAAGCCATGGTAGTTCTTTTTCTGTCAGATGCCGACGATGATTGATCGAGTACATGATCTGAATCTTTTCGTCCTTAAATGGGACGATGTCCAAAATGAATTGTAAAAATCGTTTGGCAACATTATAATGTCCAAGCCTTGAGAGAATACTTATCGTCATAGAGGAATCTCTTAGCCAACAATATCGATAGTCCCAGTTCCTGACATCTCCAATTGTTTCAGGCAGGCTTGTTGTGACTGCTGCAAGAATGGCTCCGGTTTTCTGGTATGTCAATAGTTTTAAGACAAGAGAGCTTCTTTCAACTTCTTTCTGGTAGCGCGTCAGTACCTGTGTTTTACTAACCCAGCTTAGCCAATAGACTTTTGTCCGCTGATATTCCAAACGGACCCAGTTCATGTCCGGCTTAAACAATTTTTGATTATAGCTAAGGATCAGGAAGCAATCCTGTTGGATCGTTATGGATTTCGAGTTTACAATCTTTTCAAATGGCAGATCTGAATATAGATACACCGATTCATAAGAACCTTTGCTGGTCATAGCTTTTATAAATTCTTTTGATACTACTATTCGAGACTCATGTTGCGCGTAAGCTGGACGTGGTTGATAATTTATTCTGAATCTTGGTTTGCCGCGTAAATATCTAATAAAACGAATTATGTCGGGCGGGCAATGATAGTTGCCTGCATCGGTCTTATATCGCGGCATAAAATCGCATACTTGAAAAGCATTTTCGCCACGAGAATATTCGGTGATAAGAATATTAGTTTTTTCTAAGTATTTTTGTTGAATATTATATTTGCTAACAGGTTCAATAGAGAAAAATCCACCTTTTTCAGAGTCCAAAATTTTTGCAAACACCGACGATGAATCAAAGTCTGGAAGGCAACACCAATCAATGCTTCCATTTCGACTTATCAATGCGGCACTTTTGCAATTTCCTATAATTCCATAATCTAAATTATTCATTTTTTTTTTCAATATTGCTTAATCTTGATTGTCTTGACACTAACTGCCCCAAAAAGCCTCATAGTTCATTCGGAGAACTCAGCCTGAATTTCGCCTTAGAGGGGCCGATTCCGATTTTACATTAGACGGCAGATTCTGGCAACACAGAAAATATCTCAAACTAAGGACTTTTAACATCGCTTATGACAGTGTCGGAGAGAAGGATACTACACTTCATGGTGATCCAGTCTGGCAGCCCCAAAACGGTAAAATCGGTGGTGCTTTGGAATTGGATGGAAACAGCGATCAGCGACAATCATTCTTACCTTCCGGCGACAGTTAAAAGTTCCGGATATTAGTCGGAAACAATAAGCTATCTGGATTTCCTTAAATCAGGAGATTTCAGATGGTTACCGACTTACAGGTAAGGAGATTGTTCGCTATGAAAAACAAAGTCAAATACCTCTATCAGCTCGCAGACAAGGCTGGTATGAGTACTAAAACCGTCCGCAAGTATCTTAAATTCGGCTCTCTGCCGAGTCAATGCAAGGCCATCCATGACTGGGCCACCTATCCGGATGCATTTGCACAGGACTGGCCATGGGTTGAAGACTTCCTCAAAAACAACACCGGTCTTGAATCCAAATCACTTTTTGAGGCTCTTCAGCGTGAATATCCCGGCAAAGGGGAAATATCGGGGTCGCAACTTAAATATTAACTGTTTTGTTGAGATCGACATCGCAAAACCTAAAACGAATAATGAATAATTAAGATGTGACCCTATTGATATCCCTTTAAAGTGTCTGACCACTTTATTTTTCCCTTTATTTTTCCTTGCCACAACACTTTTTATACTTCTTGCCGCTCTTACATGGACAAGGATCGTTGCGATTTATTTTGCCTTGTTCCATCAGAGTTCTTTGAACAGCCTGATTTGCTTCAATTTGTATTATTTGTTCAAGACTAGCTTGATGTTTTTCTGGTATTTCCTCCTTAGAAACAAAATCAAATTCGACATTGATAATGTTATTTTCTTTGTCAAATTCGACGATTAGCATCATTCTTGTGTTTTCATTGCCGATTAGAATTCGCCGCCGTGCGTAATCTCGCATCCATGATTGAGATGGTTGAGATATACCTGGCATAAGACAAAAAACAGTAATATTCTTTGTGCCCAAAACTGACAATGGGATAATACGTTTGTTCTTAGATTGCTTTTGTAAGGCCTTTGGAATCGAGTGATTAAATTTACGGCGTATATCTTTAGTTGTGTCCAATAGATATGATGCTGCTTTGCAACAACCATTTTTCCCTTGCATCCCTATTAATTCTACAATTTCTTTCAGATGGCCATCTAAGTATTTTTGTTTAGGTTTTATTGCATTTCGTGGATCAATGATCATGTTATGGTAATAGATATCAATATCTTTACGGTACGCAAGGAAATTAAGGTAACTAATATTAGAAGAGTTAGATAAATTTTCTGCATGGGTAACATAACGATTGTGATTTAAGTAAAGTCCCAAATGATCAAGCTCGTCATTGATATTTAACGCAGGTGATTTTGCTGCTCTCCTTCTTTCTTCCAAGAAATGTGCGAAAATGACAGGAGAGTCAAAGATATCTGCATACACTCTTAGATCGTCAATCGCCATACACCAAGTGGGATTATCAATCTTTACCTTTATTGCTCCTAATTTATCTGCTTGGGCGGCTACGTGCGTAAGGTTATCAAGTGACACAACACATGCAGTGATATGTCTAAATTGTTCTTTCTTAAGAACAGCGACTTCTCTTTTGCTGGAATCATAAATACTAACCTGATCTGAGCATTGTAAATAGTCTATAAAGCGTTTGGCTTGTGTAGCAGGTTTCCTAATGAGATCTTTGATTGATTTAATATAGTCAAAGAAGTTTGTAGTTGGCGGCTGTTTCGTAAAAACACCACCTTTAATCTCAGCTACGATTAAATGATCATCATATATAATAATACCGTCTGTTTCACACCATTCCCTTTTGTTTGGTGAATTTGTTATACACTCATAATAAACAGACCTATACGTTCTATTGTTGGGCAATAACCTATCGAAAAATTGAAACGGCAAACTTTCAGAAACAGCTTTTTGACGTCTATTCCATTTCTCTCTGTAACTTGGCTCTATCCTTATAATTAGCCTCTCGACAATCCGATAGAGATCATCCATTAGATTGATAAGGTCGAAACAATAATATCGGCCATCTACACAAAGAAATGGCCGAATTTTAATTGGCCATAACCGTAATGGCCAACCGGCAAATTCCCCTGGGGCTAAAAAGGAAGTTTCTTCTCCAGGTGTCCATGAAAGTTCATGTAGCAGTTCTGTTGGAAGATTTGTTATCTTCTGAAGGTCAAAAAGATCAAAACAAAAATAACGTCCAACTATAGAATTGTGTCGCTTTTCCCATCCCTTTTCTTTGACAATTTTCTGCATGAGGTCTTGTAAACTATTCTCCTCCCCTTGGTCATTTTGAATTGCTTCGCTTAAAGCTTTTTTCACTTCCTGATCATACTCGTTTAATTCGCTTGCGGCTTTTCCAAGACCTTCCGATAGAGAGAATTGAATTTGTTCAATGCCTTTCAAAAACTCTTCAATAGATATACCAAATAAGCTTTTGAAGATATCGTCATGAGGAATTAGCAAATCGTGCAAGTGAGGCATGTCATGTATAAAGTATCGATGGCACCGAACAGAAGTCCATAATATTTGTGCTTGAACATAAAAACCGTCAAAATCTGGATCATAATCCTCTAAAGTAGTCTTTTGAACAGCTGAATGACAGATATGAAAAGGAAGATTCAATACTTGGTACAAATCTGTAACTTCATTTAATAACTCATCCCATAAACCTTCATCAACGTTTTCTATATTAATTTCTGATGGTGGTATAGCGGCTATTATACTTTGGATATAGTCGACCATCCTTATAGCAACGAGTTCTTTAGGCCCATGATCAAATTCTGAGGGTTTTCCAAGATGTTGTTGTATATAATGAAAATATCCTACCTGAAGTAGTCGAAGGGGATGGAACCGTTGAACAAGTGAACAAATTTTCTGAACATGACCATCAATTTGTTTGCACAATTTTGGGTATTCCTCAGCCATTTGCTGGATATGTTCACCCATCTCCTCTTGAGAGCATTGATTTTGTACGACAAGATGTCTTCCAAAACGAGCCATTGAAAAGCTACCATACTGATACAGTTCATCTGGTTGTACGTATTTCTTTCCTTTTTTACCTCGATGTTTCTTACTCATTTAAATACCCAATGCAAGGTGAACTTGGTACTACACAAAACTTTCTATCCTTATCTTTGCAGATCCTTTGGCTGCGCTCTGGATGACCCCGCACCAAATTGCGGCAAGGGAAAAATAAAGAGGTCAGACACTTTTTTGCTGACATTTATGTTACCTTAATCAATTCTTTTACTTTTGTTTATTAACATCGCAAGCCTCTCGGTATAAATCAAGAAAGCACAAACTACGACGTTGCCGCTTCAGAGCTGTCAAATCCGCTATGTTCAATTATAGATGCTATTGCCCGTTAAGCAAGGAAAAAGGCTTTGTCATTGATTATTTACTATTGACTATTTTAATTGATTATCTCTCTGTGTTCACCTTCAATTGAGCCTTTTGGTGGGGCACCTATGGCACAGGCAAGCCTCCACCCTACCTATTTGGGTGTCTTTACGCCGTACGCAATACGCAGTCCTTGGGACTCCTTACGGAGCACGCACAACGAATAATGGACGCCGTGTAATGGAGATTTATTTGAGAATATGCCCGCCCTTTTGCGTTTAGATTCGTATAATGATTAACGAATTCGTATATCGTATTTCGTATGTAGTATGTAGTAAGTAGAATTGAGAATTTAGAATGAAGAATTTAGAAATATAGAAGAAAACAATCCAAAATAATGCAAAAAACAGGTGAAAAAGAGTAGAAAACGACGAAAAATTGAGCTTAAGTTGAAAAAACAAACCCAATTTACGAATGGGCAAAATGAGCGTAAAGTCAATTATAACAAGGGGATACGATGAATATATCGGATTGGACACTTGGTGAAAACAAACCCAATTCAAAGCCAAACAAACCCAATCCGTGTTAGCCCCCAGACCTGCGCTGGGGGTTGAAAGGCGATTTGAAAAAACAAAGCCAATTTTGAAATGGGCAAATTGGCGCAAAGTCTTATATGAAAGGAAATTATGGCAATAAACCGACCTGCGGAGCCGAAAAAAACAAAGCCAAACAAAGCCAATCGCGGGGCTTTGGCTGGAAGATATGCAAACAGCACTGGCGACGGAATCGAAACAAAAGAGACGACTTCGACCTTTTCGATGCGTTTGGAGACAGAAGGCCGACATGATTTCTAACGCCGGCGTTTAGCAGTCTGTCCTTAATATTTGGATCGACTATAAATAGCTGAATCGGTCCAGGCTACCTGACTTCCAGATCGAAACTCTCCGAATGGCTGTTAAACTCCGGTGCGTACATGCACTGTATAGCGGCCATGCCTGTTTGGTATTTTCCCTTGTGTTGGATACGGGTACTGTATTCGAAGACATACACGCCCTTGGGCAGATAGTCCATGAAAAAGTGCGTCGCGGTGTCACGCGTGCTCTCATAGTAGCCCAAGCCGTCCTGGTAACGGTAGCGACTGAGAACGTTGACCGGTTCGGTGCCGCTGCCCCGCTGGTCTTTTAGATGGACGTATTCCATATCACGGTCCACCCGCAACTCAATGCGAACCACCAGCTCATCGCCCACGGCAAGGGAATCTCCTATCGGATACAAAACCTGGCCCTCGTTGGTGGTTCTCTTGACGAACAGGTCTTTTTTGAGCTGGAGCGGTGTGCCTTCATAGGGCGTGACCTTGCTCATGTCCTCAAGATACTGCCAGTGAACGCTGCCCCAACTAACGCCTTCATCGACCTTCTTGATGGTGATATGGCCCATAGCAGGCTCAATCTCGCCGCGGATAAAACGCTCTTCATAGAATCCGGTGCCGGCTTCGACATATTCGGGCTGGATCCATTCGCCCGCAAGCGCCACCTCTACCAGAGCGTTGGAAGCGAGGAAATCGGTACCTCTTAGGAGCAATCCATAAATAGCATCGGCTGTGGCTTTAGTGGTTTTCCAATTCTGCGTCTGTTTCTGCTTGAGCAGCCAGACTCTGCAATCCTCGACCGCTTGCGCATCGCCGACGACCTCATCAAAAGCCTCGATCATCATGGCCTGTGTTTCAATCGGGGCATGATACCACCACCAACTGTGTTCAGTGTCTCGCCAGTACATGCCGAGTTCATCATTAGTGACGCTGTATTCCCGAATCGACTGCATTATCTGGTCGGGTACCTGAAGATCGCCGAAGCGTTTGAGTGCGATGGCCAGATGAGCCTGAGACTGACGCCATAGTGTGGTCCAGTACTGACGGGCCTGGCCGAGCCAGTAGTCAATGGCCTCTTGGTATTGACTGTCAACCGGCTTGTCGGCAAGGAAGAAGCTGCGCCCGTACAGGTAAAACGCGACTGTGGAGCTTAGATGATTTTCGTCTTTATCGCCGTCTTCGAGTATCTTCAAGTATCGCCAATGCATCCAGTAGTCCAGAGCGTCCAGTGCCTTTATTGCGCAACTGACATCTATCTGACTGACACCTAAATGACGCAAACGCCCGAATCCTGTTGTGATATAGAGCGTAATATACTCGCTACCACTGCAGCCCGGGAACCAGGGCCACAAGCCGTCGCTATGTTGCATCTGTTGGAGCTTGAATAGTGCTCGCGAGGTTTCGTCATTGAGACGGTTCTCGTCGAACAGGATTCCCACGTTCTTACGCGCCTCAGACTCATCTATAGCCTGCCTGACCCAGGGGGTTTCCTCCAGTGTTACTGATTTTAGGTCTTCGTTCTTTTCCAGCGGACTATCAAGGGCCGGCGTTGCTTTCCACTGGTCGAAAATATGCCGAATTTTCGGGTCTGAATTGGCTATATAAGAGGCCAGTGTATTGGCATAGAGCCTGTTGAATATCTGCTCGCTGCACTCATACGGATATTCCATCAGGTAAGGCAAGGCCATTACCGCATACCACGCGGGCTGGGAGACCATCTGTACTGTAAGGCTCTGGTGACGCAGAGTCTCCGACTGGCCCGATTCCAGAAGTTTGGTGAATTCGAATTCCTTCGTCTGCGGGCCGCGTATGGGCAGGGGTAGAGATTCGGTCACCAGGATTCGTCGGCTCAAGACCGGCAGATATCCTTCCTCGCCGTCACTGAGCCGGGTCGTAGCACCCACGGCTTTGTATGTAAGAAAATCACATTCATCCGGTATGGTCAGCCGCCACGAATATGTACGTGACTCCATGCTGGGCACATCGAAGTCCTGCTCCGGGGACAGGTTGCCCAAAGCCTCGTCCCGGGACTCCAGGGTACGCGCATCGGTCAAAAGAAGACCCACCTTGCCCGTCTGTCGGGCGGCGGACTGGTTGGTTACCTTGACCGTAAATTCAATGATGTCGCCTTCTCGCACGAACCGGGGGGGATTGGGCTCGACCATCAGGTCTTTGGCCGTGACGGTCGTGTCCGTTAAAAAGCCGCTGCGCAGTTGATTGTCGTGGGCAAAGCCCATGAACCGCCACTCGGTCAGGGCCTCCGGTATGGTAAACTCGATCCGGACAACGCCTTCGGCATCGGACACAAGGTGCGGGTAGAAAAACGCTGTCTCGTTGAGATTTTCGCGCGCGGAAACCTGGCTAAGGTCCGGAGCCGGTTCCGAACCGGATTTATCTTCCTGCCCTTGATCATCTTCTGAGTCAGAAGAAGTAGTCTCATCGCCACTACCACCACGGCCCATAGCCGGCGGCAGCGGAGCAGCGCCGCCACCGCCACCCCTGTAACCTCCATACCAGATGCTATAAAATGGATACACAATGTCATAAGGGAAATGACGGTAGATTAAATCATCAGATATGTAATATATATACCAGTCATAAAGTTCTGTACTGAATGAAATCTCGCTGTTCTCGAATCGGCTGTACAATCTTGGCGACTCGCTGCGAAAACCCGAGAAACTCTGTGCCCAATAGTGCTGGAGATATTGATCCAGAGACGCATCATACATACCCGCTACCATCTCGGCGACTGCTTTGCTTGCATCCGGGCCTGTGATAATTGCCGTCCAGACTTCCTCCTGGCCCGGCTCCAGCAGAGATCTGAAACGTTCCCACTGGATGGTTAGTTGCTTATTTGTCCAGGGCACGTTTACAATCCGCTCGTTGATATACGCGCGATTCTCGCGTACATAAGTAACGCGCAAGGTGAATCCGCCTCGCATATCTTCGGTAACTTGTTGTTCGATGACTTCCTGGGTCTTGCCGGGGTCTGTCCACCAAGCGCGCAAAACATTGCCCCGGCATTCCAGTTCCACATAAGCTTGTCCGGTATCGTATCCGGTGCCCCATAGAGCCACGAACGTCTCGCCCGGTTCAACAGACCATGCCGGAGCGGCAAAGTGATTGGCCAGGCGCACATTAAAATGTTCCGCCTGGGGATCAACGACGTGAATCGTGCGCTGTGCGGCGACCGATTTACCGAAACGATCCTGTGTCTGCAGCATCGCACGATAGATGCCGGCCTCTAAAGTTACAGATAATGTGGTCTGTCCATCGGCATCAGTCTGGAAGGAGTGTTCGCTGACCAGGTCCGCCAGCTCCCATGTTTCCGGATTAGACGGATCCGGCTCTTGCCCTGTCGATCCCAGGCTGGGGCGAATGACTCTATCCGGCTGTTTCAGCGTATAAATCTGCACAGTGCCTTCGGCAGGCTCAGGCTGACCGTCGATTGATTGAGTTGTGATGGTTAATTCTACAGGGTTGTTTATTGTCTGCCATGTATCGGCGGAAATCGCAGCCGCCAGAGCCGTATATCCGGCACGCACAATATGCACGTCCGAACGGGTCTCGCCCGTCGTGTCGGTCACATCAGCATAGATTCTGTACACGAATATCGGTTCATCTTCTTCGAGAATAGACAGGTCGGGTTTGGCCGTGAAGGTGATTGAAAACGAACCATTGGTTTCCGTAACTGTCGAGCCGTGGGCGATGGCCTGCTCATTTGCCGAAGGGTAAATCCAGCGGGCCCACCAGCACCAGAATGGAAACCGTATCTGCCGTACAACGCGCCATTCGACCTTGGCTCCGCCGATGGCTGCTCCTGTGTATGCCGTAGCCGTACCCGGTACCACGACTTCCGTATCGAGCCTTGGCGCTTCGGCGGGTGGTTCGAGTTGAACACGGAATTTGGGCCTCTTATATTCCTCCACGTTGAAGGATGCACTGCCGTATGGAACCTGCTGTCGGGCACCCTGTGGTACAGTCGTTAGAGACATTCGGCCCATCAGACGATCACGGGGAGCCGTGAAGCTACCGCTGAAAGAGCCGTAATCGTTACATATATGCTCCTGACTCGCAATTTCCTGACCATTCGTATCCCTGAATACCACGGTTAACGGCTGGCCTGGGAGCGTCTGGTAGTTGTCGCTGACAGTATCCGTATGGATGCAGATGCCCTTGTAGTGGATGGTCTGGCCTGGGCGATAGAGCGACCGGTCGGTGAAAAATACAGTCTGTTCGCTGGGGACCGGCTTGCTCCGGGGTGAATGGACATAATAAGTATTCTCAGTGGCCAGTTTTTGGCCTTCGTATTCGGCGACGATCAAAAATTGATTATCATCCACACGAGAGAAATAGAATAGCCCAATCTCGTTTGTGTATGTCTGGTCGGTGAGCCGGTACGACCACCCGTTTATGTTGTTGTAGGTCCAGCGGGTAACCTTAGCGTTGACGAGCGGTTGGCCACTCTTGGCATCGAGCACAAATCCCTCTACCGTGCCTTCCTGTTTAAGACTTCTAACGACAAGCGCCAAGTCACTTACCCAGATACGTGCCACACTGACTTTATTATCGTTCTCACCAAAGGAAGGATCGTGGCTGGCAATAATGAAGTAGAAGCCTTTCTCAAGCTCCACGGGGGCCGGCAGCATCTCGGTGCGGGACTGATAGTCGGTTGTTGGGGGCAAGTCCTCGCTCCACTCGAGGGCTGGTTGAATCCCGAGCAGGCTTTCCAATTCATCGTTGTCGATATAACTCCAGATATTCTGAATCGCGTCATCTGCCTGAAACGGTACCGCCTTGAAGTAGACACGGGTTACATTACGATAAGTAACCTCAATGTCCGGCAGTGGATCGTTCCAGACTCGCTCGGTTTTAATAGAGGCGGACTTTGCCTCGATTTGTTGGATCAGGTTATAACACTTTGCTCCGCCGATACTGTCCGGATACTCATCCCATCCCCGGCTCGCCAATACATGGGCCTGGACATAGTCTCCCTGGCTTTGCACGGCTCTAGCCCACTCGTATAACGCCAGAGCGGTGATCTCGGAATCTGACCAGAAATCCACTAATCGCTCCAGAGCAGTAATGTACAATGTGGTCTTGTCGGGCCCTAATGCATAGTTATATCCGAACATAAGCCTATTCAAATCCGCATCAATAAAAGCGCTTTTGTCGGAATCGTCCTGATGAAAGGTTAGCAAATCCTGATACAGGCCGATGGCTTTGAGCTTGGCCGAGTCCGTGTCCGTGGTTTCGGGCTGCCATGCGAGAAACTCGGCAACGGTTCCGAAGATGGGGCTGTCGTCCATGATTTCAAAAGAGTCCTGGGGTATGGTGCCGGCCTGTTCGCCGGCACTGTAGAACGACAAGGCTTCAAAAACCAGAAAGTCATAAAGAGTAGGTCGGTAGCTGTCCGGCACGGTTCCTTCTTCCAGCAAATCGTCCCACTCATCTATAGGGATTGTCTTTAGCTGCTGCTCTGCATCCAGGGCAACCATGAAGTGTGTATCAATTTCCGCCAGGATACGGGGCAGGTCCCAAGTTGTGATATCCTCTCCCGACGGTTCGGCGGTCTGGGTACGCTGAATGAATCGCCAACTGTTCTGCTGGAAATACTGCCAGTACCAATGGGCCAGAATCGTTTCCATTACCGGCTTCATTTCTTCGGGAGCTTCAGCAATTTCCGTCTCCAAGAGGACAATCTGCTCTTCAGCCTTGCCCCCTTGAATTTGCCCTTCCAGCGAAATCTTCAGACAAATGGCCCTGGTTGCCTCGGCATAAGCCTGGTCCTCCATTGCTGCCGGGATAATTTGGTCCAGAATCGTTTGAGCGGTCCTGGGCAGCCTGTTTTCAAGCGCTGCGTCCACCTGCTTCCACAGGTCAATCCGCGATTCGGCGGCAGACAAATACCCGGCAACTGCCAGCAGAATCAGCACAAAAAGCAACTTTCCGGCAAGACTTGCTATTGCTTTCATTTTTGTGTCCTCCCAAAATTAGCTATATGATATAAATATTATAACGCTGCAGTTTACACAGCCGCAGCATATTTGCATTATCGAGCGGGAAATAAAGTAAAAGATCTCCAAATGCAGAAGCATAAAGGTGATTCAGTACAGAGCGATTCTTTAAGCGGCTGAAAAGCTGTAAAATCCACTCAAAAAAGCACATATCGATGTTCCTCTTACGTTAATCAGGCTCTAATCAGAAGTAATACATAGAGCACATAAAGAAACCGGCAAAAAGAAATCCTCTTATTTTCTTAAAGGCAAGGTCGGTTATGAAATAAACGTAAGAATTATAATGGCACGCAATATATAATAGAATAAACCTGCCTGTCTTTATTCATTTACGATTATACCTATAATTTTGTTCGCTCTCAAGGTTTTTTTGCCTGTTTGTTGCTGTAGGTACCTTTTCTCTACAGTATATCACACTTATATCGATTTTTCGGCAGGAATGCCCGGTCTCATTAATCAGGAAATGTTATTTCTCAGAGGAAATATCAAATGACATACTGCTAAAGAAGCTTTCCAATTGATATGGTCTGGGCAATGCAGAGTATGACTGTACTCTCGTGTGATTAAGTCCTAAAAATGCACTTTTACGGCAAAGATCAAAACTTACACACGATGCTCACAAAGTACAGTCATATCTGATTGCAAACAGCGGTCTTAAAAAACACGTTTTATCTATTCTGTACTGCGTCTTCTGAATGTACGGACAACTTTCGTACCTTTAATCTTCTGGGTGCCTCTTGACGTGGTCAATTCGCCGGTAATCTTCGATTCAGCTAATTTTCCTGCGAAGCTCGTTTCGAATTCCTGGTCACCGAACGTCATGATGTACTTGAAGCTTACCTTGTCGCTGTCGAGATTGATCTTTTTAATTAGATTGGATCCGTAGAGCGCGCTGAGGTCCGGATTGACTACCAATCTTTGTTTGCGAGTACCCCGTTCGGATTCAATATCGAGATTCCACGTGCCGATAAGGGGGGCACCAATTAGAGTTCCTTCAACAGGCACCTCTCCCCTCTCCGATTTTATTACGCCGGTAAGCGTATTATCTCTTCCAATTGTCCCCTCGAAAGTAGATACCATCTGTCGATCCTGGAACTTGCTTTCTCGCTTGAAAGTCAGCTTGCCCCTTTCGTATTGCAGATCCGTAATCTTACTTTCGCCCCGCTGGCTCTGCCATTCAGCCGACAGATCACCTTCTTTGCCGGCTTTAACAGCGAGTGTAGTTGTTATTTCTCGATCACCGAATTTGTATTTCAATTCCCAGTTTCCGACTGCTCTGGACATGCGCAGGCTGCGCTGGCCTTCGAGCTTGGACTCACCCCTGTCACTGGTCAGAACTCCGGTTATCTTTCCGTCCTCGACCGTTCCGGCGAAGTTCTGGGTAAATTCATTGTCCCCGAATCGAACGGACTGGACAAAGCTGAGCTTGTTGTCCTCGAACTTGACATCTTTTAGATCATTGGCTCCCCAGAAACTGATCCATTGCCCGGTCATGTTGCCTTCGCTGTCTCTGGAAAACGACAGAATCGATTCCATTTGCCGCTCACCGAACTCGACTTTGATCTGCCAATCACCGTATATTCCCCTTCCGCGAGTTCCGCGAGGCGATGACGGCTGGGCAAGGACCTGCGCCGAGAGCACAACTATCAGCACCAGCGAACAATACAGGGCTGCCTTGTGAAATGTTTGGCTTTTCATAACGTTTTCTCCCAAAAAAGGTTAGCATTTGGACATTAATTTGTGTCCTGTCAAATTTTATTTCAATCAAGAATCTTCCGATACTGAATGTTATACCACAATTATTAAGAATCTGAGTTGGTTAGGCAATATAAATTTTCCTTACCTTTTAGATAAATTTCATTACCCACAAAAGCTGGCGAGCAATCGATTTTGTCATCAAGTGTGTTGACAGCAAGGATTTCGAATTTGTCGGAATGTTTTAGTACACAGGTTACCCCGTTTCGACCTACGAAATAGACTCGATCCGCCGCTCCAGCGGGAGATGCATAGATTCCGTTGATCTCCTGCAATCGCTCCTTGAGGAAGTAAGCTTTTCCGGTTTTGGCATCGTAACAGGATATGACTGGCTGATTGACAGAACAGACATATAACTTGTCGCCGTAAAGAAGCGGTGACGGCACGTAGGGCGTTGCTTCTTTGACTTGCCATTTAACTGCATCGGTATCGCTTAGGTCTCCCGTCTGCCCTAATTCGATTGCCTGTAGAGAACTGCCCCGAAAGCCGCTTGTACAATAAACCATCCCAAAACCAGTCACCGGCGAGGGAATCACATTTCGAGTCTGGCCGCTGCACTGCCAGACAATATCTCCAGTTTCAAGATCATAACTGCGAATCAGATTTGTTGCACTGGTGACAACCTGCATTTTTCCGCCCACTTCGACGGGCAGAGGTGTGGCCCAGGAAGTGGCTTCATCGCGATCCTTTTTCCAGAGTACCTCGCCTGTTTCCTTGTTTAACACTACGATGAATGAATCTCCTTCATGATCTCTTACGACAATTACGGCATCGCCCGACACGGCCAGCGAACCACCCTCACCAAAACCCATAATCGTATTCATCCGGCCGATATCCTTGCTCCATTTCAGATTCCCGTCCATGTCAAAGCAATGTAGTCCGCGTGAGCCAAAGTTTGTCCATACAAGTTTGCCGTCTGTTACCGGCGAGAAAGAGGCGAAACCATGATCGTTATGGTGTCCCTGGTGGGGCAACACTTCGCGGATTGTTTTCTGCCATAGCTGCTTGCCGGAATCTCGATCCAAACAAACAAGGTTGAATTTATAGATATTAGTTGGAGGCGAACCACCTGGCCCCCTTCTCCTTCTCCCTCCCTCACTTGCGCTCGGCGCTTCAGGTTTGCCTTGCACATCAGTTTTTATCGCCGTTTGGAAGAATATCTTATCTTTCCAGATAATGGGCGATGAATTCGATGCGTCTCCGGTCAGCTTAACCTTCCATTTGACATTTTCCGTTTCGCTCCACGTTAAAGGCGGATTACCTTTTGGAGAGACTCCCCTATAATTCGGACCACGCCATGTCGGCCAGTAATCATCGGCCGAATCCCCAAAAACATCGACATTAATCAAAACAAGAAATGCAATCACTTGAAATAAAACTAATCTCTTCATAGTACCCTTTCATTCCACCTGCTTTTTTCATACATCATCATATTGCTTTGTCCGGCAACGTTACTAAGCTTCATTTA
>Ga0265594_1001533_pt1 | contig 17837 bp, 18 predicted proteins | sample saktaG_11_FD_190147 | JGI IMG/M metagenome (GOLD analysis project Ga0265594, IMG submission 190147) | Saline water microbial communities from Sakinaw Lake, British Columbia, Canada - sak_2011_5_24_80m | ecosystem: Environmental > Aquatic > Non-marine Saline and Alkaline > Saline ... | reverse complement strand
GCAGATCAAAACAAGATCGCCAGCAACAGCCGTATCCGCCGCATACTGAATCGTCGCCCAGCCAAACTCAAAAGATAAGCCATCATTTGTTTCTGGATCATCTGAACCGCCAGAAGATCGGACAAAATAAGTCGGCATTAATCATCACCTCCAACATTAACTAAATACTTTCCATCACCTTGAAACTCAACAAATACCCCAGGATATTCACTTTCTATTCTTGAAATAATATCAGCAACTCTAGCAGCTTGTTTTCTTTCACGATAAATATGTGCTAATGCTCTTTTTATAGATTGTATTTGAGTATAATCACCTTCAGGTCGAATTCCATCTGGAGGATACATTACATTAAGAAATTGTTGATTAGTAGCATTCATTATTTGATTTTTAGTTATATTATTGTCTGTAATATAATTTAAAACTCGCAAGAATACAGGATTATTTCTCAATTTTCTTCTCCTTTTTAAAATATATTCCTGTTATTATTCTAATCTTTCATAAAAAATACCTTTTTTTATAAAAAAAATATAAAATTTCATAATTTTCTCCTTCATTTTATATATGATTTAAAAATTTATGAGAAAAAATTGCATATATTTTTGAACTAATCCAAACAAAATCAACACTTTGCAAATTGGCACAATAAATGCTTCATTAGTTGTATATTTTAAACAAGGGAGATTTTATTATGAGCAAAGCAACTCCATTGATAATTATTGTTGCAGTTTCATTAATTATTTTTTTAGCATTAGCTGTAAATGCCCAATCTCCACAAAATAAAGAAGATTCTTCTATTAAAGATGAAATAAATATAATACTTAAAAGAAATATTTTTGATAAAAACAGAAATACACCAAAAATAGAAACAAAACCAATAAAAAAAGAAATTATTAAGGAAATACCAAAAGAATATATGACGTTAACGGGAGTAATGGTAACAAAAACTGAAGGAGTTGCTTTTTTTGATTGTCCTGCTTCTTCTCACTCAATAGCCGTACTTTTAGATAATACAATTTTAAGTTATAAATTAATTGCCATAGATAGTTCTAAAGTTGAATTATTTAAAGATGAAAAAATATATAAAGTTTTTGTTGGGGAAAAAATAGAAATTTGATAATTTTGCAGAAGAAATTAAATACTATAATTCAATAAAGGATGTAGTCTTAAAATATAATTTTTATCAATATTTAAATTTATATAATATTTATTATGTATTTTTTTAGTTTTAAAAATAAAACCTGAAACTTTTTTTTCTCCAAAAAGATATATATCATTATTTTTTATTTTATTAAATAAAAAAACTTTTACGCCTAAAATATGACCAATCATATTATTACGCTTTACTTGTACTTGTAATATAGGATCAAAAAGTTTTTTTATTTCAGAAAGAGTAAAGCTATTCATAACAATACTATTAGCATTAGTTCCTAATTCTTCAAAATACAAAAAAGATTGAGAAAACATATCAAGAACGTTAAAAGCTTTATATTTTAAAGAAGAAAAATCTATTTCATTTAATTTAGAAATAAAAAGATTCATTAAATATTCATTTAAGTATTCTTCTTTTATATATTCTAACTTAAAATCATTTTTTGAATCTATATTATATATTTCAAGAATTTCGCAAATGGGAGAATCTAATAGATTCTGTTCATTGCTATTCTCCATTACAAAATCAATATATTCTCTTTCTGTTGGGAAGTATGGTTCTATTTCTGTCATAAAAATCAACCTAATAAAAAACTATTTTTCTAATAAATTAGCATTTTTAAGCAATTCAATTGTTATCTTGCTTAATTTGTCTAAAGTTGAATTTTCTTTTCCATCCCATTCTTTCTCATATTTTGGAAAATCTTTCTTTTTATTAACAGAAAAATGCCAAGAAATTTGTTCACATCCAGGAATTTCAAAATAAATTATTGAATTAATAAACAAAACAGTAGAGTTTTGAATTCCATATTCCCATTTATTCTTATCGAAAATTTCTTTCATTTCTAATATCAATTCATTTTTTTTGTTATATATTTTTTCTTTATAATCACCATAATATTTTTTAGCTTGAATATTTGTATCTTCTATTTCAAGAGCTTTTCTGACAGCTTTTGCAATTTCATTAGTTAATGATAATTTGTTTAATCTTCTTTTTGCTTTGTTTGTTCCGATTGTTGCAAAATTATTTCTTTTTTGTTGTAAATCAAAAATTAAATTATCGTTTTTTTCTAATGCAATATATTTTTCACTCTCAAAAACATATTCAAGATTATCAATATCAATATATTCTTCTGGAATTTCTATTTTAAACTCTTTTTTTACAATATTAATAATGTCTTTTTTTGACATTCTCATTTGAATTATGTCTATTGTATTCTCTTCTATTGTTTCCTCTAAAAAATTATTAAGTTCTTTGTTCTCTCTAAAAAAAGTTTGTTTTTCTCTACTCTTTTTTTGCTTTGGAGTTTCTTTTCCTGTTTTAAATTTATTTAAAAGATCTCTGTTTGCACTTTCTCTAGATTTGTAACCATTGCCTTGAGCATCACTAATAATTTCTTCATTATCGTTCACAATAACAAATCTAGGGTTCTCTTCTTTACAATTTGGTTTAAGTTCTATTTTCATTTTTTTTTCCTTAAAAAAGTTTTGCAGTATTTAAAAATATTTCTTTTAATTAATTAGAATGTTTAATTTTTAGAGAAAAAATTAATTTATATTGAAAACATAATCTAAATATTCTCGTTCTGTTAATAAATCAGAATTACATAAAATAAAATTTCGCTTTAAAACAGAATACATTACTTTTTTATATTCAAATTTTATTGGAAAATATGGCTTTATTTTAAAAATCTTCTTCTCTGTCATTTTCTCTCTTTTTTTTCGGCAGAAAAATTAATCTATGCTTAAAACACAATCTAAATATTCTCGTTCTGTTAATTTTTCAATATTAATATAAAACTCAGAACTATCAACAAAAACTAAATTACCATCTTTGTCTAATACTAGAAGTTGTCCTTCTTTTATGTTCGTTTTTGAATTAATTATAAAAGTTGAAATTGTCATAACGACATTATACAAGATATCTAAAGATTTATCAAGATTCTTCTCCTTTTTAATGCTTTATTATAAATTCTATATATTCTCTTTCTGTTATATTGTAATTAATTATATCTTTTTCTTTTACTTGTTTACCATTTAAAAACCATTCTTTAATCCCGTTTGACCATTCGATGGTAGGTCCATCTTCTCTATGTAATTTACCATTTAAATACCATAATTTAGATCCATTAGGATATTCTTTAGCTGGTCCATCTTCTCTATGTAATAAACCATTTAAAAACCAAAATTTAGTACCGTTTGCATATTCAACAGCTGGACCATCAATTCTGTGTCTTTTGCCATTTAAATACCATTCTTTAGTTCCATTATTATCAATTTCTAATTTTGATTTATTCTTCATAATAACCTTCATTTCTTATAATTTCTTTTTTTTTTATTTCGTTACCCATAATAATTTCTCCTAAGAATTTTTAGATTACTCCTTTTCAAATATATACGATTTTTTTGGCGGAAAAATTAATCTATGCTTAAAACAAAATCTAAATATTCCCGTTCTGTTATTTTTGGAGACTTTAAAGAATTTGTTTCATCTATATCACAATCTATTTGAATTATAAATTCAATTTTTCCATTTGAATCTTTTTTAAGAATATGACCAAAAGGAATATGAAAAGAATCACATAAAGAAATTTTTCCTTTTTTTATACAAAGTTTGTCTCCTAATTTTAATTTTTTATAAGAAGTTATCATATTTTTTTCTTTATAAAAAACATTATACAAAAAATAAACCACCAATTTCATAGATTTCTTTCGGCGGAAAAATTTCTCAAAAAGCCTTTCTCCTTTTTTAGCGTTGTTACCACAATCTCCACAATTTCTCCTGATAATTGTCGTAATTGTTCATTTTGCCATTTTCTCTCTTCATCTATAAATTTACCCGCATTTTTAACAGCCTTTAATGCATACAGGGCTGCTTTTAGTGAATGGTCAGACATATGAGCTGTAGCCACAGCATGACCAGCAGAACGAGCTATTGCAATTAAAACCAGATTTGAGGATTCTCGTGCCATAGTATGTGCCTCCACAGATGCTTTTCTTGCATCTCCAACCGATGCGTTTCCTTGTTTCCATGCTCTCCCCACTTTTAATGCTTTCACGAGCCGTTCATCTATATTCCCTCCAGAAAGATGCAATACATGCTCTGTGCAATCACAAGCCCAAGTCATTAACTGGTAGTGTTGTTCTTTTTCGAGAAGTCCACCCCGGTGTTTTGCAATAAATCGTTTATCCCTCATCATTATCCTTATTCGATTTCTTGGCGGAAAAAATAAGTCTAAAAAAACTTCAAGGTATGAATTTTAACTTTCTTTCAATAAATAATGGTTTATAATTATTATAATAATATTTAACAATAGAAGCAGGATGTTCTTTGTTCTCAAAAACAATATTATAGCTTAAACGATTAAATTTCTTGCAATAAGAAACAACTGTCTTTATCAAACCAGTACCACAAGAAGTGCATTGTTTAAATGTTTGAATACAATCAAGTATTATCTTTAAATGATCAAAATCATCACAAAAGAAAATAACCTCAGTATGAAAATTATCATCTGAAATACTTCCAATGCCAAAATTAAAATCTAATTCTTTATATTTTTCACTTTCTTTATAAATCTTTATCTCTTCTTCAGAATGACCTTCACAGGAAAATTGTGTCTCTATAGATTTAAAACAATTTAACCATTTAACAAAATCATAAATTCCTTCATCGATTTTAGCAGATTTTATTATCAATTCTTTTTGTTTATGTGGATTTGTTTTTGAATCTTCCATTTTTTTATCTCTTTATAATATGGTTTTGACTATAAAAAAATATACAATTTTTTCGTCGGAAAAAGTAAGTCTGAAAAATTATAAAATAAAAAACTTTATAAATTATTTAATCGTCTTCTTCATCATCATCTTCTTCGTCTTCATCATCATCATATTCGTCTTCTTCTGCAAGATTCGCTTCTATCAACTTATCCATAATATCATCATCCCCACTAATACTAATATGATGAGTATCTGCATAAATATCAACTTCTTGCCCTTCAATTATATCTCTAATTTGTAAAAGCTGTTCTGACGCATCCTTTAACATCTCAGCATGACCTTCTAATGCTTCCTCTTTCGTCTTAGTGGAATCTAAATAAGCAGAAAGATCATCTCCTTGTTTGAAATAAGGTAAATAAATTACTAAAGTTTTCATAATATTGCTCCTTTTTAAAATTCGAATAAGATGTAAAATCTTAATCGCTTGAACTGTAAAGATTATACGATATTTTGAATCATTTGTCAAGGTTTAAACCGCCAATTTTATAGATTTTTTGGCGGAAAAATAAATCTAAAAAACTATCCTTTCTTGAAAATAAACAATGGCTCATATTTAAATTTCTCACCTGTTCTTCTATCTATTACATACCCCTCTTTTACCAACAATAGTTCTTATTCCTCTACCTGCACAAGCACCAGCTCCATTAATACTCGGAGTAGACTTCCTTGGAGTTCCTCTTCTTGAAGCAGTAGAAGAATTATCAATTTCAATATTTTTTGCTATCGAAGTAGAAGTAACTTCATCTACAATAAAAGATTCATCGTGTTTCTTTTTTATATTTCGCTCTTCTTTTGGCTCACGAGTAAAAATTCAAATATTTTTTTATTGTTTTATTATTTAAATCATATCTTCTTCCTATTTCATTTAAAGACAGTTTTTCTTCACAATAAAGATTTAATAAATCTTTTTTGGAAATAGAAATTTTTTCTTCAGTTAATGTATTATGATGAATTTTTTCTCCACTTTTATATTTTTCCGATCTTATTCTAACTGCTTCTTTATACTTTTCACTATTTTTATTCGAATTTCCAATTTTGTTCTTATGTTCTTCTGATAAATGTTTTCCTGTTCTACTTTTAATAGATTTTTCTATTGCTTTGGCACTATGTTCTTTGTTTGCAAAATTTGTTTTTGGTGCTTTTCTCATTTTCGCATTTGGAAACATCTTTTTGTAAATTTTTGTATCTCCATTAATTTCAGGATGATTCCTTTTAATATGAGGAACAAGATTTTCCCTTTCCCATTTTACTCCCCTAGCTTTACAAAGTAAACATTCAAACATTTTAATTCTCCTTGTTTTATATAATAATTATTTATTAAATTAGATTGATATAAAATCTACAATTTAAACGACCATCGTCGCTTTCCTGCATCGTGTATTTTAAAAAGCCCTTTTTCGTGACACCATTCTACTTCTGTCATACCTTCAGGACAGTTAACAGAACTTTTCTTTTGACTTTGTTTTGAATATTTTTTATGATTTTTTACATCCCAATAAAAATAATCTGGTCTAAGTTCATCTTCTAATTCAAAACCTAAAACTTTGTATATGTTCCCTTGTGTCCAACAATTATCACTCCAGCTTATTATTTTATTATATCCTTGCTTTACTGCCCATTCTTTAAAATACTTAAATAACTTAGAGGAGCCTCCCTGAACGTTTATATCATTTTTAAAGCATAATCTACTTAATACAATAGTTTGGTCATCAGAAGAGCCCCTATGATGCTTAGAAGCAGTCATAGAAGCTACTATTTCATTCTCATATTCTAAATTAAAATATTGAATAACATTTTGAGTATTTCCTTGAATATGATTATTATTTATAAATTGTTTTGCATTAAAATTTGTTATTTTACATTTCCTACCAGCAACTTTAGTTTTGTTTGAATTTAAAATTGTTTTAATAAAATTTAATATTTGATATTTTTTTTCTTCCCATTGATGCTCAAATATTTGAAACAATCTGATTCCTTTCTCTTCACATAATTGCATTTTTAATTTATGTTTATTTTTAATTACACTTATTTTATCTTCGAATTCTTTTTTTATAATAATTTCTTTACCAAATTCAATATTCTCCTTTTTGTCTTTTCCCAAATAAGTAAAACGTTTATGCACAAAATATTCAGAATGCCAAAGATTTCCATTAAATTCTATTGCAAATTTTTTAGATGGAAGATATATGTCTAATTCATATGGTTTTATTAAATATCTAATATTTCTTTCTATTTTGCAATCAACAAATTCTTTTATATTTTTGGCTATTTCGTTTTCTACTTGTGTTTTTGGATAACAATATGTCTTTTTAAATTTTTTATATAATTTTTTATTGTCATATAACCTTCCTCTTAATTTTTCATATGGCATATTATGTTTTTTAGCAATTTCAGAAAGACTCATTGTTTTTAAATCTTCCCAAATAGAATGTTCTGGATCTCTTATTTCATTATGTAATTTAAATCTCTCATTATCACTATTTTTGATACTTTCTATTAAATTTAGACCTGATTTTTTTGCAATATCAGGGTCTTTCATAGGATTGTCAACACCATATACTTCTTCAAAATTTTTTCTAACTTGTTCTTTTATTTCTTCACTTTGTGCAAGTCTATCAACTCCGTAATTTTTTCTAACCGTTTGTATTGCTTTATTCATTATTTCTTTATTTTGTAGTGGATATTCTGCCCCATAATTTTTCAAACAAGTTTGTCTTTTTTTTTCTTTAATACATTCTGCTTTTGAAGGATTATCTACACCAAAATGTTTTAAATAAGTTTTTTTTCTCTTTTCAGGAACTCCTTCAATCTTAGAGCTATGATCTACTCCATACTTTTCTATTAGTGTATTTTTAATTTTTTCTTTGACATCATTCCTTGTCCAAGTACAATCAGTTTCTTTTAATTCTTTTATTCTACATTTCATATGTGCATTAGAATTATTAGACATTGTATATTTAGATTTTTTTGTTCTATTAGGTTCTCCACAATATCTACAAGAGACCCATACATATTTATTAGATTTTGGTTTTGTGTTGTTTGGGTCATAACCTTCTTTCTCAATAGTTAAATCAACTAAGATCACTGAATCAAAGTTTTTAATTTTATAAATTTGTTTTGTCATTTGTGCTTATCCTTTCTAATTGGTATTATTATATCATTTTATATTTTCTTTGTCAAGGCTTAAACTGCCATTATTCGAAAAATCTTATACGACAAGATTATAAACTTTATATAATACCTATACGACAAAACAAGAAAAATTCCTTTTTGTTTTTTAATGGTTGGGTAAAAAGATTTTTTTTGTTTTTTATGAAGAGATAAAGACAATGAAGAAAAACGATTAAAAAAAGAGCCGGTCCAAAGACCGACTCTTAAATTAATCAATGTTTACAGGGCTATTATCGCTTACGATGTTGAAGTAAGTGAAATCTTAGCAATAGCGTAGTCATTAATTACTACTATCCCCAACTCTTCATAAATTACCCAACCAAGACGAAGATTTTTTGGGTCGTCCGCCGGCAATACCGTGATATCTTGCCGAATTGGGATCGCACCAACATATTCAGCAGGAGCCAAGAGATAAACTGAACCTTCAGTAACTCTATGGCTGACGTGAATGTCGCTGGTCCACAAGTGCATTTTTGTTACTAACAAGATCAGCAAACCTTGTTTTTACTTTAGAAAGAATTCTCACGTCTCAAACTCTTTTAAAGCGGAATGGTCATTTCTGCCATTCTCTGCATGTTTCCATACAGACCAGACTATATCTTGGTTCTTTTCAGAACTCCTCACGTATAGTCGTTGAGGTTAATCAGGCTTTATCCATTTCAAGATAAATTGTCCACGAAGGACTGTGCTATTTTATATATTCTTATTTTCTTTTTTTTTATCCTCTTTTTTTTTAATTTTTTTTTAATTTTTTTGAATTTTATATTTCATACTTTTTATAATAAAAGGCTCAATTATTTTATCAAAATCGTTCCATGAATATATTCTTGTTCTCCATCCCTCACCATACTTTATTACTCTTGCTTTTAATCCAAATTTTTCTTTTAACCAATCACAAAACATTTTTTGTTCTTCTTTTGGGAAAGATTCAAAACAAAAATCTCTGCATTTATGATGAACAGTTCCATCATCCATATACATAAATGCTAATCCCAAAGCATCTATTTTGTCCAAAACGGTTTTATTTAAATGTTTGATAAAGTCTCCTTGTTCATCTTTTATATAAAGCAGATTATGCAAATAAGTAAAAAAATCATGTGTTAAAGTTCTAAAAGATTTACATTTGTGTTTTTTCCCATTTAAATATGATATTTGTATTGTTGGTTTTGTTCTTACAAAATCTTTTAATAATTCATATTTTAAATTAACAAATTCCATTTGTTTTATAGAATGTTTAATTGACAATGCTCCATGTCTTTTTTCATTTTTTCTAAAAATATGACCATCTGCTATTGATGTTCCATATATTAATTGTTTTTGTTCATAAGTGAAAGATCTAGGAACTCTTCTTTCAAATATATTCATAATTTCAAGTTTATATTTATATTGAAGTTGTTGAACTGTTCCTTTTCCTACATTATATTTTTTTGCAATTGCTCTTTGTGATAATTTTAATTCATACATGTCTTTTTCAAGCATTTTTTTTGTTATTGTCTTTTCATATTTTGAATTATATATTATTTCTTTTTTATCTTTCCACTTTTTAATTTCCATTTTTCTTCTCCTATTTTCCAAGGATATTTTTAGCACACACATTGCCTGATTTTACCTGCTGATTGCCTCTTTATAAAGAGGGGTTCCAGCATATAGTGAGGTTTGAATTCAGCCAGTTTTTAATTCTGTTTAACAAACCGAATAAGCCACTCATAAGAACATCACGTCTAGTAGCTTCATCATATACATCACGACCGAGAGTACGCATATCAGCATACTGACGAGGATGCATAACGATTTTAGCAACGGTAAGATCACGAGATTCGATAACTGAGAATGCATAATTAAGAGCAGCAATACCTAATTCACCAGACTGAGTAACAGTGTGATCAGCACGAACAGCAGTGTTAATATCAGTAAGGATTTCAGTATCTTCAAGTTTCTGAATTGCTTCTTTAGCCTTCATCTGGGCTCTGTCAACAATGTAGAAACGTCTTGCCTTAATTTCAGACAAACGAATTTGTGGGTTTACAGCGATTTCGAAAGTAGGAACAAGAACTTCCTCACCTTCTACGATACGGTCAGGAACAGCACCTCTACGAGCAATAACATATGCTACTGAAGCAACGTCTTTTTCGTAACGGGCTAAAGCTCCCTGGGGCAGCTCGTCAACCATTAAAAGTTTTCTACCGATTGCTTGATCAAAAGCACCATTCTTTCGAGTGGGTTTGGACTATACTATCATCCTATAAGGATGTTCAGCGATATTAAGGACCAATTTCGGTCCCTCCTTACTCACGATTTTACTCGCTTTCAAAGTCTCTACGGGGTCAAGTAGTTTATATTTCATACTATCACACATATAAGGTTCAATTAACTGCATAAATTTTTTGCTAGAGTTTTGAGTTAACACCAATTCATATCCTGTTCCAGAAGTTGCTTTTGCGATAAAACAAGGCATCTTTAGTTTTTCGTAAAAGAATTTCTTTAACAAATTATGTTCTTCTTTTGTAAAGCACATAGTACAAAACCTTATTACTCTATTTTGTCTATTAAGACTTCCATCATCCATATACCAAAACGCAAGACTTCTTGGAGTTAAATTTTCAAGATATTCCCAAGATAATTTTTTAATATCGTTTTCATATATGATTTCTCTTAAAAGAATACTTAATGGTTTTGTAGCAAATCCGTAAAATTTTTGACATTTATATTCTTTACCTCTAATTGTTCTTATTTTTTCATCCCATTCCATTCTAATTGGATTAGAAATATTTTTAAGACATTTATGTGTATATTTTAAATAGTCTTTTTGAGATTCAGAATGACCAAAAACAACATTTACTATTTTATTGTTTTTATTTTTACGAACTTTACTAGAAGAGTTTCCTAACAAACAACCAAGAATTACTTCCAATTCAATAGAAGTTAATGTTCCATTAAATTTATTTAATAATTTGCTATCTTCTAATGTTAATGGAATATCCGATTTTTGAATAAGAATCTTTCTATGTTTGCTTTTACCTCTAATTGGTGTTACTTTATGTCTTTTTGCAAATCTCCTTATTGTGCCTAAACTACATCCAAAATGAATAGCGAGTTCATTATAAATGAGACCTTTCTCATTATAAAGTTTTTGAAACTCGTTGATATCTATGTTGTGTTTTCTATTCATTTCTTTTTGACTTCCCTCGGGATTGCCATATTCTTTTTAGAACTTAGGTTTCCCCGATATGAGCTGAATTTTCAAATATCATTACTGATATAGGGAGCATCAAGTCTACTCAAGGGCTCGCTTAATTGGCTCAACCATCGCTTGAGCCAAACTTACTCGCCCTGCAGGGGTTTCGAGAGCTTGGGCAATAACTGCCTCACGCTCTGCATCTGTGTAACTTGATTTTATCATGGACATAATTAAATGCTCCTTTGTATTAATTTTATTAATTTATCTGATTTTTTTATCAGATGACTAGCTTGATCTTAACCCAAGTGCGATTAGTACCATCAGTTGCATAATTGACACTTGAACCTGGTTCATATTCACCAGGAATGCCACTATCAAGAGCAGCACCAACACCAGTCGTAACACCAGCACTATTAACAGCTGCTTCAAGAACTATTGCTACTTGAGTTTCGGAACCAGCAACGGTTTGCATTTGACCAGAAGCTGTGGTATAAAGGGCAGTACCTGGTTTGAGAAGCGCACTGGTACCAGAGCCAGCAGTAATAACACCAGTAATATCAGTACCAGCAGGAGTTTCAATAGAATCATCATCAACATCTACATAAAACTCACCACCACTATGATAAACTGTCATCATACCACTTGCAGCAGTATCATTACCAGAATCTGAAACGCGGTTTACCCATTCAAGGGCTTCTGAAGCAACGTTTCTATCGCCAGCAAGACCAATTGGAGTTTCGGTACTTCCACAAAGTGTGACCTTACCACTTGTTGAAGTCAGTTTTACAACCTGACCTGGATAAACAGTTGTGGTTGCATCGATTGGGAATTGACTTGTAGTTACTCGATATACAGGAATAATCATTTGTTATTTCCTCCTAAATTATTTACTTGTTTTCTTTTTCATACTCATCGAATTCAGCATTTTTTTGGCACAGAGTTAATCCTGATTGTATAACTTTCTTTAATTCATCTTCATCTCTTTGATTAGACGAAGCTGTTTTTTGAATTACAAGAGCAGTTGCCAATCCACTATCTTTTTCTTCTTTGTTTGCTTGCTTTACGAAATTTTTCTCTTTTGTTTGCTCAGCTTCTTTTCTCAGTTCCTCAGCACCTTCAATAGCGTCTTCGATAGATTGTACTGTCATTGATTTCGCAGTTTTTTCAACTTTTTCAATAAACATTTCAGCGTTGGCATATTTCGTTGGATTTATTTTTGATAAAACAACAGCATACTTGATAGCCATTTTTGTTCTTGCTTCTTTTTTTGCATTCTTTGTTTGTTCTTTTTCAAGTTCTGCTTTAACCATTTCCAACTCGCCTTCTAGTTTACTAATTGCTTCTTTAACTTCGTCTTTTGTTTCTTCGTCTTCATCTTTTTCATCATCTTTTTCTTTTTCATCTTCATCATCTTTTTTTAGCCAAGGGGGTAAATCTTCTTTTTCGTCTTTTTTAGACAATTTAAGGTTAGTATAAATTTCATTTTCGGGTCTAAATTTAATTTCTGTTCCAGCAGCATGATTCATTTCGCTACCTGCTGCTGCGGGTTTTTCTGATTTAGTAAAATTTTGAACATAAGTATCAGGATTTCCAGATTTTGCTTTATCTGAAGTTTCTTTTTCATAAGTGGTTTTCTTTCCACCAACTCCATCACCACTATCTCTTGGGATATTGGTATGAAGATCTTCTCCACCTGGACCTTTTTTATATTCTTTAGTTCTTATTTCTGTAGGATTTTTAACATTTTTGTTATCCACATTAATTTCTGGATTTGCTTTTTCTTTTTTTCTTGGAACATTTGTTTCTTTAACTTTTTGTGGTCCATCAACAGGTTCTGATTGGTTAGTAACTTGTTGAGCAAAAAGTTGTTTTCTAATTACTTTCCCATTAGCATACTTTCCATGTACATATCCGTTTTCATACTTAACGGATTCAATACTTGCTTTTTTGTATGTTTTTGGGAGAAGGGAAGCGAGATGGTCCACACTTTCTTGCTCCGTAGCGTCTCGTATCTCACCAGCTTCATTTACGTGAGCTATAATTCTTCCACTTTGAAAAACTGAAAACTTTTTAATTTCTTTAGACATCTCGCAGTCTCCTTATACCTTTTTTATTATATTCTTTAATTACTTTCTTGATACCTTCTTTTTTGGGGATTTTTTTGGTGATTTTTTTTCAGTTATTTGAGTTGAATTACATTTTTTTTCTTCTTCTTTCTTTTTTAATGCAATTCTATAAATTTTTCCATCTTTTACATTTGAAACAAAGATGAATCCACCTTCTGAAATAGCTTCTAAGTCTTTTTCATCTGCTTTTGTTTTAGTAGCAACTTTTTTAATTGCTTCATTAATGGAAGCGCCTAAATGATTGTCTTTATCGGATACTGGAGTTGGATATTCATTTTCTTGAAATTCTTGAACATAAGTATCAGGATTTCCAGAAGTAGCTGTATCGGATTCTTCTTTATCGAACTTAGGTTTCTTTCCACCAATACCATCACCACTTCCATCTCTTGGAATTACTGAATCATTATGAAAGTTTGTTGCTCCTGGACCTTTTTCATAATTTGGTTCACGAATTTCAGTTGGATTTTTAACATCATCTCTTTCTACATCAATTTCAGGTTTTGCTTTTTCTTCACTTCTTGGAATATCAAGATCATCTTCAGAATTGTCTTCTTCTTTTTCCTCTGAAATTGCATCAACAGGTTCTGTTTGTTCTGGATTAACTTGAGCTTTTTTAATTTTTACATTACTTTTAGCAACATTTTTCCAAGGAGTTTCCTCTGGATTCTTTCTCCAAGGAGCTTCAGTTGGATCTGGAAGTTCTACTTCTTCTCCAATATCTCCAGGTTGAGCACCAACGAACGAAAATTCGTCAGCTGCTGAAATATCTGATTCATCTTGATAATCAAAATCTTGTTCAATATCGGTAATTGGTTCTTCATCATCATTTACTTCTATCTCTTCTTCGTCAAGAACCCCTTCTTCGTCAAGAACCCCTTCTTCGGTTAATATCTGAATAAGTTTTTCACCACCTACTTCTTCAATCAATCGATTAACAAGATCGTTTTTTGTTATAGCTGTTTTAGATTTAAGAGAATCTAGTTTAGCCTTAATAACTTCAACACCTCTAGTTGTACCTTTAATAGCATCGTCATCTTGAAGAGTTGAACCAGCAGCATTACCAGTAAAGTTTTTCTTTGCTGTATTTTTATGTTCTGTAGTATGAACTTCAACTGATTCTTCTTTAATAATTCCTTTTGTTTTATCTCGTGGAACATCTGCTCCAGTATCAAGAGGCATTGTTGCTTTTTTCTTTAATCCAAGAGCAGCAGCAAGACTTTCAATATCTAAATTTTCTCCACCAATTTTATTTGAATTTGAAACTACATTTCCTCTAAGGTATTCGGAAGTTGTTGAAGAAAGTAATTTAATTTTTTCATTATCAGATTCAATTTCTTCTTCTTCTTCTTCTTCTTCTTCTTCTTCCTCTATATTTGGAAGTCCATCTGAAAAAAGGTCACTAAGGGAAAATGCTTCTTCTTTTTCTTCTAAACACTCTCCATCAAGACATTCTTCATCAAGACATTCTTCATCAAAATACTCTTCAGTTGGTTCAATTGGTATTGCAACATCTTCTAGTTCTTCTTCTGTTTCTTCAGAGCTGCCAATTTCTACTTCAAATTCAGCACCTTCGTCATCAGTTCCTTTAATAACTACAGAAGTAATATTTTTTGGAGTAATATCCATAACTGGTTTAAAATCACCCTCTTCATCAAGTTCTTCTATTCCTTCTAAATCTTCTTCATCAATTTCTTCGTTGTCTTCTTTCTCAAACTCAGTATTATCATTATTTTCTTCTACTTTGTCTTTTTCAAATTCAACATTATCTTCTTTTACTTCGTCTTTTTCGTTTTCAAATTTAATATTATCTTCTACTTCTTCATCTTCTTCATCATCGTCTTCAAAAAGTAGACCTTGCTTCTTTAAAACGAAATCTTTAACCGAAGCGCAAATTTCCATTGATGTTTCATCAGAATATCCATTCCCAATTTGATCACTCATACAAGCCATCATTGGATTTTCTTCACCAACTTCAGCAGCAACCTTTAATAGATTTTTTCTATTTGAAAGGATATGATGAAGAATTTCTCTCATTCCATCACAATCTTCACATTCAGCTGTAATTGCATATCCACCTTTTGTTCCATTTGGATAAACTTTTTCTTTATCACTTAATGTAAGATTTGGTTGAAAAGTCATTTTAACATCAACATTATCTTTATTATGTTTTGCAGTAATATGAGTTTTACAACCACATTCTGGGCACATACCTATGCTATTTTGCATTGCAATTTTAGTTCCAGCACATTGTGGGCAATAAAAACCAATTGGTTTAATTGTAGAACCTTCTTTTTTAATAAAGGTATCAGCAGGAACTTTCATTTCAAGTTGTAATGCAGCTTTTTTAATCCAAGCATTTGAATGAGCCATTCCTGGAAGTCCACCCATACCAGCTTGTTCTTGTTGTGGGGGTATTGCAGGAGGCAAAGCTGCTTCAGAAGATTCAATTTGTTCATTAATATCTTCTTCTCCATCTATATTTTCATCTTCAGGAATATTAAGATCACCTTCTGGATTAAGAATATTAATATTTACATTAACTTCATATTCTAGTTCACAGTTGTTGCATTTGTATTTACCATTTATTGCATCAACATCTTCACTTTTACATCTTGGGCAAAAAGAACCAACGGGTTTTGATTCTCCACCTTCATCTTCAAATCCTTCTTCCTCTTCTTCTTCAAAAGTATCAAAAGGCATATCAGAACCAAGATCTTCAACAGGAGGTACCATTGGACCTTGAGCAGGAGGAACTCCACCAGCTGGAGGAAGAGTAGTTCCGTTTGGATTTTGAGCTTTTTTAATATTTTTCTTTTCTGCGGAAAGTTTTTGAAGTTTATTTACAACATCTGCTGAAAGAGTAACCATATTTTTTTCAACGCCTTCTAATTGATCTTCCATAGCTGATTGATCTTCCATAGCTGATTGATCTTCCATAATTGGTTGATCCATAATTGATTCCATATTTGATTCTGGAACTGTTATAATTGCTGAAAAACTACCACCTTCATTTTTAAAACCAGAAATTGAGCTACCATTTGATTTTTTCATCATATAATCCATAATTACATCTGGATTAAGTGAATCGACATTTGGTGTTTTAAATGCTTCAGCAACTTCAGCAGCTGATATGCTAAAATTAACAATTTGATTTCTTAATTGAGCTGTTTTCTTTTTCCAAGCGTCAGCAATTGAAGAATGTCTTTCTTGTTCTATAGTTTGAGTATCTTCTGAACTAACTGTTTTTCTAAGATCTTCAATTTTTTCATCAGCCATTTTTCCAATTTCAGAAGCAAGAGTATCTTTATCAGAAAAAAGAACTTCAATAGTATCGTTAAGAAAATCTTCTGTTAAATCTTCTTCAATTTCATTTGCAATTGCTACAGCAGCTGCATTATTTACTTCTTCTTGAGTATATTGAGCTTTCTTTTCGATTGCTTTTTTATTATCAGCTTTAATTGTTTTTCCAGAAACTTTTGCTAAAGCAAGAGTTCTTGGTGAAAGTTTATGACTAACAACAAGATTTGATAATCCATTAAGAACAGAAGCAATAGTTCTTTCAGGAGTATTTTCTGAAGAATTTCCTTGTCTACGTACCTTAAGTTGACCTTCACCTATTTCTTCAACATCTTTACCTTGTCTATCTTTTCCTTCAAATTGTTTTTCGGTAGTTGGCATACTACCATCTTTAGAACCATTTTCTTGACGTTTAAAGTCATAATCTTTTGTTTTAAGTTGGTTTTCAATAATTTGTCTGTCATTTTCACCAGCTTTTCTATCAGCTCCAAAGTTAGTTGGACGACCTTCATCTAGTTGTCCTTCTTGAATTTCTAGATTTTCTGTTTTTCCTTCTGGTCTAACTCTTCCAAAACCACCTTTACCTGTTTCTGGTGATTGTGAAACATTTTCTAATTGTTTTTCCGTTGTCACACCAACTTGACCTTTTGCAAGAACAGGATCGTTTTTACGATCAAAATTACCATTAAAGTTTGCAAGCTGACCTTCCATGATCTGTTCAACGGGAGGGGCGTTTGTAATCAGAGCCTCTTTAATGCTTTTGTTGTCTTTATTTGCCATTTTTTTCTCTCCGTTTTCGTTATAATTATTAGATATTGTCTGGATAAGTCTGCCAGCAACAACCTGTGGATTTGTTTTAACTTGTTCCCAAGTTTCTTTTTCTATATCGTTCAGAGTAAGAGATGCGACTTTCTGGTCTCCTACAAAACCAGAAATCTTTTCAATTGATTTATCATTCATATCCATTATTACTTTATATGGATAATCATTAATTACAATAGGATCAATTGATTCCCTATTTAGAACTTCTGTGAATGTTTCAGTAAGTTTTTTTGAAGCACTCTTTTTTGTTTTTTCCATTCTAGTAGGCATCTCTTTTGCTCCTGTTTTTGTTTTTTCATTTTTAATACTTGATACTA
>Ga0265594_1001532_pt1 | contig 17841 bp, 16 predicted proteins | sample saktaG_11_FD_190147 | JGI IMG/M metagenome (GOLD analysis project Ga0265594, IMG submission 190147) | Saline water microbial communities from Sakinaw Lake, British Columbia, Canada - sak_2011_5_24_80m | ecosystem: Environmental > Aquatic > Non-marine Saline and Alkaline > Saline ... | reverse complement strand
ATTAGCTTGTGTTTCAAAATTATTATGCTGCTCTTGTGAAATTTGTTCAACAAATCTATGTAAATCTTCAATTGTTTTTATCTTAAAACTATTATAAATATCTTTATGTAAAATAAGATGTCCTATTTCATGAGCTAAAGAAAATTTTAAACGATTTGGAAATTTTACATACTCATCTTCATCAACATAAATCAAATTCCAATCTGATGTAATAAAAGCATCTACTCCAAAAGATTTTTGTAAACCAAAAAGTGGCATAATTTCTATCTTCAATCTTAACTCTATAATCTCTTCCATATCAACTGGTATAGAATTCCCCCAAAATCTTTTTCTAAATCTATCCGCTCTTTCTCTTATATCTTTTAAAAAAGGAATTCTAATCTTCCTATAATTCATATTCTTACTGTCCCTTAATTAATTCAATCAATTGATTTATTTCTTTCTTAGTAGGTTTCTTATTACGTGCAGTTCTAAAGAAAGCAGGTAAATACTTAACTGCATTTTTTTGAGATAAAATATCTTGAGGAATTATCCCACGCGCGATCCTTGCTTCATCTATAAATTCTTGAACTTTATTAGCATCTTTAGAAATATCTAAAATATTTGCCCATTTTCGTAAAATCTTTTCATCAAAAGGTGGAGTAATTTCTCCTCTTTCTACTTTGCTCCAATTACTTGGATCATAACCAGCCAAACAAGAAGCTTTTCTTAAAGTTAATCCTTTTTGAATCCTTAATTCTTTAAGAATTCTACCAAATCTTTTAAAATTTTTAGACATAGTTTTTTTTAATTGATATTAATAGTTTGTGGTAATATATTACCACACTTGAAAACTACAAGTCAATCGTTAACTGTGGATAAATATCCTTTAACACATTCTTCTAGAACATCATTAACATGCCTTACTTTAAATCCAGTATCTTCTAATTTTTTAACAGACATAATTAAATTAGTTCTTTCTATATTTAATTTCTTCAAATCAATAATTTTATATTCAAAATCTGGAACATATTTCTTATAAACATCTAATAACTTAAAATATCTTAATCCACCTTTATTCATTACATTAAATATCCCCTTGGCATCTATCTTAATTAAATGTTTAATTGCTTTAATAAAATCTGGAATATATGTAACTGAATTAGAAAGATCAATAATTGTCTTATATTTAATTAACTTATTTAATAATCCCCCTTGATGAGATCTGTTATCTAAAGGAATTCTAATTCTTAAAATTAAAATATTAAAATCTTTTAATAAAATTTCCAAAGCTCTTTCAGAATAATTCTTAGTTCTACTATAAAAAAGATTATTATAATCAGGAACTCTTTTTTCAGTAATTGGTTTATCTTTATTATAATCAAAATTATAGAAACATCCTGTGCTTATATGAACTAGTTTAATATTATTCCTTAAACAAACTTCAGCTAAAAGAATAGGAATAAATGTATTGGCGAATAAAGTGCTATCTTTATCTAATTCACAATCATCTACATTTGATTTTCCTTTGTAACCAATACAATTAATAATTACTTTTGGATTATATTTTTCAATCTCTTTCTCTGCATCTTTAAATGAATTAATTCTAGCACTTGAAATATTACATTTTAATTCTTCCTGTAATCTTTGACCAATATATCCTTTTCCTAAAATTAAAATTTTATTCATATTATTCACTATACATTACATCAGCTTCAGTAGTATAAAAATCTCTTTCCCAGTCATTAACAATAAAGACCATATCCCATTTATGACCAGTTAAAGTAAATTGTTCAGCTGTCATATTAATCCAATGTTTTGTAGCATCAGCATTTAATTCATATACTTTAGTATCATTATCAGCTCTAATCATCCAAGCTTCTTGATACTTAGTTAATACACTTGAATCTACATCAATAATACTATCCCATGTTAAATGCCCATAATTATTAAATATCTCAGCTGTTTGAATCCAACGTTTGTAATCTCCTTTTATAATATAGACTTTGTAATCTCCTTTAGTCCTAAGCAAACTACCTTCAGGATAATCAGGAACAACATCTTCTTCTTCATCAATTATTATAGGAATATCTGAAACACTAGTAGCAGTAAAAGAAAACAAACTAGATGATTCGCTTGTCCCAAAACCGCTCTTTTTATACTGATTAGATGGGATTAAAATAATTGATTTATCTAGACTTGTAAAATTAGGGATATATGCAGTTCCTTTTTGATCTTCTATTGATATAGATTTAACTTCTGTTGGAATTCTGTATCCTGAAACAATGTATGATACTTTAAAATCAGTATTATTCCCTAATCCCTCAAATTCTAATTTAAGATTATCCCTATCTGTCTCAATTCTTCCTCCTTGTCTAAAACGATACCAATATGAAGCCCAATCTTTAATCAAACTACTTCTAGAAACAATTAAATTAGGAAATCCACTATAACTAGCAGAATAATCAACATTCAAATGATTATAGGTTAAATTATTATTTAAATAGCAATACTTATCATCTACATTACAATTGTTTAAATAATTAGCTACTTGCCAATTTGTAAAAATATCACTAAATGTTTCTGTGTAATTTAGATCTAATAGAGCATAATTTATACTTGCAATACCAACTTGATCATTCATCATCATGCGAGTAAGAATTTCATTTCCATAATGATCAACTAAATAATGCATAAATAGATTAACTACACCATAATCATCTATTTCATTTTTCCATTCAGTTAAAGAATCTGAAGGAGATTCTAAAAAAGTTCCTACCCTATTGGCTAAATAACTTCCATTATATGTATTATCATATCCACAGATTGTTGGAGCATATTCAGAACGAGCTTCATTAAGCCATACTTCTTCTTCTACGCCATAAAGAATACTTTTCTGGTGAATAGTAATCAAATGTTGAAATTCATGAGCTAAAAATGCTTTGTTATTCTTACTAAGAATATTTAAAGCATTTAAGTAAATCATTTCTCTTTCATTTGAATTAGAAACAACTGTTTTGGAATATGCATCATATGTATTAATGTATCCACCAGCATTACTAACTAACTGACTAATTAAAACAGTAATTCTATCATCATTATCAATGCCAGGATTCCATTCAGAACCAAAAACAGCTCTTAATTTTGGATAAATTACATTATCAAATTCATTAGCTAAAATTTCTAATTCTTCTCTTAACCCATTCTTATATGTTCCATTAAGAGAATTATAGTATTCATTATCAACATAAAAATATATATGTCCTCCAATTTCTCTCAAAGTCGCATCTAATTGATTTCTATCAAGAGCATCATATTTAGAATCAACAAAAAAATTAACTTGTTCATTTAAAACAGCTGCTTGTGCACCAACAGAAAAAAGAAAAAAACCTCCTGTAAGACAAATAGAGTATAAGAAGATCCTATTTCTTAAATTTTTTGATTGTTTTTGAAAGTTCATGATCGTGCGAACTAACTTTATTTATACTTAATCCCTGACTTTTTAAAAGTTCTTCATTATAATCCCAAAGCGCTTCTAAAAATCCTATCCCTTTTTTAATAAGCTTTTTATTAGGATCCTTCTTATCTAATTTCTTTTCTATTTTTTTTCCAAAAGCAATAAATGCAGCTGTGTCTTTTGGAAAACAATAACCTCCAAATCCACGATATTTACTATGCTTAACATCTAACCAAGAATCACCTATTCTAGAATCATGAGCAAGAACTTTTCTAACGTTATCATAATCAACTCTTTGCTCAATTTTTTCTTTTTTTAAAGCTTTTTCTAATGCATTGCAAAAATCTGATAAAATATTTCCATAAACAACTTTCATTGCTCCAAAAACATTTCCTGCATACTTACCCATTTCTGCTTCACTAGAAGTTAAACGAATAAAATCATACGTACCTAATGAACCCGGAGAAGTAAAAAATCCCTGAGGCAATAATCCTAAAACATTACCTGAATGATTAATACTTTTATCGGTATAACCTACAATTTGTCTATCTGGATTTATAAAGTCCTCCCAAGCACGAGATTCAGTTAAAAATTCAGGATTGAATAAAATGGGACAATTATATTTCTTCTGTAAACGAGCAACAGTACCAGGTTCAATAGTTGATTTAATAACTAAAACCTGTTTCTTATTATGAAATTTCTTAACTGTGTTATTTATAATATCTATATTACATAATCCATTTGATCCCTTAGGAGTGGGAAGACAAATAAAGACTATTTCTGCTTTCTCTATGTCGTCGTTACATTTTTTCTTTTTATCAACATCAAAACAAAAAAGATTCTTATTTCTTTTAAATCCTTTTTCTTCAAAATATTTTTTTAATGGTGTACCAACCATTCCTAATCCAATAATACCAATTTTAATTTTTTTCATATTATATCAATTTTACCTTATTCATCTTGATTTATCAAGCAATGATGTTAAGATAAATGTAAATGAAGAAAGCAAAAAGATTGGTTTTATTAATCGGTGATTTATTCATCTTATATATTTCTCTCTGTTTGACCCTATTCCTCCGCTACGGGTCTAATTTTGATTTAAATAGATTAGAACAACATATTTGGCCTTTTACTATTATCTATTTCTTTTGGATAATCGTATTCTTTATTGCTGGACTCTATGAATTAAGTTTAGCAAGAAATGATCTTCTTTTTTATAACACGCTTTTGCGTAGCTTAATAATTAATGCTGGATTAGCTATTACATTTTTTTACTTTATCCCATATTTCGGTATTACTCCTAAAACTAATCTTTTCTTAAACTTAGGTATCTTCGCTATATTATTTTCTGGATGGAGAAATCTCTACAACCGTTTAATTAAATCATCTGCTTTACTTAATGATGTTTTAATTATTGGAGAGAATAAGGAGATTGAACAAATAGATAAAATTATTAAAGACAATCCACAATTTGGTTATAGGATAATTAAAAAAATTAGACCACAAGACATTCATACTCCTTTTGATCTATTAGAAATGGTTACTCAAAAAAACATTAAAACAATTGTTACAGCTATTAATCCACATGAAAATGCTAAATTAGTTCAAAGCCTGTATCAATGTTTATCTTTAAAAATTAATTTTAGTGACTTACCTTCTTTTTATGAAAAAATATTAGGAAAGGTTCCAATCTCCAGTATTGGTGAAATTTGGTTTTTAGAAAACTTAACTGAAAGTCAAAAGAATTTTTATGAAGCAGCTAAAAGAGCTTTTGATATGATAGGCTCTTTTATTTTTGGACTAATCAGTTTAATCTTTTACCCCTTTATTATTTTAGCTATAAAATTAGATGGACAAGGCCCAATATTCTTTGCACAAAGAAGGATTAGCCAAGATGGTCAAATTTTTAAAGTACTCAAGTTTCGTTCTATGATAGAAGATGCAGAAAAAAATGGAGCCCAATGGGCTGATAAGGAGGATTATAGGATTACACGCATAGGAAGTTTCTTAAGAAAAACAAGATTAGATGAATTACCACAAATGTGGAATATCTTTTCGGGTCAAATGAGTTTTATTGGTCCAAGACCTGAAAGAATTGAATTTGTACATCAATTAGAAAAAGAAATTCCATATTACCAAATCAGACATATTGTTAAACCCGGTTTAACTGGCTGGGCTCAAGTTAACTTTCATTATGGTGCTTCTGTGCAAGATAGCATTGAAAAACTTCAATATGAATTGTATTATATTAAACATCGTTCTTTTGTTTTAGATTTAAGCATCCTTCTAAGAACTATTAAAATTGTTTTGATCGGAGGAGGAAGATAAAAAATTTAAAATGATAAAAATTATAAAGCAAAAAATTTATAATTTTCTACGACAATCTGAAAAATACACCAAAACTGATATGGTGTATTTATTTAAAGGTGGCTCTTGGTTAACTGCTGGACAAATAGTCTCATCTATTTGTTCTTTTTTACTTGCAATTGCTTTTGCTAATTTATTACCTAAAGAAACTTATGGTAATTATAAATATATTCTTTCCATAGCTAGTTTGTTAGCTATACCAACATTATCAGGAATAGATACTGCAATTATTCAAGCAGTAGCTCGAGGATATGAAGGTTCTTTTATAAAGGGATTAAAAACCAAAATTCAATGGGGATTATTTGGTGGATTAGCTAGCTTGATTTTATCTGGCTATTATTATTTTAATAATAATTTTACTTTAACTTTTGCCTTTTTAATAGCAGGTATTTTTGTACCTTTTATGGATTCTTTTAATATTTATAGTTCATTTCTTATAGGTAAAAAACTATTTAATATTCAAACTAAATATATTAGTTCAGTTCGTATCTTGTCTATTGGAACCATAATATCAACATTATTTTTTACTAAAAATCTTTTTATAATTATTTTTGCTTATTTCTTTTCCTATTCTTTGTTTCGAGCAATCTTTTTAATAATAACCTTAAAAAGATACATACCAAATAAAGAAAAAGATTCTGGAACTATTTCTTATGGCAAACACTTAAGCCTAATGAATATAATAAACGCTCTGGCTAATTGTTTGGATAAAGTCCTTGTCTTCCATTATTTGGGAGCAGTTGAATTGGCCATATATTCTTTTGCAATTATTCCTCCTGAACAACTAAAGGGTTTTCTTAAAAACATTAGACCATTAGCGTTACCTAAATTATCAAACAAAACTACAAAAGAAATTAAAAAAACCATCTTTCAAAAGACGATAAAGCTTGGTTTATTTATTAGTATTGGTGTTATAGTCTATATTCTCCTAGCTCCCTATTTTTATAAAATATTTTTTCCTCAATATTTAGATTCAGTCTTTTATTCTCAAGTATTTTCAATTTCATTAATAACTGCTATTTCCATTCTGCCAGTAAGCGCACTTCAAGCTAAAATGGCAAAAAAAGAATTATATAAATTAAATATTTATGGTCCTATTATTGAAATATTTCTTTTATTATTTTCTGTATATTTCTATGGAATTTTAGGTATAATATTAGCTAGAGTTATTAGTAGATTCATCAACCTAGGAATGTCCTATTGGTTATTCAAAAAGATTTAATTTTTTTCAACTAAAATTATAAATCCATAACCCAAATTCTTTAAAATTGATTTTTGTTTATATTTATCTAGCCACTTAATTAAAGGTAATAAAAAATTAAAATAAGGCAAACACAAAGAGTTGGCTTCAAAATGAACAATTTTAAATCCAGCTCTTTTTAATTCTTTTTTTATTATCCATGGATATCTCCTTAAATGCGGTAATGATCTATCTCCTGCATAACCCTCATTTACTCCATCTCCAAAAATATTAAAAATAAACCTTCCAAAACCAATGAGTATAGAAAAAAATGACCTTTTGCTTATTTTCCAATATCCCCAATCATTACCTAAAAGTGCCCACGCACAAGGATTGAAACAATTAGGCAATGCAATAATGGCATTACTTTTAGTTACCCTTCTTATTTCAGAAAGTCCTTTTTCAAAGTTTGGCAAATGTTCAAGAACGTGACTAGAAATCACTAAATCAAATTCATTATCCTGAAATGATAAATTTTCTGCGTCCGCTTCTATAAAATTAATTTTATCTAAAACACCTTCTTTTTTAGCAATCTTCTTTGCTCTTTCAATGTTTGGTTTAGAAATATCACAAGCAGTCACTTGTTTTCCTTTCTTGGCTATTAAAATAGCTAAAATTCCTTCGCCACAACCAACATCTAAAATTTTTCCATTAGAAGATACGAGTTCTAATATAGAATCAAGTTGCTTACGGTGCATATACCTACGCAAAGGGTAAGGAGAATTAAACCTTTTATTAAAAATATCATCATGATATCCTTTATAGAATTTTTTAACACCTTTCCTATCCATTTTTTTTATTTATTAATATTGCCTCATTATATATTTCTAAGGTTTTTTTACCAATATTTTTTCTACTATTCTCTATAGCGGTTTTTCTAGCACCTTTTTCTATTTTTTTTCTTAATTCTTCATTATTTAATACATTTAATACAGCATTAGCTAAATTATTGATATTTTTTTGTCTAGGACTCTCAACATAATAAGTACTTTCTTGAAAAGATGGAATTAAATAACCATTCTTTTCATTAGCAATCAATTCCTTAAGACCACCTGTTGCCGTAGCAATTACCACCTTTCCACATGCCATAGCCTCAAGGCAAGAAAGGCTCCTTGCCTCTGCAATTGAAGGCTGAACAACAACATCTGCAATTGTAAAATATTCTGGTAAAATTACATGATCTATTTCACCAACAAAACTTATTTTATCATCGATATTTAAATCTTGAGCTAATTTTTTAAATTCTTCATACAATCTCTCGCGAGGAGCTGCTAAAAGTAAATGAATATTTTTTTCTTTTTCTAAAATTAAAGAAATAGCCCTAATAATATATTCAATACCATTTTTAGGAACTAATCGCCGAACGCAAAGTATTACTTTTTTATCTTCTAATCTCAATTTAATTTTTAAATTAGTTTTAATATCTGGCCGAAAATGATCAATGTTAACACTATTAGATAAAGGAATTGGTACTTTGCCCCATCTTTTTTTTACCATTTCTGACATTTCAGCACTAGTTGCAATCATTTTATCCGCTTTAATAGATAATCGACGATACATATAATAAAGCAAAGTTTTTTTAATGCTATCAACTTTATAAAAAACTCCCTTACCACGCACACTAACTACGCTCGCAATATTATTTTTTTTAGCAACCTTAACTCCAACCCAACCTGACATAAGCATAAAATGAGCATTAATAATATCTGGCTTGTACTCCTTAATCTTTTTATTTAAATTAATATATCGTCCAATTGCTTTTAGATTTAATCCAAAAACCATAGAAGATACATAGACAACATCAATTTTTGGATCTGGACTCTTAACTCCCTCAAATAGTCCATACACCCTTACTTCATGTCCCATTTCTAAGAATTCTAAACTTAAATTTTTTATTGCAGTTTCTGATCCACCTACTGAAGGATAAAAACTATCAGTAACCATTGCTATTTTCATAATTTAATTTAATTTATTTAATAAAATTCTTACAATCCTTTGAGATGTTTTTCCATCCCAATATTTTGGCTGTTTTCCTTTTTTAAATTTACCAGATAAAATATTATTTACCTCTTTTAAAATTTTATTTCTATCTACCCCAACAATAATATTTGTACCAACCTCAACAGTAACAGGCCTTTCTGTATTTTTGCGTAAAGTTAAACAAGGAATATTTAATATTGTACTTTCTTCTTGCAACCCACCACTGTCAGTAAGAATAAATTTTGCCTGACTATTTAAAAAAAGCATCTCCGTATATCCTAATGGCTTAATTAATAATAGATTCTCCATTTTCTTAACTCTGTTAAAAAAATTAAATTCTCCAAGTTGCTTCTTTGCCCGAGGATGAATTGGCCAAATAATTTTTATTTTCTTTTGAATTTCTTCAATAACCTTAATTAAATCATTAAATGTTTTTCTATTATTAATATTTTCCGGACGATGAATAGTTAAAATCGCATAATCTTTCTTTTTTAGCTTTAATTTACTAAATGTTTTTAATTTTTTGTTTTTTGATTTTAACTTTAACAATGTATCGATCATAACATTGCCAACTAAATAAATCTTTTTGCGATTGATTCCTTCTATTACTAAATTCTTTATGGCAGATTTTTCAGTAACAAAAAAATAATCCGAAATACGATCAGTTAGAATACGATTAATTTCTTCTGGCATTAACATATCAAAAGAACGAAGACCAGCCTCAATGTGGGCTATTGGGATATATAACTTTACCGCAACTAAAGCAGCGGCCAAAGTTGAATTAACATCACCAACAACGATTATCAAATCTGGTCTTTCTTTTAAAAATATTTTTTCTATCTTTTCCATTATCTTTGCTGTTTGCCAAGCGTGAGAACCAGAACCAACACCTAAATTATAATTTGGTTTTGGAATTTTTAAATCCTGAAAAAAAGATTGAGACATTTCAAAATCATAATGTTGATCAGTATGAACTAAAATAGAATTAATATTTTTATATCTCTTAAGCTCTGATAAAATTGGAGCTATTTTTACAAAATTAGGTCTAGCTCCAACAACACTTATAATTTTTATTTTATTTTTCATTAATTTAATTTCTCTTAATATTTAAATTATAGAACAAAGATACTCCATGAACAAAAAGAATAATATAAAATGGCCAAATAGGCAAGGCGTAACGAGGAATTGCAAAAAGCAAACTATAAATAATATTAAAATATAAAATAATTAAAGTCAACCAAGAAAATTTTGATATATCTTTTTTAATCACTTTAATCCCACCATAAACAACAAAAAAGAAAAACAACAACCAAATAAGTCTTATGATTAAAATTATACTTCCCTTAGTAAATTCATTTATCTCTGGATGAGTATTGAGAAATAAATTATGTATTCTATAAATATTAAATGTTTGAGGGTCAGGCAACATTGGATTATTAAAGCTTATAAAATACAAAAAACTATTTGAAAGATAAAGATGAGGACTTTTAAAAATTTTAGACAAAGCTTTTTTTTGAAGAATTTTACCAGTTTCTTTTTGGCTGTATCCAAGTGATGAAAGATATCCAATTTGTTTATACACGACTTCCGGAGGAAAAGAGTATAACTTTCGCTGATCTAACTGAGAATCTAATCCCTTAGCGAAAAAATAGCCAATAGATTGACCTATAAAATGTTCCTTATATTCTCCTTGAAGATCATCTATTAAATAAGCTCTCCCTACCAAAGCACTTCCTCCTTGAATATCTGCAGAACCACCTGTAGAATAGTAATTTCTTATTAACCAAGGAGATAAAACAACCATCAAAAAAAATAGAAAGAGAAAAAAACACATTAATATTTTCTTGCTAAAAAACTCTTTCTTATAAACAATTAAAAAAATAAATATTATTAATAATGGCAAAAAATATGTAACAGCGTTAGTTAGCATAACTAGGCCCAATGTAATCCCAGAAAAACCAAACCACATTCTTTTTTTACTAAAATATGCCTGATATAAACAATAAATAAACAAAATTATTAAAAACGAAAAAAATATTTCTCTATATAATACACCACAATAACCAGCCAAAGGATAAAATAATCCTATTAATAAACCAGAATAGATACCTATTTTAAGACTAAATAATTTTTTTGCCAAAAGAAAACCCAATACTGATATAAAAGCAAAAAGAATAATTTGCACAATACGAACTGCATCTAAATTATGTCCAAAAAGATAAAAAATGCTAGATAAAAATAATGGATATAATGGTTGCGGTTCTATACATAATTCTCCTAATCCAGAACAAAGATCATATCCTTCTAAAATATTAATAGCAACTTTATTATAATATATTGCATCCCCGCCTTGAGAAAGAGGTTGTCCAAAATCTTTAAAATTCCAAAAAAAACCACTAATTATGGCTATTAAAAATATTATAATTATAAACTTAAGATTTGACTGTTTTTTAAACATAAATTAGATAGACAAAAGCATTAAAATCACTTAAGATACTATTATTATATCATGTTTCTTGCTTAATATGAAAATCCTTTTAATCAATCCACCAGGAAAAACTTCTTTCATTGCTCCACCTTTAGGACTAATGTCCCTAGCTGCTTCTCTTAGAAATTCTGGTCACTCCCCTGAAATTTTAGACTATTTAATAGAGGATTTTAATCAAGACTCTCTTTTTAAAAATGTCCAAAAATTTGATTTAATTGGTATAACTTCTGTTAGTCCACATATTAATAATGCTTTAAATTTAGCTCATCTAATTAAAGAAAATTTTCCTAATAAAATTATTGTTTTAGGCGGAGCTCATGCTAGTCTTTTGCCTCAAGAAACTATTCAAAATAATCCTTTTATTGATTTTTTAATTAGAGGAGAAGGAGAGAAAAGAATAATCCAACTCATTGAATACATTCAAGGTAAAAGAAAATTAAAAGAACTTGATGGAATTACTTTTAAAAAAGACAATAAAATAATCAATATCCAGCCAAAAGAATTTATCCAAAATCTAGATAACTTGCCTATGCCAGCTTACGATTTAATCCCTTTTAAAAAATACTCTTCATATCTACAAAGTCAATTTCAACCGACAATTACTATGCTAACCAGCAGAGGATGCCCATTTAATTGTATTTATTGTTCTAAGCCAGTATTTGGTTCTTCTACAAGAACACGAAGCCCTGAAAGCATTTTAAAAGAGATAATCTTTCTTAAAGAGAATTATAATATTAAAGAAATTATTTTTTATGATGATACCTTTACTTTGGAAAAAGAAAGAATCATTAAACTTTGTGAACTAATTATTGAAAATAATATAAAAATCAATTGGAAGTGCGAAACAAGAGTTAATTCAGTTGATCAAAAATTACTTAACTTAATGAAAAAAGCTGGATGTTATATGATTTGTTACGGAATTGAATCTGGTAATCAAAAAATTCTTAATATTTTAAAAAAAGGAATTACTTTAGAACAAATAGAAAAAGCTATTGATATAACTAAAAAAGCAAAAATAAAAATATTGGGTTATTTTATGATAGGAATTCCTGAAGAAACAAAAGAGAACATTAAAGAAACCATTGCCTTTGCTAAAAAATTAAATCCTGACTATGCTCAATTTTCTATAGCCACTGCTTATCCAGGAACAGAATTATATCAAATAGCTAAAAAACAAGGTAGAATTACCAAAGATTTTTCTGATAGCTTTTATGCTTTAACTAAACAAGAAAAAATAATCTCTCTTTGTGATATAAAACCAAAAATTTTACAAGAATATTTAAAAAAGGCCTATTATTCTTTTTATTTTAGACCTTCTTATGTTATACAGAGAATTTATAAAATAAAATCCTTTAATGATTTAATATATAACTTAAAAGGACTTAAATCCTTATTAAGAATCTGATTATTCCCTTAAGGTAACTTCCTTAAAACTAAGATGAAATTTTTTTAACAACAAATAAAAATCTTTATTAGAAATTTTTTGTTGTTTTTTTATTTTACGCCTCTTATTTAATGCCTTGAATAATCCTAATAAAGCTGAAAAATTTGCCTTAAAAATAGACGTTATCAAACACCATAACGAAAAACTTTGAAAAAATTTACTAGAAGAACCACGACTAGTCAAAAGAGCATAAAAATGCAAAATATAATACCAAAAAGTAAAAAAAGGATAAAGCAAAATTAATCCTAAGGGAAAATTTTTAATTACTAACCAAAAATGATTTCTTTCAACTAAAAATGCTTTTAGGGGAGAATATTTACCAGCAGTACCTGAATAATGATGATAAACAATTGCTTTAGGAGATAAAAATGCTTTCCATCCATTTAATCTACCTCTTATACCCAAATCCGTATCTTCACAATAAGCAAAAAAACTGTCATCAAAAAGACCTATTTCTTCTAACATTTTTTTACGATAAAGAGCAGCACAAGCGCTTGGTAAAAAAATTTCTTCGACTCTATCATATTGACCATTATCTATCTCTAGTCGCCCTCTACCTCTAGACATACCATTAAGACAAAGATTAACTCCAGTTGAATCAATTAAATTGGGATTTTTTAAAGAAAGAATTTTTGAAGCAACCATGCCTATCTTTTTATCAGTTTCTACAGTTAATACTAAATTTTCTAACCACTTCTCATCTACCTTGGTATCGTTATTTAAAGTAATAAAATATTTTCCCTTAGCTATTTTAAACCCCTGATTATTTGCATAAGCAAATCCTAGGTTTTCTTTATTGATGATAGTTTTAACTTCTGGAAAATTTTTTTTTATAAACTCTATTGAATCATCGATTGAACCATTATCTACCAAAATAATTTCAAAAGATTGATATGTTTGTTTTTTTAATGACTTAAAACAATCTTTTAAAAATCTTTTTCCATTAAGATTTAAAATAATTATTGAAGCTAATGGATTCATTTTTTCTTATTTATTTTTTCTTTGTTCTTTAAGTCTTCAATTTCTTTAGAAAGAATACCTATCTTTTGGGCCATTTTTTTTATTTGTTCAGCAAAAAGAGATATCTTAACGGAATAATGTATATTTACGAATAATAAAAATAAAAATCCAAAAAGGAAAAGAGTTGTCATTGGCGTCTCTGATCCAATTAATCGAGTAATAAATAACAATAAATCATACCAAATGACTAAAATAAATATTGCTAATCCAATTAAAAGCCAAAACCAAGAATATTCTTCTTTAATTTTTCTTTTTCTAACTAATTCTAAAATAAACAATAAAAGAGCAATGCTTATTGTTATTGCAAATACTTTTTGATGAGGAGTCATAATTTATTTTCCTTTCTATAAAAATAAGGTTTTTCTCTAATAAAAATCATAATAATAGATAAAAACATTTTAAAAACATAATAAAGTGGCTTAAGTCCATTGTGAATTTTTCCTTTATTTAAAGCAGAATACATAACTACTGGAATTTCTTTAATACGGAAACCAACATGATAAAGAAGAATAATAACATCAGCATCTGGATAATCAGAAGGATAAAATTCACTAGTAAAAAATTTAAGAACCTTATGATTTAATGCTTGAAATCCACTCGTTGGATCCGTTATTCTTTGTTTAATAATCAAAGAAGTTATTTTGCTAAAAATAATCATTCCCAATCGACGTAGCCAAGAAGCATGATAATTACATTCATTTAAAAAACGAGAACCTATAATAATATCTGACTGCTTCTCTCTTATGGCCTTAAGTAAATTAACGAGTTCTTTTGGTTCATGCTGACCATCGGCATCCATTTGAAGCACATATTGATAATTTTTATTCTGAGCATATCGATATCCTGTTTGCAAAGCAGATCCATATCCCATATTAAAAGGCAAAGACACAACATTAATTCCATGTTTTTTAGCTATTTTATCTGTATCATCAGATGAGCCATCATTAACAACTAAAATATCTAAGACAGGCAACTGATTCTTAATTTCAACAATAACCTTACCAATTGTTTTGCTTTCATTGTATGCTGGAATTATTAATAAAATATCTTTTGTATCTATCATATAATTTATATTTTAATATTTAAAATTTTATTAATTACTAATTTTAAATAAAATATTCCTAAAATAAAACTAAAGGATGTAGCAATTGCTGCTCCATAAATCCCCCACTGTAAAATGAAAAAGTAATTCAAAACAACATTGCTAACAGCTACTAAACTTATTAATATTGTTTGATATCCTGGGTGCCCAGATTGCGCTGGTAATTCCCAAAAAACAGAATATCCAGATCTTAAACTAATTCCTATTATCAATATAGCAAAAACAATCCAACTTTTAAAAAGATCCATTTCACTAAAAAACATTCTTACTACAAAAGGGAACCCAAGTATAATCAAAAAACTAAATGCCAAAGAGAATGGTAACCATTTCCTAATAAATATTTTTATCATTAAACTTAAATCAGCTAAGCGCCTCTGAATCGCTAATTTAGTTAATAAAGGATTATAATTTACTCGAAAAATACTAGGAATTTGATCAAATCCTTCAGCCAGCATAGCGGCAAAACTATAAATTCCAACCACTTTATCACTTAAGAAAAATCCTAACATTAAAATATCTACTCGTGAATTTATTTCAACAATACTACCGCCCAAAAGAGACTTAACACCAAACGGTAAATGAATCTTAAACCATTTTTTACATTCACTAATTGAAGCGAAAGAAAAAAAGTGTAAAACAAAAATTAATAAAATAATTAAAAGAATAAATTCTGTTAAACTAAAAATTAATGGAACGGCATATCCTGGTAAGTTTAATAAAATTAAAACGATTAAAGACAATGGAAGCATTAAATAACGAAAGCTATTAAAAAGAGAGAATGCCTTCATTAGTCTTTTACCATTAATAAAAGACAATAAAATCTTATTAATTGAAAAACACCACAATCCTAATAAAGCGAAAGTTAATCCTAGTTCCACATTAATGCTTTCTAATAAATACCCAAATATAGGAATAATTAAATAATAAAGAAATGTTACTATACTTGTTATGCCTACTCCAAGGATTAAAGAACTTGTTAAAATTTGATTACAAACTGACTCATTATCAGAATGTTGTGAAGTATGTTTAAGGACAGAACTATAAAGACCCCAAACAGCTAATTGAGATATCAAAATATAAATAGCATAAACTTGATTAAATGCTCCGAGAATTTCTACATTATATTTTATTAAAATCAATATATTAAGAACAATTCCACTAATTCCCATTATTACGAGACTTAAGCCATTCCATAAAATATCACTATGAAATTTAGTTTTAGGAAATAAAATATTTTTTATTCTATTAATTTTCAACATTTATATTTTTACGATAATTTTTCAATCTTTTTTCTAATTCGTAAATATCTATATCCACATTAACCATTTTAAGATATTTTTTTATTTCTTCATACCTTGGCCTATTTTCTTCTTCTACTCTTTTTAATGCATCTTCTCTGGTAATCATTCCTTCTCTAATCATATTACTAAGTAATTCATCGTTTTCAGTAAACCCAGTCATTGAATAATAAAGAAAATTATACCAAGGGCTTGTTGCGTCTCCAATTCTCCAAGTTTGAGTAGTGTCTAATGGAATATTCCAATCAAGCTTTTCGCAAATTGTTTTAGAAATTTCTTCTTCATCCCATTTAACATATTGAAAATAATGAAGAAAATTCTTATTATGTGTTTGAAAAATAAAAAAATCAAACCAACCAGGAATAATATATTTTAAAGAACCATTAATATATCGTGGATTTTTAATGTATTCAAGCAGATAAACCCAAAGCAATTTAATGCTTTGTATGAATCTTATTTGATTTGGCTCTTCATAAATCCCCACATATCCTGTCTTAAATGATGTATTTTCAACTCCAGTATTACCACCCATGACTAACAATGGAATATTATACTGCTTGCCGATCTTACTTAATTTAAAACCAAATGTTTTATCCGCTACTGCAAAAATAGATATCATTAAAAATGATGGATTATTTAACCAAGCTCTTATATTTTGACCTACATGTTTCAAAATACTCTTAGAATCTAATTTAATAATTAAATGATCTATTCCAAGTATATCCTTAGCTCTTTTCATACTTTTATAGGCATATTCTGTTATTAAACCACTATCAAGAGTAACAGCCAAAACTCGAAGTTTATGTTTTTTTACTAATTGATATAATACATAACTACTATCTCGACCACCACTCCAACAAACCATACATTCATATTTTTTCCCAATTCCTTTAAGACGACATTCTAACAAAATCTTCTCTAACGCTTTTTTGCCCTTTGTTTCAATTTTTTTATAATTATTACAATAATTACACACTCTATTTGAATTAAATTTTATTCCAGGAAAATTTTCTTGTAAAATACATTTAGTACATTTCTTCATATATTTGTTTATTTTTTAAATTTAAACTTTCTTAATCGTAGAAATAAAATGCTCTTTAATTAATTTAAAAAACATTTTTGGCAAATCAAATATCTGAGGAGTAAACCAAACATTTTTTGAATTTTTCCATAACCTTAATAATTTAAATTTTTTGTAAAGTTTAACCACTTCTTTCTTATTTAAAATTTCTGATAGAATAATTGACCCTTCAATATTCTTATTAAAATTAACATTTAGTTTACTCCAATCCATATCATTAGAGACTAAATTTTTCCGAAGAGCATATTGCCAAATATTAGTTCCTGGATAAGGAGTTAAAACATAAACATCAAATAGGCTTACCGGATTATTTTTTATAAAATTATAAGTCTCAAGTATATCTTCTTTGCTTTCTTGAGGTGAACCAATCACAAAAGATGCATTA
>Ga0265594_1001531_pt1 | contig 17852 bp, 20 predicted proteins | sample saktaG_11_FD_190147 | JGI IMG/M metagenome (GOLD analysis project Ga0265594, IMG submission 190147) | Saline water microbial communities from Sakinaw Lake, British Columbia, Canada - sak_2011_5_24_80m | ecosystem: Environmental > Aquatic > Non-marine Saline and Alkaline > Saline ... | reverse complement strand
AATTTAAGTAAAAAAATGGTCTCTTCTTTTAACTTATCTTTTGCCCACGCCTTTTGGCCTTCAGTTAATAACTCCCCTAAGCCAGCTAGAATATTTTTATCATTCATTTTTTCCAGCAACTTAATGCATTTTTCCAACATTTTTTTAAATGGCACGCCCGCTCTTTTCTCAACAAGCTCTTTATTAATAGGCCAGTTATTCTTCGCGAAAAAATAAACGTCAAAAACATCACGACTCGCCCTGCCAATTCTATCATGCATTGCCATAAGTTTATTAGCAAACATATCCGCTTTTGCCATAACAAGCATAGAAATACCGAGCAAAGTTTTGAGCTCGTATTGAGAACTAAATGGTTTGCGATTGACTTCAATTTTTACATTTTGGGCTTTCAGCTCATAGGAAAGCACGACTATTAAATTAAAGCGTTTTATTCTAAAATCTTTTATTTTTCCGTATTTTTGAGCAATTTTTAAAATCTTTTCAAACACTTCCTTCTCTTTACTTGAGTCTAAAAGGTCAAAATCAAGGTCAACTGACCCGCGCCCTAAATCGTAAAACAAAAAGGCGGCTGTGCCACCCTTAAAACCAAGGTGCGGAGCCAATGACGTGTCGGAATAAATTTCTTTGAGAATTTGAAGCTGAACATTTCTGTGGACTGAAAGATCCAAGGCCATATAGTTTATTGATTCTCTTTATAAAACTTAAAATATTTTTCAACCTTTTTTTTCATTTTCTTGTTGTTATAAATAGGCAAAATTTGATAAACTTTTTCCCAATTTAAAACATCTAAATTATCAAAGTGATAATCTTTGCTCACGTAAAGGCGATCTAAAAAGGCGCGCTCTTTTGTGGCAATGGCGTAGCCCTCCTCATGCTCAATGCCAAGAGTGTTGGTTAAAACATAATCTTTCACAGCGACAAAAGTAAAGGCCTGCTCGCCAATCTTTATTTCCCTGCTAATGTAGGAAGCCACGAAAATATTGCTGTAATATTGAAAGTTTATTCCCGAACGAGTCAAAACGGTCTCAAAACTAATATACGAGGGCGTGTAAATGCGGGTGGCTAATTCAAAGGGATTATAGTTTTTGTCTTTTGTATACAAGCCGCGACGAACGCGCATTAACTTTCCGGCTTTTACATAATAATTTAACCTTACGCAAGTAGCGTTTGAGCTTTCTTCGCCCCATAACAAAGCTACATCTTTTGTTGAAAAGATGTCTCTTTTTGACCTCAATAATATATCCAAGTATTCACCTTTTTTAATTTTTTTATCCATTTATCAACTGCAAGTTAGCTTTAACCTCACTTCCAGTATAAATTACATCAACCGTCCTGTCAATCTAATTTATCCACAAGCTTTGACCTGCGGGCTTTTGTCTATCGTATGCCATAAACTTTAGTTTAAAATATATTTTTCAAGCAATTGGAAGTCAATGGTGTCAAAATGATTGGCGCCATTAACCGTCTCTAACTTGCCGTTCAAACGAAACGATAAATCCTTGCCGTGTTGCAAAGGAACCCAAGAATCGTTTATTTGGTTAAAAATAATAAACTCTTGGCAATTTTGTCTAATCTTCTGCCAATCAAGTTCCGGATTAAAAAAATTTTCTATCGGGCTGAAATCGTGCTCCCCTTTCAATTGGCTGATTGGCGTTGCTATTAAAATAGCTTTGCCGACTTGGCTCGGCGGCTTCCTCCAAGTATCGCAGAATGGCCGTGCCGCCCAAGCTATGACCAATAAGGACAGAGCTTTCATTCGGCCCAAAATTTTTTAGAATCCTAACCCATTCTTCCTTTATTGGCCGGGAAGCATTGGGCATATCAGGCACGACTGCCTCATGGCCCGATTTTTCCAACCTTTTCTTTTCCTCCAGAAACCAATGCTCTTTTGAATTGCTCTCCCAGCCATGAATAATTAAAACTTTTTTTCGCATATAAGGTTTTCTATCGCTCCTATGGCTGTCAGATTTTGCGGGTTAACGACTAAATTCCTTGCTTCATTTATAGACAACCATTTTGTGTCGTGAAACTCCGCGGGATCAACATTGAAATCGCCCCCGTCGGTAGTCATTAAGTACCAAATATCATAATGGATTTTGCAGGGTTGAGTGGTATTATTGATTCTGGTGATTGTTAACAGAAACGGGTTGGGCGCTTCTTTAAAATAGTTTTTAACGCCCAACTCCTCCCAAATTTCCCTGTTGAGGGTATCCAGCAGTATTTCGCCTTTATCAATGTGCCCGCCCGGCGCTATCCATAGCCCGAATTTTTTATGATGCGCGAAAAATAATTGTTTGTTCTTAGAATTAAAAGGCAAGAAAAAAGTTCCAAAATGCGTTAGAACATTTTCATCTCGGGTTAAACTCCCCTGCTTCAGCCGTTGGCAAAATTCGCGGTAAGTTTCCTCGCTGTCGCAAATCTCACGGTTTATAATTTTTTCTATATTTTGGTATAAGTCCATATTGACATTTTGAATTTATCTGCTAACATATAAGCATCCAGACGAGAGGGGGTCCAAACGGTTAACTACCTAAGGCACCCCTCTTTTCGTTTATGTTGAACTGTTTAGCAATTTTATTTTTGATATCCGTATCATCTAAATAAGCAAAATAATTATTTGATAATTCCTTATATAAAGAAGATCTATATTTTCTGTCTGGAAAAAGTATCTTTTCAAATTTATTTTCTTCAATTAAAAAATCAACCAATAATTTGTAGTCACCGTCTCCAGAAACAAGAATAACTTTATTAAAAGTTTCTTGTCTATATAATCGCTTCATAATGTTAAAAATAATATCCGAATCAACGTTTCCTTTCTTTTTCCCAATCATCGCTGGACTATGCTCGCGAAATACTAAAATAAAACCAGCGTTCTGAATTTCCTCATATAATTCTTGGTTTGTTTCTTGGACATATCCTAAAAAATAATAGGCCTTGTCCACATTATATTTTTTCTCTAAATAAACTCGAAATCGCGCAAGGTCAACTTTCCAAGAATTGCCTTCCTTTTTTGCCGTATTCATATATAAATTTTGTCCATCTACGAAGGCAAGATTTTTTATTTGTATTAAGTCATTTTTTTCTAAAAACCCGCTTCTTAAAATAACAAACTTAACCTTATCAACTAAATTACCTTCTTTTTTGAAGCCCGCTTTTTCATAGGCCTTAATGGCCCGCGAATTATTGGCGCGTGGTTCAATCCAAATCTTATTAATGGCAAAATTATCAAACAAATATTTGATCAGGATTTTTAGGGAATCGGTGCCATATCCTTTTCCCATATTTTTTTCACTGCCGATAATAATATCCAGCTCAACCTGCTTGCCGGCCAAATCGATTTCATTATAGTTGATTTGCCCGATTTTTTCTCCATCAACCGTAATCCAAAAACACTGCCCCTTTTCCGGCAGATTTGTGTCAAAATAGCCATCGCGCCAATCTTGGAAAAAAGCTTCTCTGGTTGGCGCGGCCAATCCCCTGTCGCTATACCAAAATTTACTGCCCTCCGACTCGGCGGCCAATTTATAAAATTCGTCCTTTTCCTCCGGCTTTATAGGAACCAAAACAATTTTTTCGCCCTTAATTTCCATATTTTAAGTTGTATGAGAACAATTTTATGGGAATGCCTTTTACTTGGGCTTTTTTAATGGTGTCGGCTGTGCCCATACTTTCACTCGCCTCGGTTTTAACGCGAAAAGCCACCAGCCCATCAGCCGCTTCAACTATTTTAGAGTTACGTTGGTAATATATCTGTTTTTTAATTTCTTCAGTAAAGTTAACGTCGGGATTTTCTATTAAGGCCTTAGGGTTTGTTTGTCCCAACTTTGTCAGCTGATTAATAAGGTCTTTTGTTTGTTTGGAGGTTATGGTTCCTAAACGAGCGTGCTTTTGGTAGTGCTTTGCGTATTTTTCTAAAGTAGTTGGCAGAAAAATTTTGATTCTCTCGGCTTTCGTGCTATGTTTTAACGCTTCGTCAAGCGCGATGTAATCAACGCCCAAAGCCCCACCAGAAACAATACCGTCTCCCCGCATTATGATCTCGCGAACTATGCTTCGTATTTTTCCTTCTATTTCTTTATTTGTTTTCCGCCAACTCCCGCTAATACCAATCCATTTCATAATAAATCATTATTTTTTATACAGACTTTGCTCGCGCGCTTTTAATCAGCGCCAGTTTTTTGGCGCGGGGCAGGCGTTTGATTTCGGCTTCGCGCTTTAGCGCGGAGCTCCTGTTCTTGCATTTTTCCGTGTATAGCAATTTTTTGGCTTTGTTGGCGCGAGTATAGGCTCCGCCCTTGCCCGAGCGGTGTTCTTGGAACCTGCGGTTCACGTCGGTGGTAATGCCGGTATAGAGAGCGCCGCCATTACATTCAATGATATAGACGTAATACATGGTTAGAGGATCTTCCATTTTCCGTCAATATATTTTGCTAGTGATGTTCCGCCAACAGGAATTTCATTTTCATAGTAAGCTATATGAATCGTAGTTGATAGGGTTTGGCCTTCTGTATAACAGCCTTCTCTCATATAGATGTATTCAGCCCATTCGCCTTTTTCTCCGGGAACAACAGCCTCTAATAGATAAAGACCCTTTTCGTCTTCACACCTGCGCGTTTCTTTGTATTGTTTATCCCCGATTAACTCTTGAAGCACCGAGCGCACTTCTTCAAGGGTTGGAATACACTCTGATTCTGTCTCTGGTGAACTTGACTCTCTTTTTTCCATAATGCTTTTATACATTTCAATCGTCTAACTTTATATATAAATTTGCTGCCGGGCTAGGGCTCGAACCTAGACTTACTTCGTTCAAAGCGAAGCGTGTTACCAATTACACCACCCGGCAATACATAAATACTACTCCAAATTAGCTTTTTTCAGCGCAAAGTTCAACCACCATAAGCTCTAAGGGCAATTGTAAAATGGTGGCTGTTCGCATTTTGTTTTCAGCTGCCATAAATTTTTCCAGCATCGTTTTTACTTGCATTTCGGTGAAAGCGGCGGTTAGTTCCAAGAGCCGCTTTTTTTCTTCGCTGGTTAACGATAACGCCAACGGGCTTTGAAAAGATGGGTCAATCTTCAAGAGCAGCATCTCCCGCAAAAACTGAATAATTGATTTAATGAACTCTTTTAAGTCAACGGCCTTAAACATTAATTCGTTGATAAACTCAAAGGCCTCTTTGGTTTTTTTGGCGCGTAAAAATTCTAAAAACTGAAAAATAGAGCCGTTGTCGGAAAGCCCCAATAACACCCGCGCTTCTTTTAGCTCTATTTTGCCGTCTTGTCCGGTAAAGCTAACCACTTCATCTAAAAGCGATTCGGCGTCTCGCATGGCTCCGGCGGCCTGGGCGGCTATTAATTTAACAACCTCGGGCTCATAAGAGATTTTCTCTTGCTTGAGGATATTTTCCAATCTCGCGATAATTTCGGGCATCTGCAATTTTCTGAAATCAAACGTTTGGCAGCGCGACAAAATTGTCGGTATCATTTTATGGCTTTCAGTGGTGGCTAAAATAAAAATAGCGTGGCTGGGCGGCTCTTCCAGGGTTTTCAATAAAGCGTTGGCCGCATCCTTGGAAAGCTGATGGGCCTCATCTAAGATAAAAACCTTATATTTTGATTTTACCGGAGCAAAGCGAATCCCCTCTTTCAGCTCTCTTATTTCATCAATGCCGCGATTGCTGGCGGCGTCTATCTCAATTAAATCAATGGCGTTGCCCTGATTAATTTCCAGGCACGAGTCGCACTGGTTGCACGGCTCAAACTGGCCGTCTTTTCTTGTTTGGCAATTAAGCGCTTTAGCCAAAAGACGAGCCAAGGTGGTTTTACCGCAGCCGTGCGGCCCGGCAAACAAATAGCCGTGCGAGGCCATATTGTCTTTAATGGCGTTGGTGATGGTTTTTACCACGTGCTCTTGGCCGATAACCTCGCTAAACAGTTTGGGCCTGTACTTTCTGTATATTACTAAGCTCATAATTATTTATGCTTTCCGATTACGAATATGAAAAAATAAGTAAGCTGCCAATAAAATTATCGCTACTGTAACAAGGGCAAGCCAGCCAAAGTATTGGTTAATGGCAATGCCGGTTTTAGCGGCTATAGTAACAATCGCCCCGGCGGTAAAAACGCCAGCGGCAATGGCAAGCAATGATTTCTTAAAAGACAATCCCAAAACAAGAGAAACCAAAGCGCCCGTCCACGCGCCCGTAACCGGCAAAGGCATAGCCACAAAAGCCGCCAACGCCCAATAGGTTGATTGCCTGCCCTGAAGTTTCAGGGCCCGCTTTTGACCTTTGTTAAAAAGCCAAGCAAAAAACTTTTCGGCCCATTTTGTCCGCTGGCTCAAGGCATCAGACAGCGGTTTTAGAGTTAAAAGCAATAAAACAGCCGGAACCAAATTGCCCGCCACCGCTATAAAATAAACAACCAGCCAATGCAAGCGGTAAACCGCCAAACCAACAGGAATGGCCGCCCTTAGCTCGCCCACCGGCGTCATTGCCAATAGAAAAACTTGGATAATACCATTCATAATAATTAAGTAATGTTATCAAAAACTTGGATAAAAATAAAGCCCTAAATTTTTTATAAAATAACAGGGCTTTGTAATCTGAGATCCTCAGACTTCAAAGCCCCTATTTTCCTTGGTCAATGATTCGGAAAAAATATTTGACCAAGGAACCAACGCCCCCCAGAAGTGCCTAGGAGCAGTGCCACTCCTATAACCACCAGGGTGCCAGCAAAAATCAGTTTTGCCTTCATAAATCTCACCTCCTTCTAATTGTACCTCTATAATTATATCATACTATCTGGGTATTGTCAATATTGTAGAGAGGCAATTTGTCCCTTATAATAAATGAATCAAAAATCACTATGCTTAAAATTTATAATACCCTTTCAGGGCAAATTGAAGAATTCAAGGGGCGGGAGGGCAAGCAAGTTAATTTATTTGTTTGCGGGCCAACAGTTTATGATTTATCGCACTTGGGGCACGCCAGAACCTACGTGGCTTTTGATATGTTTGCCAGCTACCTGAAATCGCAAGGATACAATGTTTTTTATCTGCAAAACATCACCGACCTTGACGATAAAATTATCGCGAGAGCCAAAGAAAAAAATATCAGCTGGCAAAAATTATCGCGGCAATTTGAAAAAGAGTATTTTGCCGACGTTAAAACCCTGAAGATTAAAAGCGTCAAAAAATACGCCCGAGCCACCGAGCATATCAAGGAAATAATCAGCCAGGTGGAACGGCTCTTAGAAAAGGGATTTGCCTACAAAACCGACGAGGGCGTTTATTATGATGTTTCAAAATTCGCGGAGTATGGAAAACTCTCTAAAAGAACCACCCAAGAGGCCGAAGACGGTGTTTCCCGAATTGACGAGGCCGTGGAAAAGAGAGGCAAAGCGGACTTTTGCTTGTGGAAATTGTCCGAGGACAGCGAAGCCAGCTGGCCAAGCCCTTGGGGTATTGGCCGGCCGGGTTGGCACATTGAGGATACCGCCATAACCGAAAAATATTTTGGCTCTCAATACGACATCCATGGGGCCGCTCGCGATTTGATATTCCCCCATCATGAGGCCGAGATTGCCCAAATGGAAGCGATTTCCGGGGAATCCCCCTTGGCAAAATACTGGATGCACACCGGTTTTTTAACAATTGACGGCCGAAAAATGTCAAAATCGCTGGGCAATTTTACCACTATCAGGGATTTTTTTAAAAATAACTCGCCCGAAGTTCTACGGTTTATCGTGTTTTCCAGCCACTACCGCTCCCCTATTGATTTCAAAGATACAGCCATAACCGAAGCCGAGGCCAATTTAGAAAAGCTGCAAGCTTTGATACAAAGATTAAAGAACTTGAAAGGCGCCAAGCGCCTTACTTGTAAGGCGCTTGGCGCCTTACAAGACCGGTTTTGGGGGGCGCTGGAGGACGACTTTAATACCCCTCAAGCCAAGGCGGCTTTATTTGAATTGATTAGCTTGGCTAATGAAAAAATCAGCCAGGGCCAGCTTGCGCGAACGCAAGCCAAAGAAATTTTGAACTTTTTGAAAAAAATCAACGAGATATTCTTATTCTTAAATTTTGATAAAAAAGCAGCGACAGAAAATATCCCCCAAGAGATTTCGGCCTTGATTAAAGCAAGGGAAAACGCCCGGCAAATAAAAGATTGGGCAAAAGCCGACGAATTAAGAAAAGAAATCAACCAAGCGGGCTGGCAAGTTGAGGACAGTCAAGACGGCCAAAACCTCAAAAAAATTTGACTTTCTTTAAAATAGGGCTTAATTTTAATTAAATAAGCATTGCAATTTTTTGAAACTCAAAAATTTAATAGGAGGTGAAACTAATGAAAAGACATCGGCAGTATGCTGTTATTGCCAGAGAAAACACAGAAACATGGGAGCCCTGCTGCATAGAACGGATTATAGCTGACGATGAAGACGAGGCATTGAAGAAATATGGAAAAACAGTTTTGCATATCACTGATAATGAACTTTGTCTCTTAATTCAGCTTAAGTTGGCCCATACGGTTCACTACAGCGCCTCCAATTTGACGATGATAGAAAGGATAAAGGAAAAAGTCGTCAGGAGAAAAAATCTTGGCGAAACCGAGGGTTGGCAGGAAAGGCTGCTGGATTGCCTGAAGGCAGAAAAAGAAAAACTGGCGCCGAAAAAAGGGGCGCTGCAACCTGAATTGCCTTTTTGGCAGCAGAAATTGCTCCAGCATTCAAAAACAGAACAAATAGAAAGAGGAGACGATGAATACGACTATAATAAATAAATGCGGCTTGAATGATCAAAGTCGCATTTATTGTTTTAAACGGTAATACCTTTGAGCGGCGCCATTACCGTTATTTATTTTCTCCTCCTCTATATTCAGACCGCTAAGCGATACAATTGTTTCCAGGCCACAATGATTTACATAAAAGTCCTTAACTTTGGCCTGGAACTTAATGGTTTGTATCACTTTTTCCTGTTCGCCAGTCTTCCCCAAAAATGGGAAGAGAAGGCAAACAACGGCGACTTGAGAGACAGTATCAATGGCACCAACCTCAACGGTTAGGCCAATACGGTTTTTTGAGCCAACGAGAACTACCCCCGTTCCGGCAATGTTCTTCTGGAGCATTTTGCCAGTTATATTTTTCAAAAAAGGTTTTGCCCTATTGGCAACCCCTTTAAAGATAGCCTCGTAAAGCCCTTTGTCCGTGCGGACTGGTGCAAATAAGCTATCTTCGGCTCTAATCAAAAAAGCCATCCAAACCACCTCCTTTTTTAATGACCCTAGTTTCTAAATTTCCACAAAAAAGCAATAAAGTCAACTGAAATTGACTTTATTCGGCCAATGGGTAGAATGAGGGTAAAAGATAAACCCCTTATGGCCAACTCCCAAGATCAAGAAAAACTGCCGCCGCAAAACACAGAAGCCGAAAAATCGCTTTTGGGCTGTTTAATGATTGACCCCAACGCCATTTATAAAGTGGCGGATTTTCTTTTTGGCAAGGATTTTTACAAAGCCAGCCATCAAAAAATTTACAACACGATGCTGGAACTCTTTGAAAAACGAGAGCCCATTGACGTTTTGAGCGTTTCAGCCAAGCTCAAGGGCAAGAACGAATTAGATGAAATTGGCGGGGGATCTTTTCTTACCGAATTGGTGAATATTGTTCCCACAGCCAGCCACGTATTAAGCTATGCCAAAATAGTGCAGCAAAAAAGGGTTTTAAGAGAGCTGATTTCCGCGGGCTTTGAAATCTCGGAAATGGCCCAGCAAGAAGATGAAGACGTTGACAATCTACTGGATAGGGCCGAAAAAAAGATTTTCGGCATCGCCCAAAAAACCCTTAGCCAAAACTTCATTCACATTAAAGATAATCTGGAAGAAACATGGCAAAGGATTGATGAACTCTCTAAAAACCAAGGCGGCTTGCGGGGCATTCCGACAGGATTTAAGTCGCTGGACAATATCTTGGCGGGCTTTCAAAAATCCGACCTGATTATTCTGGCGGCGAGGCCAAGCGTCGGAAAGTGTGTGAGCGGAGATACGGAAATTATTCTTTCTAATCCGGGAAGCGTTCAAACTATTGAAGAAGTTGTCAGATACAAAAAGAAAAATATTTTAAGTTTAAACGAAAATTTAAAGATAAACTCATCTTTGGCAAATGATTTTATCAATAATGGCATTCAGCCGGTTTTTAAAGTAAGAACAGCTTCTGGCCGAGAGATAGAAGCCACTTCAACACATCCGTTCCTTACTATTGATGGTTGGAAGCCACTCTCGGAAATTAAAATTGGAGAAAAAGTGGCTGTACCTAGAATAATTCCAATCTTTGGCAAGCAGAATTTGCCGGACTGGCAAATTAAATCATTGGCTTACTATATAGCCGAAGGCGGCTTGACAGGCAGCTGCCCAACTTTTACTAACGGCAATAAATCAATCGCGAAAGATTTTGTGGAAGCTGTAAAAATGTTTCCTGATATAAAATTACGCATTGACCAAAAAAAGCCTTTAAAAAACTGCCTAACTTATGTTGCATCAGCTAAAAAAAGAGATTACTGCCAACAAAAAAAACAACTTGGAAAAAAATTGAAAAAATGGATTGCCGAAAACAAACTAACTCAAAAAAAATTAGCCGAAAAAACCGGCCTTTGTTTCGGCACTATTTCCGCCTTACTAAATGGCCGCACTTTACCCCTAAAAGATAATTTTATTGAAATACTTGGTTGCCTTAATCTTAATGAAAAAACACACAGTATGACTCTTAAGGAATATGAAAAAATACTGAATCAAAACAGTATAACCAATTGGCTGCAATCGTTGGGTCTGATGGGCAAACTGGCTACTCAAAAATTCATTCCCCCCATAATCTTTCAGTTAAAGAAAGAAGGGATAGCTTTATTCTTGAATCGTTTATTCGCCTGTGATGGAAGTTTTCCTAAAGGCAAAAATGGCAGATACCGCCTATCTTATAGCTCTGGCTCCTATAAATTGATAAAACAAGTTCAGCATCTTCTTTTAAGATTTGGGGTGCTGAACAAGGTACGCGAGAAAAGAATAAAAATTAATGGAAAAATAATTATAGTTTACGAGATAGAATCATTGGATGCGCCAAGTTTATTGAAATTTATTAAAGAAATCGGCATTTATGGAAAAGAAAAAAAACTTAAGGAAGCAGAAAAGCATCTTCAAAAAACCAAACTCGGATGGACTCAAGATACTATTCCCATAGAAATCTGGGAGAAAGTTGCTCGCCTCAAGGGCGCAAGAAGCTGGGCTTCTTTATATAGAGAAATGGGTTTTCCTGTGGCATACAACATTCATGCTTTCCGCCGTTCCCCACGTCGAGAAACTGTTTTAAAGTTAGCTAAGGCATTAAATTCTCAAGAATTAGAAACATTGGCGCGGAGCGATATTTATTGGGATAAAATAGCAGACATAATGCATAGCGGTGAAAAACAGGTTTACGACTTAACCGTTCCCGGTAATCATAACTTTATTGCCAATGATTTCATTGTTCATAATTCATCATTGGCAATTAACATCGCCCAGAACGTGGCCTGCTTGCACAAAATTCCCGTGGGCATTTTTAGCTTGGAAATGTCCAAAGACCAAATTATTGACCGTTTGATTTCCAGCCAGGCCAACATTGATTCGTGGCGCCTGCGAACCGGCCGCTTGTCGGATGAAGGCGAATATAATGACTTTGAAAGAATCCAATCAGCTATGGCGGTTTTGGCTGAAGCGCCCATTTATATTGACGATGCCTCGGGCACTACCGTTCTGCAAATGCGGGCTATGGCGCGGCGTTTAGCGGCCGATAAGGGCTTGGGGCTTTTGATTATTGACTACTTGCAATTAATGGAGCATCGCAATCCTATGATGGGGTTAGTGCAGCAAGTGAGCGAAAACTCAAGGGCATTGAAAGGCATGGCCAGGGAGTTGAATATACCGGTTTTGGTTGTTTCGCAATTATCGCGCGCCGTTGAGCAGCGCACGCCGTCAATCCCGCGGCTCTCCGACCTGCGTGATTCGGGTTCGATTGAGCAGGATGCGGATGTAGTGATGTTTATTTATCGGGAGGATCGCTACAAAGAAAACTCCGAGAAGCCGGGGGTTGCTGATATTATAATCGCCAAGCATCGCAACGGCCCGGTAGGCAAAGTAGAGCTTTACTTTGACGAAGCGCGAATGGTGTTCCGCGATATTGATAAAAAATACGGCGAGTAAATATTTTTATGCTATCCCCCGCTGTTCAAAAATTAGTTGATTTGTTTGTTAAATTTCCCACTGTCGGGCCAAGAACCGCCCAACGGTTTGCTTTTTATTTAATCAAAAAGAATCAAAAAGAAGTTGCCGATTTAACAGAAGCTATTAAAAATTTAAAAAATAAAATTAAGCTGTGCGGCTTGTGCGGAAAGTCATTTGAACTCGCGGAACAAAATGGCGACTTGTGCGCCGCCTGTTCGGACACGCGGCGCGACAAAGCCGTAATTTGCGTGATAGAGAAAGAGGTTGACTTAGAAGCCATTGAAAAAACCGGCCAGTTCAAGGGCCTTTATTTCATTTGGGATACGGACAGCGAAGAGCAACAACTAAAAAAGCTATCCAGCCGCGTTAAAAAAGACTCCATTAAAGAGGTTATTTTGGCCATTGACCCAACCTTAGACGGCCGCCAATTGGCTTTAAAAATCCAACGAAATTTAGAGGCCGCAAAAGTTAAAATTACTAAGTTGGGCCAAGGCCTGCCCGTGGGTGGCGAAATTGAATACGCCGACGAGGAGACCATCACCTCCGCCCTTGAAGGACGTAAGTAAAATAAAAAAAGAAGGGCAGACCTCCCTTAAACTGTTTATAAATGTTTATACAAGTTAGAGGAGGTCTGCCCTTCTTTTTTTATTTTAAATTTTGGTTATTTCCACTTCAGTGAAATGCTGGCGGTGGCCTTTCTTTACTTTATAGCGCTTTTTGGGTTTGTATTTAAGAACCACTACTTTCTTGGCTCTTCCCTGTTTTAATACCTTGCCCGTCACCTTGGCGCCAGCAACAATAGGGTTACCAATTTCAAGCTTGTTGAAGTCCGACTTCAACAACACTTGGTCAAAAATAACATTTTTGCCTTCTTCGGCTTCCAATTTTTCAATCTTTAATTTTTTGCCCGGCTCAACAAGATACTGCTTGCCGCCAGTTTTGATTACCGCGAAATTCATATAATTAAAATTACTCTAAAACGCTCGGTTTGTCAATCTGCAGGGGCGCGATTTTTCTCTCGCCATCGGTTATCTTAACCACATCTTTGTCAACCTTACCGAGCTCCTTGTGAGCGGCATTATAACAGTTCACTACCGTATTTAAATTATTGCCCAACTTTTGCATATAACTGTCAAAAACGGCAAGATGCTTGCCTAATATCTCCACATTTTTTTTGATTTCTTTGGCTGACTCTTCTATCTTAAAGGCTTTCAAGCCCTGCAAAATGGTTTGCAGATAAGCGTAAAAAGAATTGGGAGATACAATATGCACGTTTTTTTCCCAAACCGCGTACTCCAACAAATCACGGGTGTTTGATTTCACCGCGCCAACTTCATTAACCATTAAATCGTAATAAATACCTTCCGCTGGTATAAACATCAAAGCGAAATCAAAGGTGCCCTCCTCGGGCCTAATGTATTTGGCTGTTTCATCAATACGATTTTTTAAATCCTGTTTGAAAATTTTTTCCAGCTGTTCTTTTCTAACCGGGTCTTTTTCACTGATAATTTTGTTATAATTTTCCAAAGAAAATTTAGAATCAATGGGAATAATTTTATCGCCGATGAACAAGGCGGCGTCAACTATCTGGCCATCGTTAAAAGCATACTGCATTTGAAATTGCTTTGGGGTGAAAGCGCTTTCTAAAAGAATTTTTAATGAATACTCCCCTAAAATTCCCCGCTGCTTGGGATTTTTTAAAATATTTTCCAAGGATTGCAGCTGTTCGGCAAAGCCGATTACCTGTTTATTGGTCTCATCAAGCCGGGTAAGGCGCTCGGTGACATCTTTGACGATCTGGCGGCTTTCTTGCAATTGTTTTTCAGAATAAGCGCGGCCTTCTTTTAACTGGTTTTCCAGCGATTCAATATTTTTCTCTCGCGATTCTTTAATCTCCCCTCTAATGGCCTCAAGACCCTGTTGCAAGCCCTGCTGAATCAAACCCAAAGACGCGTCATTTGTTTTTCTTTTTATATAAAAAACCGCGATGGCTATGCCAGCGGCCACAATTAAAAAAACAGCTAAAATAAAAGAGATATCCAACATAAACTAATTGCCTGTTTTATGCCGTGCCCGATTTTCTCTGCCTGATTAACTTCTCAACCTCTTCCAGCGCTTTCTTGTATTTCTCTATTGCTTTTCTGGCGTGCTCTACGGCCATATCGTCGCCCAACGCCCCTCCCTTTCTCAAAGTATTAACTTGCTGGTAGGCCTCAAGCAGCCTTTCCCTTAATCCCCCTTCTTTTTCTTTCAGCTCGTCAAAGCTGTAGGACCAGTCGTCATTGGCAAAACGGATTTTTATTTTTGACTTTTTGTGTTTCATAAGCTTTTGAAACAACAACTGCCGTTTTTTCTAAAAAGTTAATTTGGTTCTTTCGGCAATGTCTTTTTCCACAACATCGCGGCTTCTCCCGTATTTTAACTTGGATAATTGCTTAATCAACGGCACTATTGATAAATCGCCGTCTTTGGCCTTAACGGTTCTGATTTTGAACGGAGAAGAAAGTTTATTATTTATCATCATCTTGACGATAAACTGAAAGTTATCAATATTCAAAAGATCAAAGCGGGAAAACTCCGGTTCAAACTGCTTTTCTAAAAACTCGGCATCCATAGAGCCCACCCGAAAACAAGCGATACTGCCCACGTTGCCAATCACCGCGTTTCTAATCTGTTCGGTGAGCTGGGGCATAAACTGGTGGGCCAAAATCAAATTCAAACGGTATTTTCTGGCTTCGGATAAGATAATGGCGATACTGTCGGTGGTGAAATTTTGAAACTCGTCAATATATAAGTAAAAATCCTGACGCTCTTCCTGGGTTATGCTGGCCCTTCTAAAAGCAGCCAACTGCATCTTAGAAACTAAAATTAAACCAAGCAAAGAAGCGTTCATCTCGCCGGTTAGGCCCTTTGACAAATTAGCCAAAAATATTTTTTTATTATTCATTATTTCTTCCAGATCAAAGGTGCTCCGCTGCTGGCCGATAATATTGCGCATCATTTCATTTTCCACGAAGCGGCCAACCTTAGACACCACATAGCCAAGCATATCTGACCTTGTCTGTCCGGTAGTTTGCGCCCATTCCTGCTGCCAAAATATTTTCACCAACGGATCGCTTACATGAGCAACCTTGCTTTCCATAAACGCCTTGTCAGTGAAAAGACGCGGTATGTCCACCAAGGTGCCCGGATTGTTTTGGTCAGCCATTAAAGCCAGCATCGCGTTCCTCATATAGTGCTCAAACATCGGGCCGATAATCTCGGGTGGAAAAAGCTTGGTAAAAATCATAATCATTTCCGAGATCGCGAAATCCTTTTGCTCCGGGCTTTTCCATTCCAGCATATTCAAGCCGCAAGGCCTTTGCATATCAAACGGCTCAAACAAAACCACGTCATCAGCCCTTTCTTTGGGAATATTAGCCAAAGTATCCTCAACCAGATCGCCGTTGGGGTCAATTACCGCCACGCCCTCGCCTTTTTCAATATCCTGGCGAATCATTTCCCGCAGCAGATTGCTTTTGCCCACGCCCGTTTGACCAACAATGTAAAAATGCCTTCTGCGGTCGTCTCTTGAAATAAAACGCACCGGCCGCTCCTCTCCCCGGTAAAGCGACTTGCCGATCAAATTAAGGCCGACTGATTCATCAGAGGGCAAATCAGTGGGCGGGGTTGACTCTTTACTTTTGGTCCATTTAATATTAGGCGTTTCCAATTGGGTTAAGGGGAAGTGATAAACACTGGACAACTCTTCTAAGTTCAAAACGATTTTTTCTTTTTGGTTATAGTTGCGAAAACTAAAATCATAAACAAACCTTTTTAGCCATTTCTTTTTTACCCTTATTGGACGAAAACTATTCAATGTAGAGCCGAACTGAGCGAAAGCCGCGGCCAAATGGTCGGCGATTTCTTCAGCCCGACCCACTTCGCCAGCCACCCCCACCAAACGTATATTAACGTCAAAAATCTGCTTTTGGGCTTTGGCTTTAATGGCTTGGATCATGGTGTCGTTGGCGGTTCTTTCTTTTTGCGCCTCCTTAGCTTGGCTTTCTTGCTCCTCCTGATGTTTTTTGGCCGTAGCAAGAAACAACGCCTCAAATATACCAAAAATCAAGGCCAGCGCCCAGTGACGATTGGCTTGGGCCATAGCCGATCTTACACCCCAACCCCTCTCCACAACGTCTGATAAAATGTCTTCTTCTTTCTTTTTGATATTAAGCCGCGATGGTTTTAAAATAATTTGAATAGCCGCTCCCTCTTCAGGCTTAATCTTGCTTAAGCTATTGGTAATTGAAGAAAGCGGATCTCTTTCCAAATTTTTATATGTTTTAACGGGAAAAAATAAATTTTCCTTCAAGAAAACTTTACGGCCCGCCACCTTGGCTTGCGGCTCAAACACCGTATAGTCCTGGGGAATCTTTTCCACCATCGCCTGCGGGAAAACCCCCTGGATGCCCTTTTCAACGGCATTTTCCAAATAGTCGGGCACAGCCACGTAAAAAGCTATATCGGCCTCCCCCACCTTAGAGGCAATTTCCAATACCGCTCGCGGCAAGTCATAACCGCCCCAACGTCTTTCCTTAAAACTGGGAGTTTTCAAGTAAAGAAAATAAGAGTAAACCTGCTCCATTTGTTCAATCAACGCCTTAAAATCCTGTTTTTGGTCTTGCTCTTTTTTTTCGTATTTGGGCATACGCACCAAAAACAAAGACATCGCCAATGACTGGCTTAGGCGATTGATTTTTTTCTTTTTGGTCCTGATTAGTTCCACTATGCCAAAAACACCAAAAATGAAAACCGCGAGAATTGAAATAATTAACCACATAAATAAACCTTAAATACGAAGTTGAGCAAGGTCTGCCCTTACCCGACTATGGCTTCATTTTTTGTTCAACCAACTTATCGTGGAATAAGTCCAGCAAACAAGCATCATCGGTTTTTTTGGCCACTTCAATGGCGAAATTAACGCTCTTGGTTTGCGCTAAATTAAGCAAGTGTTCAATTTTACGGCCTTCAAACTTTATGTCGCGCAATTTTTCGGCCTCTTTCAAAACATTTATTTTTTCTTCGTCTTTGGCGGGGGCGGCGGTTTTGACGGGCGCTTGTTCTAAAACCTTTTCCGGCGGCTTTTCCATTTCCCCGGCTTCCATTTCCACTTCTCCCTTTTCAGCCAAAGGAGCTTCCCGCTCCAAGCCCATTAACTGCTCTGAAGGTTCTATTTTTTCTTGGGATTCATTTGCTTTGAACCCCTGTGATTCATCGGGCATATTTATAATTTTAATTGCTTGTCTGTATTTTATCAAATATCAACACTTGAAGCAAATAGTCAATTCTGATAAAGTAAGGACAATCAAAAAAACCAGCTCAAGGGCCCTATCGTCTAATGGTTAGGACACTTGGTTCTCAACCAAGCAACACCGGTTCGACTCCGATTAGGGCCACACGAATAAAATTTATGATAAATCCGGAAAGACAATTGCCGATCGGCGAAGCCTCAAAGCTTGAAAATGAAAAAGAAGTTTTGCCGGCGCTTGAGGTAAAGAATCATGTGCTGTGGATAAATCCGGAATTCCCTGAATCGCCTTTCTCATTGGAAGAGGGGGCTTCCGCAAA
>Ga0265594_1001530_pt1 | contig 17855 bp, 16 predicted proteins | sample saktaG_11_FD_190147 | JGI IMG/M metagenome (GOLD analysis project Ga0265594, IMG submission 190147) | Saline water microbial communities from Sakinaw Lake, British Columbia, Canada - sak_2011_5_24_80m | ecosystem: Environmental > Aquatic > Non-marine Saline and Alkaline > Saline ... | reverse complement strand
CATTTTAAATCCAACCATTTTCTGTTAAAATACAGACATGAAAAATTAATCAAACCCAGCAAAAAGCGGGACCAGTAAACAAAAGAACCTTATGTCTACAAAAATTAAACTAACACTAAAACAAAAACAAAATTTATTAAAAATTAAAAGAACTCATAAATCTAATCTCATTCGTGACAGAGCTCATGCTGTATTATTACGCAATCAAGGTTTAACCTTGAAAAATACAGCCCAAGCTGTGTTACGAAGTGAAGATTTTGTGAAGCAATCAGTAAAAAGATTCAAACAAGGTGAATTGGAACAGACATTGCTCTCTGGTAATAATTCTAAACTATCCAAAGAGAAAAGAAAAGAAATTTTTAAAATAATAAAAACCAAATGTCCTAAAGAATTGAAAAATTTTAAATTTTATACACAATTTTGGTCTACTGACATTTTAAAAGAAGTGATTAAGAAAAAATATGGAATTGAGTTTAAAACAGATAGAAGTTATCACAATTTATTTAAATCAGCTGGGTTTTCTTTTAAAAAGCCAATTACTAAAGACTTTAGACAAGATCCAGAAAAGATAAGGAAATTTAAAGGGGCATTAAAAAAAAGCTCAACTATCACAAAGATTCGTATGTCTTGGTAGAAGATGAGATGAATTTAAACCAAGAAACTAAAATTAAAAATGTATGGTATTTTACAAATCATCAGCCAGTTGTTGAAGCTAAAAGAAAAGGCGAATCACAGAACTTCTATGGGGCGTTAAATATGAAGACGGGAAAATGCACAGCTATGGCAGTGGATAAACAGAATAGCAAAACTACAATTAAATTTTTAAAGAAACTAGCAAATATTTATCAAAACAAAAAAATCTTTTTTATCTGGGATAATGCCAGTTGGCATAAATCCAAAGAAGTAAGAAAATTCCTTAGAACATCTATTGGTAAAAAATTTGATCTGTTTAACTTTCCGCCTTACACGCCAGAGTTTAATCCTCAGGAACATGTTTGGAAAAACTTAAGACAAAATATTACTCATAATAGAATGGAAAAAGATTTTTCTGTATTGATAAAGGATTGTTTAAAATATTTGAATCGCAATAATTTTAGTTCAATTAAGTTTAAAAGATTGTTTGGTTGGATTTAAAATGCGAGTGCTATATATAAATTTTCAAGGGGGAAGATTGGGAGAAAAGAGTTATCAATCTTTTTTGGTTGATTTATATTCTCATTTTATTCAGCTTCCAATTAAATTTCATAAAGAAAAGAAAACTGGAGAACAAATTAGCAAATTAGATAGAGCATCAGATCATGTTTCGCATATTATCGGTAGCGTTTTATTTTATTTAATTCCTAGTTTTCTTACTGCAATTATTGCTATTGTCTTAATGTTCACAACAGAATGGCGCTTGACTTTGGTTGCTGTTATTGCCTTAGTGATTTATTCAATTGCTACAATTATTAAAACTAAATCTATTGTTAAAGCTCAAAAAGTTATAAATAAGGGGTGGGAGAAAACTCGTGGATACATTTATGATTCAGCTAATAATATTCAAATAGTCAAATCTCATGTATATGAGAAGGAAGAGGAAAAATTGACTCGTCGCCGTTTAGATAATTTTGCCAATAAAATGGTAACCTTTTTTAAAGCTTGGCGGAATTTGTCTTGTTGGCAAAATAATATTCAAAGCCTTACTTTTGTTATTATTTTTGGTTTAGCTATATATTTGTTGACTTTAGGTCAGATATCAACAGGCGTATTAGTAACCTTTGTTGGGTATATAAATTTAGTTTTTAGACCTTTTAATCAATTAGCTGATAATTATCGTCGTGTTCAAAATGGTTTAGTAACTATTGGCAGAGCAATCAAACTTTATGATATTGAAACCGAGCTTTATAATAAAGGCAAAGTTTTAAAAGAAATTAAAGGAAATGTTGAATTTAAAAATATTACTTTTTCTTATGATAAAAAATATCATAAAGTTTTGCGCGGAATTAGTTTTGATATTAAATCTGGACAAGTTGTAGCTTTAGTTGGAGAGTCAGGCACTGGCAAAACAACTTTATTAAGCTTGATTTCTAGATATTATCATCCAGATAAAGGCAGGATATTTTTAGACAATGAAGATATTAATCATTTGAATTTATCTTTTTTGCGTCAGCAAATCGCTATTGTGCCACAGGAAATTTCTTTGTTTAATGATACTTTGCGCAAGAATTTAGCTTACGCAAAACCGCGTATTTCTGATACTGAAATTGAAAATGCTTTGCGTGCGGCAAATGCTTGGGATTTTGTTCAAAAATTTCCCAAACAACTTTATCAAAAAGTTGGGGAGCGCGGAATTAAATTGTCAACTGGACAAAAACAAAGAATTGCAATTGCTCGAGCGATTTTGCGAAATCCAAAAATTTTAATTCTTGATGAAGCAACTTCTGCTTTAGATTCTGTTTCAGAAAAATTAGTTCAAGAAGCATTAAAAAGATTAATTTCTGGACGCACAACTTTTATAATTGCTCACCGGCTTTCAACAATAACCCACACAGATAAAATTCTAGTTTTTAATCAAGGTAAATTAGTTGAGCAAGGTAGCCACGAAGAACTGATTAAAAATAAAAGTGTGTACTGGAATTTGTATCAGAAGCAGAAATTTTGATTTATTAATCCTGATTTTAAAAAAATCAGGATTTTTTTAATTACTAACTTTATGCTATAATAAATTTAGTATGTTTTTAAAACCTACAATAATTAAAAAACTAGAAAAAGCAAATTTAATTGGAAGAGGTTGTAATAATTTTTCAACCGCTAAAAAATGGCAAATGGTTTGTCGCGCTAAAACGCAGGGTGATAAATTTGTAATTTGCAATATTTCAGAATCAGAACCAGGAGTTTTTAAAGACAGATTTATTTTAGAAAATTATCCAGAACGCGTTGTGGACGGAATTAAAATCGCGATGAAAACAATTCACGCGAAAAAAGGTTTTATTTATTTAAATCCAGAATACTACGAACAATTCCAAGATTATTTAAACGCAATAATTCAAGTTAAGCTGGGTTTTAAAACCCAGTCTAACATAGAATTGTTTCAAAAATCTTTGCGTGATTTTGTTGGAGGAGAAGAAACTGCTGTTTTAAATTCAATGCAAGGCAAAAGAGTTGAACCAAATTTAAAACCTCCTTTTCCAACAACAAATGGTTTTTTTAATCAGCCAACTTTAATAAATAATTGTGAAACATTTTACGCAGTGTCTTTAATTAATTCTAATAAATATAAAAACGAAAAAGTTTATTCAATTTCTAATTGGGAAAATAATAAATATAAAAACAAAAAAGTTTTAGAATTGCCAATTGAAATTACTATAAAAAAGGTTTTAGAAAAATTTAACCACAAACCATCTGAAAAATATTTTTATCAAGTCGGAGGCGGAGCAAGTGGAATTTGTTTAAATCACAAACAGTTAAATCATAAATTTAATGGTTTAGCTTCAATTGTGATTTATAAAAAAGATACTTCAGAGAAAAAAATTATAATGAATTGGTTAGATTTTTTTAAAAATGAATCTTGTGGGCAGTGCGTGCCTTGCAGAGAAGGAACTTATAGATTAAGAAATATGATGGCTGATTATTATCATAATAATTCTAAATTAGATAAAGAAATTTTTAATGATTTAGTTTTTAGTTTGCAAAATACAAGTTTTTGTCAGGTTGGAAAAATTTCAACTAATGCAGTGTTGAGTTATTTTAAAAATGTTCACCCCGTCAAATAATTTTGATAAAGTCAAAATTCGGTTTTGCCGATTTGATGGGGTTAAGAAAAAAGAAATAATTTAGCACACGAATTTCCAGAAGTTAAAAAGTAAATGATTTTACTTTTTAACCAGAATAAACCAGAATTTAAATTCGTGAAAATTTTAGGTAATTCTGGAAATTCGTGTGCCATTAATTTTGATTTGTAAGATCCTTCGGCTCATAAAAAAAAATGAATAAAATAAAATTCCAAATAAATAATAAAAATTATTTTGCTAAAACTAGTGAGACTATTTTAGATGTGGCTTTGCGAGAGAAAATTGAAATTCCGCATCTCTGTAAACATCCAGATTTAGAGATTAAAGCAAATTGTAGAACTTGTTTAGTTGAAGTTGAAAAAATGGGTTTGGTTACTTCATGTTCTACAAAAGTTAAACAAGGAATGAAAGTTAAAACAGACACAAAAAAAGTTAACCGTGCGCGAAAAATAAATTTAGAATTAATTTTTGCTGAACACATTGAAAAATGTGATACTTGTGTTTACGAAAATAATTGTGTTTTATTAAAATACGCTAAACAATATGATTTAAAAATTAATAGATTTTTTGATAGAAAAATAAATTATCCAATTTGGCAATTTGGTGATTCAATTCAATTTGATTCTTCAAAATGTATTGATTGTAGAAATTGTGTTGAAGTTTGTGAAAAAATGCAAACTTGTAATTTTTTAAAAGTTGCGGAAAGAGGAGTGGAAACTATTGTGAAACCTAAAGATGCTAATGTTAAACTGGGTTTTAAAACCCAGTTTAACTCTAACAACTCTTTATCGCTACGGCGGGCAAGCTCCAATTTTAAAAAAAACACAGTGGATTTGCTGGGAAACAATCCAGATAAATTTGATTGTACTTATTGTGGCCAGTGTGTTGTTCACTGTCCTACTGGAGCAATTTCTGAAGTTTTGCATTTTCAAGATGTTGAAAAACTTTTAGAAAACAGGGGAGATAAAATTTTAATCGCGCAAATCGCGCCGTCAATCAGAGTTTCAATTGGGGAAGAATTTAATCAAGAACCCGGAAAAATTGTTACTGGACAGTTAGCTGCGTCAATAAAAAAATTAGGTTTTGATTACGCGTTTGATGTAAATCTTGGGGCTGATTTTACAACTTTTGAAGAAGCGCAGGAATTAATTCACTGGTTAGAAACTAAAAAAGAAAAACCAATGTTCACTTCGTGTTGTCCTGCTTGGGTTAAATTTGTTGAATTTTATTATCCAGAATTTATTTCTCATTTAACAACAACAAAGCCACCACAGATTTGTTCTGCGACTTTGATAAAAACATATTTTGCAAAAAAAATAAAAAAAGACCCAAAAGATATTATTGTTGTTTCAATAATGCCTTGCACTGCAAAAAAACACGAAAGTAATTTAAAAAAGTTTTATATTAATAATTTGCCTGTTGTTGATTTTGTTTTAACTACTCGCGAATATTCTTATCTTTTGCGTAAACACAAAATTGATTTGCCAAATTTAAAACCGCAAGATTTAGATAAACCTTTGGGAATTTATTCTGGCTCAGCTGCAATTTACGGCGCGAGCGGGGGAGTAATGGAGTCTGCCTTAAGATCAGCTGATTATTTTCTCGCTTCCACTCCTTCGCTCTCTAACAACTCTTTATCGCTACGGCGGGCAAGCTCCAATTTTAATAAATTACAAGATCAAAACATTCAAAGTAGAATTGACTTTAAAGAAATTCGCGGAATGCAAGGAATAAAAATTGCTAAAATTAAAATTAATAATAAAAAATTAAATGTCGCGGTAATTAATGGCTTAGGAAACGCGCGAAATTTTTTAGATAATTTAAAAAATAAAAAATCTGTTTTTCGAAATTTTGATTATGTTGAAATTATGGCTTGTCCTGGCGGATGTATTGGTGGCGGAGGTCAGCCAATTCCAACAGATTCTAAAATCAGAAAAAAACGAGCAGACGCGCTTTATGAAATTAGTAAAAATTTACCAATTAAAACCGCTCACGAAAATCCAGCTTTGTTAGAAATTTATAAAAATTATTTTAAAAATGATAAAAAATTAATTGAAAAAATGTTGCATTCTAAATTTGAGCCACAAGAAAAACAAGGATATTTTCAAATAAATTAATAATTAAATTCACCCTGTCAAATCCAGCAAAGCTGGAATTTTGCAAGAAGCAAAATTATTTGACGGGGTAAAAAATAATATGAAAAAAGAAAAAATCCATTTAGCAACAATTACAATTTTAATTAAAGATCGACACAATAATGCAAAAAGTGTGAATCAGATTTTAACTGAATATGGACACATTATTGTTGCGCGATTAGGTGTAAATGTAAATCGCACTTGTTTAAAAAATTGCACAGGTCTGATTACTGTTGCAGTTGAAGCAACTACTGATGAAATTAATGTTTTAAATGAAAAATTAGACAAACTTTACGGAATTGTTGCTAAAAAAGCAATAATGACTGAATAAAAATTTATGATAAAAACACTAACCTTAACAAAAATTGATATTAATTATTTAGTAAAATTTATTTTACTTTTAACAGTCGCTACTTCAATGCCGTTTTTGGGTTTTCATTCTCAGTTGGTAACTGGTTCAATTGTAAACGCAATTTTAATTTTAAGTGTGTTTACTGTTGGAGCGCGTGGCGCTTTATTAATTGGAATTTTGCCGTCAACAATTGCTTTGGGCTCTGGGTTACTTCCAATAATTTTAGCTCCAATGATTCCATTTATTATTATTTCTAACACGATTTTAATTTTAATAATTGATTATTTTAAAAAATCTACAAGTGACGAATTACAAGTGACAAATTATTTTTTTGGTTTAACGATTGCATCTGGGTTAAAATTTTTATTTTTATTTTTTACTTCTGGAATTGTAATTAATTTATTATTAAAACAAGAATTAGCAATTAAAGTTGCGCAAATGATGTCTTACCCTCAATTTTTTACAGCAATAATTGGAGGAGTAATTGCGTTTGGAATTTTAAAAATTTTGAGAAAATAATATGAAAATTAAATCAATCAAACAATGCAAAAATCTAAAAAATAAAACTGTTTTAGTTCGGTGTGATTTTGATGTTCCCTTAAATCGCGGAAAAACGCGGATTGCAACGCGGAAAAACGCCGAAATTGTTGATGATTCTAGATTAAAGGCACTAGCGCCAACAATTAAATTTTTATTAAAAAATAAAGTTAAACAAATTATTTTAATTGGGCATTTGGGAAGACCACAAGGAAAAGTTGTAAAAGAATTAAGTTTGTTGCCAGTGAAAAATTGTTTAGAAAAAATATTAAAAATACAAATTTATTTTATAGACTGCGGGATTCCATCGTTCCTAAAAGACCAAAAGGTCACTCGGGATGACAGTAAAATTATTTTATTGGAAAATTTAAGATTTTATCCAGAAGAAGAAAAAAATGATAAAAAATTTGCAAAAAAATTAGTGAACTTAGCAGATATTTATATTAATGAATGTTTTGCAACTTCACACCGAGCTCACGCATCAATTAATTCGATTCAAAATTATTTGCCAAGTTTTGCTGGTTTAAATTTAGAAAAAGAAATTAAAAATTTATCTCAAGTTTTAAACAGCCCCCGTAAAGCTTTGCAACGGGGCAAGCCTAAAAACCCCCTGATTCTAATAATTGGCGGATCAAAAATTGAAACAAAATTACCAGTTATAAATAATTTTATAAATAAAGCAGATTATATTTTAATTGGCGGAGCTGTTGCAAATAATTTTTTAAAAGCGCAAGGATTTGAAGTTGGTAAATCTTTAATTGATAAAAAATATTTATCAGAAGCTAAAAAAATATTAAAAAAATCAAACAACAAATTACTTTTACCACTTGATATTGTTACTAAAAATAATTCTGTTAAATTACTTAATGAAATAAAACCAACTGATCGCATTTTAGACATTGGTCCAAAGACAATTTTATTATTTAATGATATAATTAATTCAGCAAAAACAATTGTGTGGAACGGTCCAATGGGATTTTTTGAAAATAAAAAATTTGCAAACGGAACAAACGCAGTTACAAAAAATATTTTTAAAAATAAAAAAGCAAAAATTATTATTGGCGGAGGAGAAACAATTTCAGTGATTAGCAATCAGCAATTAATAATTAAAAATAAAAATATTTTTATTTCAACAGGTGGGGGAGCGATGTTAGAATTTTTAGCAAATAAAAAATTACCTGGGTTAAAAAAATTAATTGAAAAATAAAAAAATATGCGAAGAAAAATTTATAAAATCAAAAAAATTAACGCGCGCGAGATTTTAGATTCTCGCGGAAATCCAACAATTGAAGCAGAAGTTGTTTTAAATGATAAACAAAAATTTAAAGCATCTGTTCCAAGTGGCGCGTCAACTGGTTCGCACGAAGCAGTTGAACTTCAAGATCAAGATGAAAAAAGATATTTTGGTAAAGGTGTTTTAAAAGCGCGCAAAAATATTAGCACACAAATTTCAAAAGAACTTAAAGAAACTGATATAATTTTTCAACAAGAAATTGATGAAAAATTAATTAAACTTGACGGAACAGAAAACAAATCAAAACTTGGAGCAAATGCGATTTTAGCTGTTTCTTTAGCTTGTTGTCGCGCTGGGGCTGGAGTTTCAAATTTAGAATTGTATGAATATATTAAAAAAATTTATGATTTTGATAAAATTCAGGATGACAAATTGCCAACTCCAATGTTTAATATTTTTAACGGAGGAAAACACGCAGACACAAATTTGACCGTACAGGAAATTATGATTGCGCCGATTTTAAATGTGCCGTTTAATGAAAAAGTTAGAATTGGATCAGAAATTTTTCACAAACTTGGCGAAATTTTGCATCAAAATTTTTTAGACACTGATGTTGGAAACGAAGGAGGTTTTGCTCCAAATATTGATTCAACAATTCAAGCGTTTGATTTAATTTTAAACGCAATAAAAAGTGCTGGATACAAACCAGGGCAGGAAATTGGTTTGGCAATTGATGTTGGCGCTTCTGAACTTTACAATAAATCTAAAAGATTATATTTTTTTGAACTTGAAGAACATTTTATGTTGTCAAGTCAATTAATTTCGCTTTACCGTGAGTGGGCTGAAAAATATCCGATTTTTTCAATTGAAGACGGAGTTGCGGAAGATGATTTTATTAGTTGGCAAAATTTAACAAAAGAATTTTCAAGATTTAAACCCCTTGTTAAACAAAAGGAAAATAATAATAAAATGCTAATTGTTGGAGATGATTTAACAGCAACAAATTTACAAAGATTAAAAATCGCAGTTAATAAAAAACTTTGCAATTCAGTAATTATTAAACCAAATCAAATTGGCACGCTTTCTGAAACAATAAAATTTGTAAAATACGCGCAAAAACATAATTTGCAAACAATTGTTTCGCACCGTTCTGGTGAAACAACTGATGATTTTATTGCTGATTTAGCTGTGGCAGTTAATTCTGATTTTGTAAAATTTGGATCGCTTTCTCGAGGTGAAAGAGTTTGTAAATGGAACAGGTTGATGGAGATTTCTAAAAATTGTCATCCCGAGTTTTGATAAAACTTTTTAGGATTGGGTCAAGACGATGGGATCCCGTGGATACAAAAAAGAATTAGGAATTAGGAATTATGAATATTTATTAAAAAATTTTTGAAAAAAAATAGAGTGTAAAAATTGATGTTTCAATCTTTACACTCTTGTCCCGAAGGACGGGCAGGTGGCGTTTTAATTTAAATTAATGTTTAAAAATGAATTAGGGGACGCTCGTGTCATAATAATCCTCCTTGCTTAGTTTTTGCCATTTTTCGCCGGGTTTTATAATTCTGGTTTTGTTGTTTAAAGTCCAGTGTGCCAGATCAACACTGAACAAATTAAATATTAGCAGATCGTGAAAAAATTGTCAAGCAGAGCTAAAATGAATTTTTGAAACTTTTAATTTCTTGAAGTTCCTCTGTTGAGATTTCAGGGATATCTTTGATAAAGCGATTATTTACAACAATATATTTTGGCATTTCTTGCCGTATTTTTTGTAAATAATCTTCAACAGAATCTTCTTCAATTATTCTGTAGTCAATTATTTCGTTAAAAAAAACAGCTTTAACTACAGTAATGATTTTTGTAGTTCCATTTTCACCAAAAAAGTATTCTTTTTTTGTTGAATCCACAAAAATTTTTTCCTGTAAAATATCTTTGTAACCGCTCTCAACTCTCATTAAGTACACAGAATAATCTTCAAGGTTGTATGGCCTAAAAGTAATCGTTTCAACTTTTTCCAAAACCCCAACTTTAACATTAATTATTCGGGTTCCGTTTTTAAAAGTCTTTCCAGTTTGAGTAATTTTGACGACTTTAACTTTATATTTTTCGTCGTCTTTGTCTTCGTTAAAATCAAAGTCGCCTACTGGGTTAAAAAATTGAACGAATTTTTCCAAATATCCACCCAGCACATCTTTAAAAAAATTTGGTTCAAAGCGAATTACCCAATCAAGATTTTTTTCGCTCCAAACCTTACTAATCTCTAAAACTAAAGTATCATTTAGTTTTAAATTTTTCAATTCTTCTTTTTCCATCTTATTTCCTCCTTAAAATTTATGATTTAAAAGGTTTGTTTTTATTAAAATTATTGCTTTTATTATACACTAAATAAAAACTTTGTCAAATCCAAAATATAAAGTTATCTAACATTAGACAAAATAATTAATTTTTTATTTTTTAAAATTTAAACTTTAATATTTTTTTGGATTTAGAATTTAGAATTTTGGATTTTAAACTATGTGGCTTTTAATAACAATAAGCGCTTATTTTTTCAACGCAATTTCAATGGTTGTTGACAAAACTTTGCTTAAAAAAGAAATTCCTCACCCAATTATTTATGTTTTTTATATTGCAATTTTTGGCGCGGTTCTAATGCTTTTGGTTTTACCATTTGGTTTTGCAATTCCAAACCCAGTAACACTTTTTGTTTCTTTAGTTGCTGGGGCAGTTTTTGTCTGGGCATTAATTTTATTATTTTCAGCATTAAAAAAAGGCGAAGCCACCCGAGTGGGTCCAATGATTGGCGGACTAACTCCTGTTTTTGTTTTGATTTTAGCTTGGTATATTTTACAAGAATCTTTAACTTGCAATCAATATATTGGTTTTGTTTTTTTAATTGTTGGCGCATTTTTAATTTCACTTGATTTTCAAAAACATGGAGCTTTATCTTGGATTAAAAATAAAATTGGATTTGATGAAAAAATTAAACTGCCACAAATTAGAAAAACTTTTTGGATTGCTTTGCCCACAGCTTCTTTATTTGGAGTGGCCCACATTTTAACAAAATTTGTTTATCAAAATACAGATTTTTTAACAGGATTTATTTGGACTCGAGCTGGTTCGCTTTTAGCTATTTTAATTTTATTTTTAATTCCAGCAAATCGTGAATTAATTTTTAAAGATTTAAGAAAAAATAAAAAACAAAAAAACAACGCGCAAAAAACTGGTAAGAGATTTTTATTTGGTCAAGGTTGCGGAGCAACTGGCGCGATTTTAATTCAGTACGCAATATTTTTAGGATCTGTAACTTTAGTTAACGCTCTTCAAGGTTTGCAACAAGTTTTTATTTTTATTATTGTTTTATTTTTATCGTTGTTTGCTCCAAAAATTCTTAAAGAAGAAATGTCAAAACAAATATTTTTTCAAAAAATTCTGGCTGTGGCTTTAATTTTTATTGGATTATATTTTGTTGCAATATAAAATTTAGTTAGCACGCGAATTTCCAGAATTGCCTAAAATTAACCAAAATTAATTTAATTAAATATGAATTTTGAACAAGAATCTAATTTATCAATAAAAGCTTTTTACGCTGTCTACAATGAATTAGGTTTTGGATTTTTAGAAAAAGTATATGAAAACGCAATGCTTATTGAATTAAAAAAATTAGGTTTGAATTGTCAACGACAAGTTCCAATTAAAGTTAATTATAAAAATTATTTAGTTGGTGATTATTTCGCAGATATTGTTGTTAATAATAAATTAATATTAGGATTAAAAGCAACAGAAAGATTGTGTGAAGAACACGAAGCACAATTGTTAAATTATTTGAGAGCAACCAATATTGAAATTGGTTTATTATTTAATTTTGGCAAAAATCCTAAATTTAAAAGAAAGATTTGGACTAATGAATATAAAATTCGTGGAGATTCTGGCAATTTTGGTAATTCGCGTGCTAACTTAATAAAATGAAATTTAAAACTTCTAAAACTCATCACAAAATATTTTTTACTGTTTTGATAATTTTTATTTTATTAATTCTTTTTTCAACTTGGAATTTTGGAAATGATAAAAAAATAATTTGGGGAGCGACTTTTAGTAAAAAACAAGCTGAACAATTAAATTTAGATTGGAAATTAGTTTTTTGGAAAATAATTAATGAAATGAATTTTAAAGTTTTAAGAATTCCATTTTATTGGGACGAGATTGAAATAAAACCTGGGGAATACGATTTTTCAAATTATGTTTGGATGATAAATCAAGCTACAAATAAAAATATTGAAATTGTTCCAGTGATTGGAAGACGAGTTCCGCGTTGGCCAGAATGCCACACGCCAAAATTTTATCAAGATTTATCTGAACAAGAAATAAAAGAAAAAATTTTTGCTTTTTTAACTCAAGAAATAAAATTTTTTAAAAATTATAAAAATATAAAAAAGTGGCAATTAGAAAATGAGCCTTTTGCTGATTTTTTTGGTGAGTGCCCACCAACTAATAAAGAATTATTAAAAGCTGAAATAAATTTTGTTAAAATTTTGGACCAAACTCGTCCAATTTTAATTACAGAATCTGGAGAACTTTCTTCTTGGATAGACGGAGCAAAACTTGGAGATATTTTAGGTGTTTCAATATACAGACAAACTTGGAATAAAAATTGGGGTTGGTTTAATTATCCTTTGTCACCTGCTTTTTATTATTTTAAAGCGCAAATTGTAAAATTGCTTACGCGCAATAAAAAAATTATAAACACTGAATTGCAAGTTGAACCTTGGGCACAAAATAATGATTTAACGAAAATGGATTTATTTGATCAATTTTATTCAATGGATTTAAATCAAGTTAAAAAAAATATTAAATTTGCAAAACGCGCTGGTTTTGAAGAAAATTATTTGTGGGGAATTGAATGGTGGTGGTGGTTAGGACAAAAACACGGAAATTGGGAATTTTGGGAATTTGGGAAGACGCTGATTCACACAGATTAGAAAACCCTCCTTCGTCAAGACTACGGCGGGCAGGCAGATAAAGACAGATATTTAAATTTTAATTTGCTTTTTTAAAAATTTTTGCTAAAATAAAAGAGTAAAATAATTTATTCTGAATAAAGCAGGATAAAAATATATGAATAATTCACCATTTAAAATAATTGAGCAAGAAGCAGAAGAGGTTGTTGAAAAAGTTGAAGATATTATTGAAAATGTAAAAAAGAAAATTAAAAAACCTTGGTACAAAAAATTGCATCTTTGGATTTTTGCGATATTTTTTATTATAATTATTTTTATTGCTTTTGCGTATTTTAGTTATTGGACTCCTGTAAAAAATTCTTTAATTTTAGCCAATAAAACTCAAACTAGTTTTGAAAAAGTTCAAACGCATTTATTAAACGCTGATTTTGTTAGCGCTAAAATTGAAATTGAAAACACGCAAAAACTTTTACAAAAATTAGAAAAAAATGTTAATAAATTAGATTCACCTTTAATGATAAATTATTTTAAAACCCAATATAAAGGCGCTCAAAGTATAATTACTGCAATTCAAGAATTTAGCGACGGGTTGTATTTGCTAACTGATTTGGCTCAAGATACTTTATCAAATATTAAACAAAATCCGCAAAACAAAAATTTGTCAATTAATCAAGAACAAAAAAAAGAAATTTTGGAAAAATTTTCAAAAAAAAGACCTGAATTAAATGGAGCAAAAGCGCAAATTGATTTAGCTTTAATCGCGCTCAATCAAAATCAATTAGATAAATTAAATCCTCAATTGGCAAAATATGTTTCTGAATTAAAAATTAAAATGATTTTGTTGCGTAATTTTTTAGATAAAGCTGTTAGCTTGTCTGAAAATTTACCTTCACTTTTGGGTTTAGATTCTGAAAAAACTTATTTATTTTTGCTTCAAAATAATAATGAACTCAGACCAACTGGCGGATTTATTGGAACAATTGGTATTTTGAAAATTAAAGATGGAGAAATTATTGATTTTCAAACTAACAATGTCTACGATTATGATAAATTTGCAATTAATAATTTAAAAATTGAACCACCAGCTCCTCTTAAAAAATACACAGGTGTAAAATATTGGTATTTGCGTGACAGCAATTGGTTGCCTGATTTTATAGAATCTGCGGAAAAAATTGAATGGTTTTATCATCAAGAAGCAAATTTATCAAATGGAAAATTAGAAAATCATAAAATTGACGGAATAATTACAATTACTCCAAAAATTATTGAGGATCTTTTAGAAATTGTAGGAGCAATTAATATTGATTCTTTTGTTTTTAATAAAGATAATTTTGTTGAACGATTGCAATATTTAGTTGAAGTTGGTTACCAAGAACAAAATGTGCCTTATTGGGAAAGAAAAAATATTATTGGTCGTTTAGGACAAAAATTAATTCAACGAGTTGAAAATATTAATTTAAATGGTTGGATTGAACTAAGCAAAAATTTATTTAATAATTTAAATCAAAAACATATTTTAATTAATATAAAAGATCCAATTGTTCAAAATAATTTAATATTACAAAATTGGACAGGGCACATTAATCAAACTAATGAAGATTATTTGCTAGTAGTTGATACAAATTTAGCTGCTTTAAAATCAAATCAATGTGTTGAAAGAAAAATTAATTATTCGCTTGAAAAAGATGATAACCCCGCCAAGGACGGGGCAAGTAAAATTAAATCAAGAGTTGATGTGATTTATAAAAATAATTGTTCGTTCACTTGGCAATCAACTCGTTACAGAACTTATACAAGAATTTACACGCCTTTGGGTTCTGAGTGGATTAAAACAACTGGTTCAATGGATAACGACCGTTCCTCTTTACCTGGTAAAACAGATATTTTAGAAGAATCAAATAAAACAGTTTTTGGAACTTTTATTGCGATTGAACCTGGGGAAACTGGAAGTTTAAGTTTTGAATATTATTTGCCAGATTATTTAAATGAAAAAATTATAAATGCAAAAGAATATAATTTATCAATCCAAAAACAAGCGGGCACTTTTGCTGACAAATTAAATATTAATTTATCGTTTCCTCACACAATTTCGTTTGCAAATCCAAATGAAGAACAAGAAAAATTAAAAGATAAAAAATATCAATTTAATACAGATTTGTTAGTTGATAGAAATTTTAGAGTTGGGTTTTAATTCGCTCCCTGAGGCGTCCTCGCCGAAGGTTAAAATGTCTCGGCGAGGACGCCTCGTCGAGCAATATATATTTATGCTAGACAAAAACATTTTACAAAAAAACATTATCTCTGAATTAAATTTAGAAATGCTTGATGATGAAAAAAAAGTTGCTTTGCTTGATAAAATGTCAGAAGTAATTCAAAAACGATTAACTTTAAGAGTTTTAGAAAAACTTTCTGATTCAGATCAAGATGAATTTGAAAAAATAATGGATAAAGAACCAGATAAAGTTTCTGATTTTTTACAAACCAAAATTCCAGAATTTACAGAAATAATTCAGGAAGAAATTGTTAAATTAAAATCAGAAATGATTGAGAAGTTTGGGAAAGTTTAAGATTTGGTCTTAAAAATATGTTAGAAAAAGCTCCAGAAAAAATTAAACCTGAAATTAGAGAAACAGTTGAAGAAAAATCAGAAAAAGAACCACAACCTGAATGGGAACATCAGGTTGATTTGTGGGTGGAAAGCAAAATTCAAAGAAAACTAGATAAAATTGTTAAAGAAAAAGAACAAGAAATAAATCAAACAGTTGCAAAAATATACAAAGGAAAAGATGAAGTAAAAATAAAAAGTATAAAACAAAAATTAATTAAAGAAGAAAAAGAAAAATGGGCAAATCGTCTAGAAGCAGAAGAAGCAGTTAAAGAAAAATTTAAAAAAGTTTTTCCAAGATTATTTAAAGATTTTGCAGTTCACGGACACCTAAAAATTAATGAGAAAGGAGAAAAAATTATTCAACCTTTTACTGATTTAGATGGGGAAGCCTGTTTAAAATTAGCTGAATTAGCTACTGGTCACGAGTTAAAAAGAGGTAGTTTTAGTAAAGAAAATAGAGAAGATTGGGTAAAAGAACAAGTTGAAAAAGAATTAGGAAAAATAAAAAGAAAAAATAAAGATTTAGATCAAGAAAGATTAAAAATTAATCTTACAAAAAAATACAACAAAATTGCTTCGGTTCAATTTATAGATTTTAAAGATCGTTTGCCAGGAACAACGCATGTTGATGTTGGACAACATAATGGAGTTGAACTTTTGCAAAAAACAGATAAAGCTGTGGAAGATTTAGAGCTAACAGATAAAGAAAAATTAGAACAAAGACTACACGATAAAAATTTTTGGTTTAATTTAGGTGCAATTATTGACCACCACCCAGAAGGTGCCCCGTCAGCTGCAAATGTTTTATTTAAATTAATAAACAAACTAGGATTACTTGATAAATTAAAAAAAGAAAATCCTGAAATGCAAACAAAAATTAAAAAAATGGTTGATTTTTTAGATATTGTAGACAGTCAGGGCTTTCAAGTAATTGGTAAACCAGAAAATTGGAATAAATCAGATAAAACAATTTTGGGTTTGCACAGATTTTTGAATTTTCAAACTTTGTGGCGTTTTTTTCAAGAAACAGATGGTAATTTTAATAAAGAGCTTGATGAAAAAGATTTAAAAAAATATGGTTTAATTTTTGATAAAAAGAAAAAAGGCAAAGTAGAAACTATTAATCGTCAAAAACAACAAAGAGAAAATATTGATAAATCAAATGAAAAATTAAAAGAATTAGAAAAAAATGGCTTTGTTGTTAATACTAAATTTGGGAAAATAGTTATTGATGTTGACGGTAAAGTGCCAGGTGGCGCTTGGTGTACTAAAAGAGTTGATGCTGGTTATTTAAAATGGGATTCTAAAAACAAAACACTTTTTCTTTTTTCAGATCAAGAATTAGATGATGATTTATTTTATCCAGAAAATTACGATTCTAAAAATCCGGAACACGAAAAATTTGGAACTAGAGTTAGAAAACATCTTTGGGTAGTGCCACAAGGATTAGGAGAAACTAATTTAACTTTAAACAAAGTTATTGAAAAAATAGGTGGTGAAGTTGAAAAAGGCAGTGAGCTGGAAAAATATTTAATTGAAGAAAAACTTATTGATAAATTTAAAAATAAAGGTTGGTTAACTAAAACTGAAAAAAATAAATTAATCGCAATTATTGAAAATAAAGCGCAAGCAATTCAAGAAGAAATTGATAAATTAAAAGAAGAGGAAAATAAAAAATAATTTTAAAAAATATGATTAATCAAAAAAATAAAATTAATCAACTTCAACAGCAACATGAAAAATTACTAAATTTGGTAGAAGAAATTAAGAGTGTTTCTGAAACTGAAACAAAACAGAAACCAGAGATACATGAAACAAAAAAAGAAAGTGTAGAAAAGAAAGTTGAAAAAAAGAAAAAAGTTCGTAAAGAAACAGAACCCACTGTTGAAAAATCTGTGGAGAGTGTTCCTGATGGTAAGGAAATTGTTGAAAGTGTAAAAGAAACATCAGTAGATGAAAAAATTGTAGACAAAACAAAAAAGTGGAAAGAAATTTTATGTAAAAATGAATTTAGTGAACAGGAAGCATTTTTAGAAGAAGTAAAAAGATATAAAAATAATGTTCAATTAGTAGTAAAAATAGAATCTTTAAAAAATAGTGGACAATATAATGAATCTGCATATTATGAACTTGTTTTAAAACATAAAAGAGGAGAATATGATTTTGAGAAAACACAAGAAAAACCAGAAAAAGAAAAACAATCAGAAACAGAAATTAAAAAAACCAATCTTGAAAAATATTGGAATGAGATAAAGGATAGAAAA
>Ga0265594_1001529_pt1 | contig 17862 bp, 15 predicted proteins | sample saktaG_11_FD_190147 | JGI IMG/M metagenome (GOLD analysis project Ga0265594, IMG submission 190147) | Saline water microbial communities from Sakinaw Lake, British Columbia, Canada - sak_2011_5_24_80m | ecosystem: Environmental > Aquatic > Non-marine Saline and Alkaline > Saline ... | reverse complement strand
CATTGCCTCATTCATCATCTCAACGACGGTAGCCCCCGGTTTCTCAGGTAGCTTCACCTTCCATGCATTCTCAAACTTAGCTCGTGTCTTTTCGTCAGTTACACTCTGGTATCCTGAATATACATTGGGCAATGCCCCCATGTCACAGGCACCTTGAACGTTGTTTTGTCCTCTCAGTGGATTAACCCCCGTGCTTGGTTTACCAACGTTGCCGGTCAACATTGCTAGATTGGCTGTGGATATTACATTATCTACTCCCGTTGTGTGTTGCGTTATCCCCATAGAATAGATAATTGATGCATGCTCAGCTTTGGCGTATGTCCTAGCCGCATCGATAAGCTTATCCTTGGGTACATGGGTTATTTCCTCTACGTGCTCTGGTGTGTATTTTCCGACTGTTTTCTTAAGCTCCTCAATTCCCTCAGTGTGCTCCTTAATAAAATCCTTATCCTCCAGGCCATCATTTAGAATCACATTCATGAACCCGTTGAATACGGCAACATCTGTGCCTGGTCTTTGCCTGAGGTGATAGTCAGCAAACTGGACTAAAGTAATGGCTCGCGGGTCTACAACTATGAGTTTTGCTCCTTTATCCTTTGCTCGCAGTATGTATCGCGCTATAAGGGGATGCTGTTCCGCAGTATTGGAACCAATGACTAATATGCAATCAGCGTCTTCAATTTCCCTTATTGAATTAGTCATTGCCCCGCTGCCAAAGCTTTGTACTAGGCCGACAACTGTGGAGGCATGGCATAGCCGGGCACAATGGTCAATGTTATTTGTGCCCAAAACAGCCCTGGCAAATTTCATCATGAGGTAATTCTCCTCGTTGGTGCACTTTGCTGATGAAAGCACAGCAAAAGAATCAGGGCTATAGCTCTCCATGCATTCCTTAAACTTCTTGGCCACGGTACTCAACGCCTCGTCCCATGATGCCACAGTAAAGCCCATATCCCGCTTTATCAGTGGCTTGGTTAATCGATCCGGACTGCCTACAAACTCGTGAGCATCCCATCCTTTAATGCACAGCTTTCCTTGACTAACCGGATGTGATTTACAGGGCAACACGCCTACCAGTTCGCCATCGATAACTTGGAGGTAGAAGCCACACCCAGCACCACAGTAGGGACATGTGGTAAGGATATTCTTATATTCCACTTGCCGCCTCCTCTTTTATGGGCATCTCATCCAACGTGGTCAGCAGTGGTGCTTCCTGGGTCATATCCATTCCAGCTTCGTAGTCGAATAAGTCCTTGATGTCTCTCCTTAAAAGCTTAAAGAGAGTCAGCAGAGGAATATCAACAGGGCATGCTTTCTCACATTCACCACACCAGATGCATCTCTCTGAGATATGGGAGAATCTTATGAAGAGAAACATCGGTATTTCAGGTGGTAACCACCCTGTTTCAGTAAAAACTCCCTGTTCCATTTTGCAGTCCTTGCAGAAGCACATTGGGCAGACATTCCGGCAGCCATAGCATTTTATACATTTGCTGAACTGGTATCTCCAAAAGGCTAATCGCTCCGTTATGCTCTTATTCAAAAGAGCATCAACATTCTCATCTTGAGAAACCCCTTCAACCTTCTGTCCCAGAATGAGGTTATCAGGATAGGGTCTCTCACATTTGCATTCGATGGCTTCTTCTTGGGTGCAGGCAATACCCATGATTTTGGTTTTCCCCAGGTCTATTTGGCTTCTTTTAGCTAGCTCAATTAATGCTCGCTCCTCGCATCCTCTAGCCACAATGCCAATTCTTGTAGTGGGTTCTTTTCTCTGCATCAAAGATAGTATATTTTCTTTAGATGGCCTACAGGTGTAAGAAAGGCGATACTGGGTCGAGATTTCTATGCTGCCCAGCTTGTCGACGTTGGTGAACAAGTAAGGGGCTAGGTAGCCATTCTGCTCTTTTAGTGCAAATATGGCGTCAACCTCTTTGCCTTCAAGCCATTTTCTAGCCAAGTCTCGGATATTTCCTATCATGCTCTCATCTCTTTTCATCCCGTAGAATCGTGGGATTCTGCAGACTGACGTTTTTCAATGGATTTGGTCCCAGCCTCTTTATCTCGCTAGTAAATTCTGTAACTATTTTACTGAATCTGCTACCTTCTGCTGCTGAAACCCACTCAAGTCTTAGCCTGCCTGGCTCAATCCCGAGGTAGCCCAACAGTCTCTGCAGGATGGCCATCCTCTTCGCAGTTCGGTGATTACCATATATATAGTGACAATCTCCAATATGACAACCGAGAACTAATACTCCATCTGCGCCAGAAGACAAGGCCTTAACTACAAACTCAGGCTCTACTCTACCAGAGCACATTACCCTTATTATCCTTACATTCGGTGGATATTTGATTCTTGAGATGCCTGCCAGGTCAGCTCCTCGATAGGAACACCAATTACAGCAAAAAGCCAATATCTTTGGTTCAAATTCCACCATAGTAATCACCTTGTATTAGCAAACTACTATCCTTATCGGGAGTAGCTATGAGAAAATAGGACGTTTTATAATGGCAAACATTTCTTTATGGAATTAGGTCAAAGTTAAGAAATATAAACTATCCGTGAGCAGATGATAATCATGGCTAAGGGATTAGCCTTATCAGCTTAAGTCCCATGGGTTAGCCTTTTAATCTCATTGCCTTTAGCGTCATGAATGGTTACTTCCAGCGGTAGCTGTCCGGGGAGAGAATGAGTGGCACAAGCCATGCAGGGGTCGTAGGGACGCCATGCCATTTCAATTCGGTTGAGCAAAGCTTCGGTTATCTCTTTGCCAGGTTTTATCAGGTCTTCAGCTGCTTTCTTAATTGATATACTAAGAGCGGCATAATTGTTGGTAGTGCCTGCGATCAAGTTGCACTTCTTAATAAGTCCTCTTTCATCAGTTATATAATGATGTGTAAGAGTACCTCGTGGAGCTTCAACAATGCCTATTCCCTCGTCAGGTGTTGCTGTTGGAATAGTACGAATATCAGGGCTGGTTATCTCAGGGTCTTGACTGAGCTCAAGCAATCTCTCGGTAGCATAAAGCATTTCAATGAGGCGTGCCCAGTGGGTCGCTAGTGTATGGTGAACTGGCTTGCCACCAAGAGTAGCATACATCCTTTCATATTCTTCCTGAGCTAAAGGAGTTGCCATGCCATCAGCAGCATTTAGCCGTGACAGAGGTGTTGCCTGGTAAACCCCACTATCTTTACCACCAACGAGCCCTTTCCAGCCAATCTTCTTAAGATAGGGGAACTTTAGGTATGTCCATGGCTCGACATGCTCGGCTAGATGCTCTAAATATTCCCGGGGAGCATACTTGACAAACTCTTTGCCATCAGGGTCGACAACTCGGACTTTACCGTCATAGAAATTTACCTTGTTATTATCATCGACTAGGCCCATATAGTAGGTTTTCTGGGTAAAGGTATCACTCATGACCATGTCCAAGTACTCTTTGTTCTTGAGAATGATATCGTCAAAGACTTTAAGTGATAATTTAGCAAATTCTAACGAGCGTTTGGCTATTTCCTCTACTTTGGCTCTTTCCTCCTCGTTGAGTCCTTTGCTCACGCCACCAGGTAAGCCGAAGACAGGATGTACTGCGCGTCCGCCGAGCATATGAATAATCCAGTGATTTTCTTGACGGGTTCTTATTACAGCTCCTCCTAGCTCTAGCCCGACTTTAGCAATTACTCCGAGGATATTGCGTTCCACAGGAGGAGCATCTGGCCCTACTATGAAATCAGGGCCGGCAAGAATGTAAAAGTGGGTGGTATGGTCAGTTACGAAGAAAGCGCTATAGAGAAGTTGGCGAAGCTTTTTAGCAGTGCTGGTTGGTTCGACATGAAATAGGTCGTCTAGGGTTTTAGTTGATGCTATATGGTGGGCTTCAGGACAAACGCCGCAGATACGCTGAGTTATCTGGGGCATATCTTCGGCTGGCCGTCCCTCTGAAAACTTCTCAAAGCCCCTAAGCTCAGGAATTTGCAGATAAACATTAGCTACGCTGCCATCGTCATTAAGAAAAATGGCAATCTTGCCGTGACCTTCAAGTCGGGTAATGGGGTCAATCATTATCCTCTTCATTTTATCTTTGCCCTCCTGAGTAACGAATCTGGCAGGCTGTAGCGGTAAAAAGTCCCTGCAGGGTCAACAATATCACTGATTATCTTTTGAATCTCTTCAGGGTCATCAGAATCAATGACGGACGCTAAAGCCGTCAAAAAGTGAGCTCCCTGGTCAGCTACCCCCTCCACTGGCCCATAACAGCCAGTGCAAGGCATGTTAGCCTGAGGACAGAGAGCGCCACAGCCGCCACGAGTAGCTGGCCCGTAGCATAGCAATCCCTGTTCGAGCAGGCAGGTCTCAGCATCAGGGATAATTTCATAAGGTCTATAAAATTTTTTAATCTCCTTTTCCTTTTTAATGCGAGGGCACTCATCGCAAACAGCTTTCACCGAGTGGCTTATAACGGTCCCTTTCGGCGGTAACTTGCCTTCAATTAAGGTTTCAAGAGCAAGCCAGGTGGTCTTCTCTTCCGGAGGACAACCGGGGACAAAATAATCCACATCTACGGTTTGGGCTAGAGTTTTAACTGTATCATAGAAGTCAGGAATTTCCAGTTCGCCTTCAGGCACCTGAACTTTAACCTGGGGATAAACCTTCTCAGGATTATCAGTTGATTCCGTTTCAATATAGACGCGGTCGAATATCATTTGCTTGTTGAAGAAGTTAGCTAGTCCGGGGATACAGCCCTCATAAGAACAAGAACCATAAGCAATCAATATTTTGGATTTAGCTCGTAAAAGCTGGGCGATATGCTCGCCTTCGGAATTCCGAATAGCTCCGTTAAAAAGACAGGCATCGATGCTTTTATCTGGCAGCCTCTCTACATCTGAGTATTTGAAATCCATAGCCACTGGCCAGAATACGATATCAGCAGCTTCAGCCAATTTTAGAATTTTTTCACCTATTGCTAAAGTAGCAATATCACAGCCACCACAACTGGCTGCCCAGTAAAGAGCCAATTTGAGTTTAGCCATGCTTTTCCTCCTTGGAATTTTGCCTGAATGGGCCTAAGGCTCTAACCTTTTCTGTCATGTCGTTGACTATCGATACAAAGTGGTCGCCCTCAGAAGCTGATACCCAGTCAAGACGCACCCGTTCCTCTTCAACCCCTAACTGAGCCAGCATTTTCTTGAGCAATGACATGCGTCGTAGTGTCTTGTAATTCCCCCCAGTGTAATGGCAGTCACCGGGATGACAACCTAAGACTAAAACTCCGTCAGCCCCGAGTTGAAAAGCTTTAAGAATGAATGTTGGCTCTACTCGGCCGCTGCACATTACCCTGATGGTTCTGACATTGGGAGAGCATTTCATCCTGGCTGTGCCAGCCAAATCAGCGCCCCGATAAGAGCACCAGTTGCACAGGAAGCCAACAATTTTAGGTTCCCAACTCATGTCTTCACCTCCTGAAGCTTTGATTTGTAAGGTGCTAATACATCCTTGGGTGACACAGTATTTTTGTGCAGTCCTAAGGCTCGGTAATCGAGCCCCAGGGCAACACCAATTAGCTGGGTAATGGCTAAAACAGGCAAGTTGTAGTTTGCCTTGAATCGTCTCTTGGCGATACTCTGGTAGGCATCAAGATTAGTATGACACAGTGGGCAAGTGGTACTAGCAATGCACTGGGCTCCGTTTTCTGATGCGTTAGTCAAGAGTTTGTTGATTAGCTGTAAAGCTACGTCTTCCTCTGATATGATTAGGGAACTGCCGCAGCAACGAGCTTTAAGCGGGAAAGGAACCGGCTTTGCCCCAAGACTTGCCGCTATATGGTCAAGCCATTGAGGCATCTCTGGGTCGTCAAAGCTGTATCTAGGACGGACTTGCTGACAGCCATAATAACAAGCTACTTTAAGCCCAGTAAGTGGCTTAACAACTTTAGCCGCGATGGCTTCAACTCCGATATCGTTAAACAGTACCTCCACGAGATGGCGGACATGCACAGTGCCCTTGTATTCAAGGCCAACGGAGGCTAATGCGTCTTTTACTGTTGCTGCTAACTCAGCGTTTTCTTTTACTAATGAGCGTGCTTCACTTAAAACTACGTAGCAAGAACTGCAAGCGGTGACTAAATCAAGGCCAGTCTTTTCTGCCAGGGCCAGGATGCGTGTGGCAATAGTGATAGCTTCAACTTTATTAACGCTGCCATAAGGTGATGAACCACAGCAAGTCCAATCCTCTATTTCGCTCAAATCCATATCCAAGGGTTTGGCAATAGCTTGTATTGAAAGCTCTACCGGTACTGCGGTTGCCTCCATAGAGCAACCAGGGTAATAAGCGTAATACTTCACTGAGCACCTCCTGCTGTAACTTTTGCCAGGATAGCCTTAATTTCATCTTTGCCTTTCACCTTCTTAGGCGTTAGCGGCATACGACCATGTGTTAATAAATCTATAGCTAGGGGAAACATCTTAATTGCAGCTAGAGGGTTGGTTTTCAAGTAATAGTTAAACATAAAGCCGAATTCGTGAACGCGCCCATTTCTCTTTATAGAACTAACAAGGCTTTGATACATGTCTGGAGAGTGGGTTGGAGGTTTATATCCTTCCTTAAGTGCTAAGGATTCCAATGCGTGCATAATATTCGCTGGCCTAATATCTCGAGGACAGTGTGCTGTACATAAGTAACAGGAGACGCAAAACCATATAGAGTTGCTGGATAAGACGTCATCACGCATATCAGCTCTTACCATAGCGATAATTTTTCGTGGAGGATGTTCCCAGTAGGCAGCCGTGGCACAAGAACCGCTGCAGACTCCACATTGGATACATTCATTTATTTTGTTGCTTCCGGGTATACTGGCTACTTCTTCCAGAAAAGTGTGAGGGCTATTTTTCCTCATCTCTGAAGCCTCCTTTAATTTCGATTGGCAAATAATTACACCAGGATGCCTTCGAGTTCCGCCATGATTTGCTCAGCAGTAAAGTGCTTCTGAGTGATAGCACTGCTGGGGCAGGCAGCCACACATGTTCCGCAACCTTTACACAAAGCCTCATTGACTCGAGATACCTTTTTATCTTCAATGAAAGATATGGCACTATAAGGACAGAGAAGGTTACAGATTCGGCAGCCAGAGCATTTCTCTTCATCAATAACAGCGGTGGCTGCCTCAATCTCTACCTTTCCTTTGCTGATTAAGGCTAAGACTCGTGCTGCAGCTGCCGAAGCCTGGGCTACAGTATCTGGTATATCTTTAGGGCTTTGACAACATCCAGCAACGAAGATACCGTCAGTCATAGTTGCCACCGGGTCAAGTTTGGGATGTTTCTCCAGGAAGAAGCCATCGGCGCTACGGCTAACAGAGAAGAGTCTGGCAACCTCTTCAGCATCTTGTTGTGGCTCCAAACCGCAACTTAAGATAACCATGTCAACAGGAATGCGGCGCTGGCGACCGACCAGTGTATCCTCGAACTGGACAACTAGTTTCCCCTTTTCCTCGGGTGTCTCAGCGACATTGGTTACCTCGCCAGGACGACCTCTGAAGAAGATGGTGCCTTCTCGAAGTACCCGGTTATAGAATTCTTCAAAGCCTTTGCCTGCGCTTCTGATATCGATATAGAACTCATACACTGTTGCCTCAGAGATATGCTCACTTATTAAATGAGCAAACTTCATAGAATACATACAGCATACTCTAGAGCAATATTCATGATAGTTTTCGTCACGGCTGCCGACGCAGTGGATAATGGCAACGCTCTTCGGCTCAGTACCATCTTTAAGCGATATCTTGCCCAGTGTTGGTCCAGCAGCATTGACCAGACGCTCGAACTCAAGACTGGTGAGAACGTTATCTAGTCGACCATATCCATACTGGGTCAGTGGACTCGGGTTGAAGAGTTTGTAGCCGGTAGTTAAAATAATATTGCCAACTTCTATTTCTACGAATTGGTCAACCTGCTCGAAATTGATGGCATCTCTTTCGCAGAATTTTTCACAGGCTCGACATTTACCTTTCAGGAAGTAGGCACAATGTTCCTTATCTATAACCGGGATGTTTGGCACCGCTTGAGCAAATGGGGTGTAAATAGCTTTCCTTTTAGCTAAGCCGACATCGAATTCACTGTCTGCTGCCCAGGGGCACTTCTCCTGACATACACCACAGCCGTTACACTTATCCTCATCCACATAGCGAGCCCTTTTTCGAATCTTCACTTTGAAGTTGCCGATAAAGCCGGAAACATCCTCCACTTCGCTGTAGGTCATTAGCTCTATATAAGGATGAGCCCCTATCAAGCTCATCTTCGGCGTCAGAATACAAGCAGAGCAGTCTAAAGTGGGGAAGGTCTTGTCCAACTGAATCATATGTCCACCGATGCTGGGTTCTCTTTCTACGAGGTAAACTTTGTGTTCAGAGTCAGCGATTTCCAGAGCGGCTTGGATACCGGCGATGCCGCCGCCAACAATCAAAGTGTTTGGGTTAATTGGGACTTCATTGGCAGCTAAAGGCTGATGATAATAAACACGTCTTACTGCAGCGCTTACCAGTGCTTTGGCTTTTTCGGTAGCTTTTTCACGGTCTTCAGTTACCCAGGAACAGTGTTCCCTAATATTAGCCATCTCGAAGAAATAAGGATTGAGCCCAGCTTCCTGGAGAGCGCGGCGGTAGGTTGGCTCGTGCATCTGTGGTGAGCAAGAAGCTACTACTACTCGGTTAATCCCTAATTCTCTGATGTCGTTTTTGATGAGGTCTTGTCCCGGGTCAGAACACATGAATTTGTAGTCGCGTGCTATTTCTACTGCGGGCAAGCTTCGGGCATATTCGGCTACTTGTTCAACATCTACTGTGCCAGCTATATTACTGCCACAGTGGCACACGTAGACACCAATCTTTGGTTCCATGTTAACCTCCTGATTAGGATTGCTTCTAATCGTTCCTCTATTCAATAAAATAAAAAAGGTAGCTATGGCCACTAGTTGGCTGTATAGCTACCTGCAAACAAACCCATGTCTCTTTTTGTCATGCTAAAACGCTATTTATTATAGCGTTAGTCTGCTTCACTGACAAGCACAGGCTATATCATTGCCTCTCCCCAAATGCTGGGATGCAGGTAATATCATATCCCAGGATTAGTGTGTGGATATCGTCTGTCCCTTGATATGTATATACTGACTCAATATTTGCCATATGCCTTATCGGAGAATAGTCCAGAGATATGCCGTTTGCCCCGAGCAGTTCACGTGCTGTCCTAGCACACATGCGAGCAGCAGATACATTGTTCTTCTTGGCCATAGAAATCTGAGCGGGTCTGGCCTTCCCTTCATCCATGAGCCTTCCAAGCCTGTAAGATAATAGCTGCCCCTTGGTAATTTCTATCAACATTGTTACAAGCTTTTCCTGTACTAATTGGTAGGATGCAATCGGTGCTCCGAACTGTTTCCTCTCCTTAGCATAATTCAAGGCTGTCTCATAGCAATCCATAGCAGCCCCGATTGCCCCCCATGATATTCCGTATCGTGCTTGATTGAGACACATAAATGTAGCTTTCAATCCCTCTGCTTTTGGTAATACATTCTCAGAGGGTATCACACAATCTGAGAAAGCCAGTTCGCCAACATCGCCGGCCCTCATTGAACCCTTATGGTTTTGAGAAGCTTGGTCAAATCCCTTTGTGCCGCGTTCCACCAGAAACCCTCTTATTCCATCTTCCGTCCGTGCCCAAACAACTGCGATATCAGCGATTAACGCCTCGCTTATCCATTGTTTTGTTCCATTGATAATCCATTTATTGTCGTCCTCTCTGGCTACAGTTTCCATTGAAGCTACATCTGAGCCACGGTTTGGCTCTGTTAATCCAAAACATCCTATGGCCTCTCCTTTAGCAATTAATGGCAGCCATTTTTGCTTCTGTTCCTCTGACCCAAATTTCCATATAGGATACATTACTAACCCTGATTGAATAGCAGCAAAACTTCTGAGAGAGCTATCGACCCTTTCTAACTCTTGGCATATAAGTCCAAATGTTACGTAGTTTACGCCAGCGGCTCCATATTCTTTTGGAATAAAGGGACCAATTATGCCAAGCTCTCCCATCTTAGGAGCTAGTTCTCGCATATGTAGTGGCTCTTCCTGGTGGAAGGCAGTAGCAATAAGCGGCTCAATCTCCTTTTCCAGAAAATCCCTTACTGTGTTTCTGGCCATCTTCTCTTCGTCAGAAAGCAACTCATCGATGTCATAGTAATCCACACCTTTGAAGTTCATGCGATGTTTCCCTCCCTTTTAAGTCGATTTTAGGTAGTTTATCGGGTTAAGGGTTTTCCCCAGTACTTTTGTATTTGGAATAGAGTTTTCAGGTTGATTGGAGCGGGAGACGGGACTCGAACCCGCGACAGCCTGCTTGGAAGGCAGGAACTCTACCACTGAGTTACTCCCGCAAAGTCGCATTTATTCTAACCTCGAAACCGTCCCTTGTCAAAGGGGGATAGGTGCTTTAGCGTGAAAGGTAGCCAAACTCTCAATGTTGGTGGCATAGCCTCTTCACGATTTGTACGTCAATTTTTGAGACGACGTTGCTGTGTCATAGTTAGTGCGAAGGGACAGGTTCAGGTTAGGCGGCTTGAAATGATACAATACAGTTGTAAAATTAGGCAGGTGTAGTTATTTTGGATGATAAAAGTCTGAAGATGCTCGAGTTCCCCCAGATAAGGGAGATACTGGCTGGATTTACTTCATTTTCGGTTAGCCGCGAACTGGCTATTAATCTTCAACCAATTTCGGATTATGAACGGGTTTCTCTGCTGCTGAGACAGTCGGCTGAAGCACGACGTTTCCTTTCTCTAGAGCCGGACTTTTCTATTGGGAAAGTTGTTGATATTCGTGAAGCGGTGAAGATGGCAGCGCGGGGTAAGGTTCTTGAGCCCCAAAGCCTTATAGGAATCCAGGAGACTCTTGCTGCTATCTTCCAACTGCGTAGTAGTATCGGGAAGTTGTCAGAAGAACTCCAGTTGCTCTGGGGTATTGCTGAAGGTATTGTTGAGCTTCGCCACATCGAGAGAAATATCGGCGCATGCCTTACGCCGGCTGGTGAACTGCTGGATTCTGCCTCGTCCAAATTGGTCACGGTTAGGCAACAGTTGAGGCAAGCACGCGAGCAGTTGTTAAACCGTCTGGAAGTCATAATGAGGTCGCCTAAGGGGCGCAGGATAATTCAAGAGCCTATTATTACCGAGAGAGAAGGGAGGTATGTTATTCCAATCAAGGCTGAGTTTCGAAAAGAAATAAAGGGCATTGTTCATGATGCCTCCAACACTGGCGCTACCATGTTTGTTGAGCCATGGGCGACTGTAGAGATGGGGAATGAGCTTCGAGAGTTGGCGATGGAAGAAAAGCGTGAGGTAGAGAGAATTCTTGGGGACCTGAGCGCTGAAGTTGGAGCATATGAGGCAGAAATCTGTCACAATATAGCCCTAGTTGCTGAGGTGGACCTGGCGCTGGCTAAAGCGAGGTATGCCAAGAAGGTAAGGGCTACCGAACCCCTCCTTACTACCTTTAATGAAAATGGAAAAGGAAACGCGGGTGAACAGGCTGGTAAGCTCAGACTCGTTGAAGCCAGGCATCCCTTGCTTGCAGAAAAAGCAGTACCACTTTCTGTGGAGATGGGGCAGGACTTCTCCATCCTCGTGATTACCGGGCCTAATACGGGGGGTAAAACGGTAGCACTTAAGACGATTGGCTTGCTTAGCTTAATGGCACAGGCTGGCATCCCCATCCCTGCTTCAGCGGAGAGTTCCCTCCCAGTCTTTGATGGTATATTTGCCGATATTGGCGATGAGCAGAGCATTGAGCAGACACTTTCCACTTTTAGCTGGCATATAGGTAATATTGTACGTATCATCAAGAGTACTACAAAAATGAGCCTCGTGCTTCTGGATGAGTTAGGCACGAGCACTGATCCAGCAGAAGGTTCTGCTCTGGCTCGCTCTATTTTGCTCTATTTCTTATCACGGGGAACGATGACTGTAGCTACCACTCATTATGGTGACCTCAAGGCGTTTGCACATACGACTCCAGGGCTGCAAAATGCTTCACTTGACTTTGACTCAGCTACGCTGCTGCCGACGTATCACCTGACGGTGGGTATCCCTGGTGGCAGCAATGCTCTGGCTACTGCTTCTCGACTTGGCTTGCCCAGCAAGATTATCACCGATGCTAGGGGGATGCTTTCGAAAGGTGCTCAGGAGTTAGAGGCATTGCTAGCCGATTTGGTGAGCGAAAAGCGGCAAATTGAGGTTCTTCGTTGCGATTTAGAAAAAGCTAGAGATGAGGGGGAACGACAGAATGCCAAGTTAGAAAATGAGCTTCGAAGGCTAGAAATAGAAGAACGAAAGGTTATTCAAGAGACTCGTGATAGGGTTAATCGTGAGGCTGCTGAGCTGCAGAAAGAAGTCCGTCACGCTGAGTCAGAATTACGGAAGGAAATGTCGAAGGAAAGCATCGAGCAAGCCAGGAGGGCAGTAGCTGCTATACAGGAGCAGTTGGAGAGTGAGGCTTGGCAGGCAACGGTAGGCGGGAAAACAGACGGGGAGACGGCAGGTGATAGCAGTATTGCGGCAGGCGATATAGTTTGGTTGAAAGAAGCAGACTTGCAGGCGACGGTGTTGTCGGTGTCGAAAGAGATGCGGCAAGTTGAGGTTCAGGCCGGTCGTACTACACTCAGGCTCAGTCTTGATAGAGTGGAAAAGGTAGTGCCTCCACTTGGTGAGGTAACGCCACAATTTACTCCAGTAAGGAGGAAACTGAGCGGGCGGGCGGTTTCGGTTGAACTTGACCTGCGGGGGAAACGGTCCGAGGAGATATATGCAGTGCTTGACCGCTACCTTAATGATGCCTATATGGCTAATTTGCGCGAGGTTCGCATTGTCCACGGTATCGGCACCGGCACTGTACGTAATATCGTCAGAGACCTTCTGGTTTCTCATTCCCTGGTGAAGTCCTTCCGTCCTGGTAAGCGGGGGGAAGGTGGCGATGGAGCAACTGTTGTGGAGTTGTAGTCGAGGGATTGCCCATTAAATTGTGTGTTCTTGGAACAGAGCTAGCAAGGTACTACTATGCTGATATCTAGGCGTTTCCTGCTTCGCAGGTTGAAGATGCTTAGCTTTCTTGATGAATTGGAAGCAGATGACAGTGAGGCAAAGTCACTGTATGTCCCGTCTGGTTTGCTCTTGCCAGAACTGAAAGGCCTGCTTCAAATCGTGCTTGGCGTGCAGAAGATTCCTCCGGGCCTGGCTGAGCTTGCTGCCAGTTCGGAGACAGGGGCGATAGTTTTTTGGGGCTCGCCAGGAGGTCGTCTGGTTTTACCACCGTTTCCAGTTACAGAGAAATATTTGGCTGATGGCTATGATGCTGAGCCACTCCGCGCTCTGCTCCAGCGCGATTTTATGCTTGCCTTGATTCTGGTACGCCTGGGTGCATATGCCGTGGGCGTCTGCCGCGGTGAGATGCTCATCGCCAGCAAGGTCGGGACTGGCCTTGTTCATGCACGGCATAAAAAAGGTGGTTCTTCGCAGCACCGGTTTGCACGACATAGGGAAAAGCAAATAGAGCAGTTCCTGGACCGTGTATGTGGCCATGTGCAAGAGCGGCTTGAGCCTTATGCCCAGGCACTGGACTATGTAGTTTACGGAGGTGCACGAGTTACAATACGCTCACTTCGAAAGCGGTGCTTGTTTCTATGCCAGTTTGACAACCGTGCCCTGCCGCCACTGCTTGATATACCTGACCCCCGCAAGGCTGTGCTGAAAGCGGCAGTAGGTCGAGTCTGGACAAGTAGCTTGATTGAATGGTATGACAGTTGAGTTTTGCCCTGAACGATAGCAGGCTTGATTGAGATTTATGATGGCCATTTTTAACGCTTTTATGATTGCTCCGCAGAATAATTCTTGTGCCTGTTTGACATAGAATGGTAATTTAACTTGACAGTAAAGGTTGTTTCAGCTAAAGTAGTAGCCTTGAAGAGTGTGTTTTTTTGTTTGATTGAGTCCCTGTTGCTAGATAGGGTTCTTATTTTAAGGGAGGTTGTAAACTCATGAATAGACTTAAAGTAATTTGCTATGTGTCTTGTCTCATCTTGCTCTTGATGATATTTAGCGGGTTGGTAACTCAGCCAGTCGCCTTGGCGGTGTCGGAGGAGATTATAAGCCCATCTTCGCTGTTACCAGGGCAAGGCTCGCCGCCTGATGAGGAAATTGAGCTTGATTGTAAATACCCGGCATTAAGCAGCTATGCTGGCACCTATTTTGCCTATACTATTGAATTACTATATAAAGGTGGTGAGGAGCCACGCGTCTTTGACTTGCGGGCTAAAGTGCCAGAAGGCTTCAATTATTCAATCGCTCCAGGTTATGGTGAAGGGTCAGAGATAGCAGCCATTCGCCTTGACCCGGCAAAAACATACGCAGAGACGATTAATGTTACGGTAAGGCCGTATGTCTGGCTGGTGCCAGAGCCGGGGGACTATGCTATAACTGTGGAAGCTAGCTCAGGAGACATCAAAAATAGCATTGAGCTTAAAGCTATAGTCACTGCCAAGTATGATCTTTATTTAGCACCATCTACCGGCAGATTTAATACTAAGGTTACCGCTGGCAATGACAACTATTTCTCTATTGTCATCACCAATAGTGGGTCAGCGGAGCTTGAGAATGTTATTTTTGATTCGAGGATAACTGGTAGGCCTTCGGGTTGGAGTGTGACCTTCACTCCTGACAAGATAGATTCTCTGCTGGTAGGTGTTTCGCGAGAAGTTGAAGTTAACATAAAACCACCGCAGAAGACTATAGCTGGCGATTATATGATAAATATATCAGCTGAGCCTGAAAGTAAAAATGCCTTTGGTGGTATGGATATCAGGATGACGGTGCTAACACCGACGGTCTGGGGTTGGGTAGGTGTTGGAATAGTAGTTTTGGTTATTATTGGGTTAGCAGTGATGTTTATGCGTTTAGGCAGGAGATAAAGAGAAAAATGAGCCAGCAGGGCGTTATTGAAATTGCAGATTTAACCAAGAAGTACAGTGATTTTGTCGCTGTGGATAAGCTTAACTTGCATATTGATGAGGGAGAAGTTTTTGGTTTCCTTGGTCCTAATGGTGCTGGCAAGACTACTACTATACTTATGCTGCTTGGACTTACCGAACCAACCTCGGGTAATGCCCGAGTATGCGGCTATGACCCTATTAGGGAGCCACTCAAGGTGAAGCGTATTGCTGGCTACTTACCAGAGAAGGTTGGCTTCTATGAGGATTTAACTGCCAGGCAGAATTTGGAATATATTGCTGCATTAAATGGTTTACCACGGGAAGATGCATCGAGGAAAATAGAGGAGCTACTGGATACGGTTGGACTATCTGAAGTAGCTGACCAGAAAGTTGGCCAGTTTTCCCATGGCATGCAGCAACGACTGGGAATTGCTGATGTTATGATTAAAGATCCTAAAGTCGCCTTCTTTGATGAGCCCACTGCTGGGATAGACCCTGAAGGCATTGAACAGATTCTTGCTATCATAACAAACATGGCCAGGAAGAAGATAACTGTTGTTCTATCTTCTCACCAGCTACACCAAGTTCAGAGGGTTTGCACTCGAGTTGGAATACTAGCCAAGGGCCGCCTGGTAATTGAGGGGTCGGTAGACCATCTGGGCAGAGATGCTATCGGTGGAGGCAAGTTTCGGATAGAAGTCCAGGTGTTGCAGTCTACACCTAATCTTATTAGTTCTATTAAGAATATTAACGGTGTGGTGAATGTAGAAAGTTCTGGCGATTTGCTGCTTATTAGCTGTGATGAGGACCTGAGACCTCAAATAGCCAGGACAGTGGTTGACAGTGGTAGCTTGTTGGCCCAGATGAAGATTGAGGAGTATGGGCTGGAACAGATTTACATGAAGTATTTTCGCGAGTCTTAATTATGTCTGGTTTTATGGCAATTTTTTGGAAGGAACTAGCTGACCACTTTACTAGTAAACGCTTTATAATATTATCTCTTTTGATTTACCTGGCCGGGCTAGCGACTATTTACGTGGCTGCCCAAAATATAAGAAGTGGAGTAACTGAGGATACCCAATTCATTTTTTTGAGGCTTTTTATCGTCTCTGGAAAAACCTTGCCTTTTTCCTTTCCGCTCTTCCTTTCTATTTTCATACCAATAGTTGGCATATCTCTTGGCTTCGATGCCATAAACAGCGAGCGGACGAGTGGCAACCTCAGTCGGCTTCTAGCACAGCCTGTTTACCGGGATTCGGTGGTTAATGGGAAATTCCTGGCTGGGCTGGTTACTTTAGCAATATTAGTGGTAAGTATAGTAGCTATTGTTGCTGGTATGGGATTGCGCATGATTGGTGTGCCTCCGAGTGCAGAGGAGGTGCTTAGACTTTTTGCCTTCATCTTTGCGAGCATAATCTACGGTGCTTTCTGGATGTCCCTGGCTGTCCTCTTTTCAGTTTTCTTTAGAAGGACAGCCACCTCAGCTTTGGCTTCGATAGCCCTGTGGATTTTCCTTTTCCTTTTTATGTCTATGATTGCCGGGGTCATTGCTGGTGCCGTAGTCCCTATTGACCAAAACTCGAGTGTGGAATTGATAACCCAAAATGATGAACTCTACCGGATGATTAGTCGTATTTCACCGGGCACTCTCTATGGAGAGACTGTCCAGGTTTTACTGATGCCTGAGTTGGGAAATCCCAGCGCAACATTGATGATGGTAAGTATCTATACTGCCGGGATGATACCAAGTCCTCTACCTTTAGGTCAAAGTCTTTTGATTATATGGCCCCAATTGGTCAGCTTGATAGCGTTGACTGCTCTGTGTTTTGCCATCTCCTACATTAGATTTATGCGTGAGGAGATAAGGGCAACGTGAACTGCTGCTAATTCTGGGCATGCCTCTGCCAGCCTGTCGTTTTCTACAGTGTAAAGTAGACTGAGAAGTTTATTTTGATGGCATGAGACGCTTATTTATTTCAATGGACCTGTGATATTATTCCCCAGGCTTTGGAGTTGGCACTAAGATATTTGAACTGGAGATAAAAAATGATTTTAAAGTCACTTGTTGTTGGTCCTTATGCTAGTAATTGTTATATTGCTGGCTCGGAATCGACCAAGCGTGGGATAATTATAGACCCTGGAGCTGAGGCTGGGACTATATTGAAGGCTGTGGATGAGATGGGCTTGTCGATAGTGTTGATTGTGGTTACTCATACCCATCCTGACCACATTAGTGCGCTTAAAGCGGTTAAAGAGAAAACTGGAGCTGAGTTTGCTCTCCACCAAGCTGAAGGAGAGGGCGCATTGCGGATGGTTTCTCAGATGCTGGGTTCCATGATGGCAGGCTCTTTTGGAAAATTACCTAAGCCGGAAAGGTTGCTGAAGGATGGTGATATTATAGACATCGACAATTTGCATTTTACTGTCCTTCATACTCCGGGGCATAGCCCCGGTGGCATCAGCCTCTTTGGGCACGGAGTGGTCTTTAGTGGCGATACTCTCTTCAACTTCGGCATCGGCAGGACAGATTTTCCTGGTTGTAGCTATGCCCAGTTGATGGATAGCATTCACAGTAAGCTTATGACTTTACCTGATGAGACCATTGTCTATCCTGGGCATGGACCTGAGACTACTATAGGTGCCGAGCGTAAGATGAACCCTTTCTTAACCAGTCTTTAAACTAGAGGAGCCAGCCCTAAGGCTGGCTCCGTGAAGGGTAATGATACTGGCTTTAGATTAGCCCAGGAAAGTTAGCTAGGGCTGGTGCCATGACCAGGGCTATTATCGACATCAGCTTTATCATGATGTTCAGCGAAGGTCCTGATGTATCTTTCATCGGGT
>Ga0265594_1001526_pt1 | contig 17883 bp, 15 predicted proteins | sample saktaG_11_FD_190147 | JGI IMG/M metagenome (GOLD analysis project Ga0265594, IMG submission 190147) | Saline water microbial communities from Sakinaw Lake, British Columbia, Canada - sak_2011_5_24_80m | ecosystem: Environmental > Aquatic > Non-marine Saline and Alkaline > Saline ... | reverse complement strand
TTTAAAGCACTATCGGGATAATGCAAAAAAATCTGAAGAAGTATATGGGAAACTCTGAAAACCCAAAGGGAACAAATATAATAAACAATCTGACTTCGACAAAATATTTCTTAATAGCTATGGCTATTAAGAAATATTTATGTCTCGCATATTACTCAATTAGATAAGTTGAAAAAAATGAAATCTTTTAAGACCTTTGTTTTTTTACTAATCCTTTTTCTGATTTCAGTATATATAAGATTACCTTTCCTGACAAATAAAGTTGAATGCTCTGATAATCAATATATTAATACATTAACCTGTTTAGAAAACTGGAAACAATATGGCTTGTCTGCTTACTACTTCAGTCCTGTTCAAACATATAATAATCCTGGCGATAAATTTGTAACTTACTATAAACGTCTTGAAGATAAAAAAGGAAATAATTATTATGTCTCTTTCCCGCCTTTTGCATTTTTATTTGCACATTTTGTTTTAAAAATATCCAATATCTATCCAGGTAAATTACCTCTGCAAATCATTAATTTATTTTTACATTTATTAAGTGCAGTTTTTATCTATCTGATTATTTGTAATCTTTATAACAAAAATTTTAAATCATTATTCTTACCCGCTGTAATTGCATACACAGTTTATGTTTTTATGCCGGTTATGTTATATATACATACTTCTGTTTATTTTCCCGAAATGTTTGGTCAGGTAATATGGATAACAGGAATATTTTTTACATTAAAACTATTTAAAAATATCAATTATATATCAGCAAAAAATTTCTGGCTCATTGGCTCTATACTGTTTTTTATGATATATACAGAATGGATAGGCGTTTTCTATGCTTTTACCATTGCTTTAATATGCTTTTTTAAAAGAAAAAAAAATGTAAAATATATTATTTTGTTTAGAACTGTTGCAATTTCTTCTGTTTTATCACTCCTGTTAATTTTTGTTCAATATAGTTCAATCAATGGCATCGGAAATATGATTCACAGCTCTTCTTTAAGATTTTTAGAACGAAGCGGACTGTTTGCTGCAAAATACAGCGATATGGGAATTAATATTTATTCTTTTAGCTCTTATATACATTTTTTCAAAAATATTAACAGAGCTTTGATTGGATTTGGCTATCTTTCTATACTCTTTTTTATAATAATATTATTATTTAAGAAAATAAAAAATAAAATAAATTTAGCTAATAAATATACATTACTACTACTGCTTTCTGTTTTACCTGTAATTATTCATTTCTTTGTATTTTTTAATGCTAATGCTATTCATTTTCATTTTATGGGAAGATTAGCAGTGCCTGTATCATTAGGTACAGGAATAATAATCTATAAATTAATTGATTTATCTTCTGTAAAATACAAAAAAATAGTAAAATGCGGTATGATAACTGTTATAATATTTATTTCAGTAATATCTGTTATTATTTTTAAAAAAGACATGAAAAACAATTGTAATGATTCATTTTTATCAAATGCAATTAATATAATTAAATCTAACTCTAAAAATGATGAAGTAATATTTATAAAAACAAATGACAACAGTTTGCAGGATATTATTTATCTTAGTTTTCAAACAAAAAGGAATATGGATAGAGCTAAAAACCTGGCAGATGCAAAAAATAAAATAAAACAATCGGGAAAATGCCTGACAAAAGGCGTCTTTTATGACTTTGACCAACTTTTGAATACTAACAAAATATATCATTTTAAAGTTGAAGATTTGTAGGATTGTTCTATTGTTCTATGCTAAATGGCTTTTTGGCTTTTGGCTTTAGGTTTTTGGTTTTTGGCTTTTGGTTTTTGGTTTTTGGCTTTTGGTTTTTGACTTGTGTCTTGTGTCTTGATACTTGTGTCTTGTATTTTGTATCTTGTATCTTGTATCTTGTATCTTGTATCTTGTATCTTGTATCTTGTATCTTGTATCTTGTATCTTGTATCTTGTATCTTGTATCTTGTATCTTGTATCTTGTATCTTGTATCTTTTGGCTTTTGGCTTTTAGCTTTTTCACATTCACAAGCTAATTTTAATCAAAAAAATCAATAGTAACAAGCATTGCAGAATTTTCGTGCAAGCACTAATTAATACCATTACTTTTTGAGAGGATACCGATGATTGACCCAAAAAAAATATATATAGACAATTTTACTTATGATTTGCCTCATGAAAAAATTGCCAAGTTCCCGTTAAAACAAAGAGACAAGTCAAAACTTCTTATTTATGATAAAAAATCAATAAAAAAAAGCATTTTTTTTAAAATCAGTGATTTCATTCCTGACAAAAGCTTGTTAATATTAAATGATACAAAAGTCATACAGGCACGTTTGATTTTTTATAAAAAGACAGGTGCTAAAATTGAAATATTTTGTCTTGAACCTGTATCAACAACTAATATACAGATAAATGGCTCTTCTGTATGGAAATGCCTTATTGGAAACTCAAAAAAATGGAAGGCAGAAAAACTTGTTAATTCATTTAATTATAAAGATAAAAAATATACATTATCTGCTAAAAAAGTTGAAAAAAAAACCAATGCTTATTTAATAGAATTTCAATGGCAACCCGAAGACATTAATTTTTCTGAAGTTCTTAATATATCTGGCTTAGTTCCTCTCCCACCTTACTTAAACAGAGAACCTGTTGAATCTGATAAAATACAATATCAAACTATATATGCTAAAAATAATGGCTCTGTAGCTGCTCCAACAGCAGGATTTCACTTTACAAAAAATGTATTTCAAAACCTGAAAAAGAAAAATATTACTTGCAAATATATTACACTCAATGTAGGTGCCGGAACATTTAAACCTGTTAAATCAAAGACCATTGAAGAACATAAAATGCATACTGAAAAATTTAGTTTTAATAAAAATATCCTCATAAAAATAATACAACAGTCAGAATCTGAAAATAAAATTATCTCTGTCGGAACAACAACACTCAGAACATTAGAAAGTATCTACTGGCTTGGAGTAAAACTAATTGTTGATAAAGATATAACTGATTTTAGCATAACACAATGGCTTCCGTATAAAAAAAAATATGATAAAGGAATAAGTTTAAAAAATTCATTTTATGAAATCATTAAATTTATGGACAGGCATTCATTAAATACTTTATCATGCTCTACTCAGCTATTAATTGTGCCGGGATATAAATTTCATATAGCTGACGGAATAATTACTAATTTTCATCAGCCAAAAAGCACTTTATTATTACTTATTGCATCCATTTTGGGAGATTCATGGAAAAAAGTTTATAATTATGCTTTATCCAATAATTTTCGTTTCCTGAGTTATGGTGATAGTTGCCTGTTTTATAATACTTTAAACAAACATTTTAATTGATGATTGTTAATTGTTGATTGTTGATTGTTGTTTGTTGTTTGTTGTTTGTTGACAGCGAAGCAAATGACAAATTGTAAAAGTTAAAAATTTATAAAAAAAACAAAGTATAAAATATATCTTAAAAATGAAAAAACTAAAACACCTGCTAATATTAACAATGCTTATATCCTCTGCTTGCAATCAAAATAAAATTTTTGAAAAACATAAAAAAATCAAAGATTATATATGGTATAAATCAGAAAAAATAAAATTTGAAGTGCCTGTAAAGGATTCTATAAATAATTATGATATTTGTATTGCAGTAAGACATATAACCGAATATCCTTTTGCAAATCTTAATACAGGACTAACAATTTATTATCCTAACAGAAAAAAAGAATATAATGAGTATAAATTATCTCTACGTGATAAAGACGGAGATTTTAAAGGTGATGTTTTAGGCAATATATGGGATATCTCTGTTCCTGTTAAGAAAAATGTTCATTTCTTGCAAAAAGGAATATATAAATTTAAAATAGAAAATCTTATGCCTGAATATGAAAAAACTCCGGGTATAATAGAAATAGGACTTATCATTCGTAAAAGTGAACAAGTAACCCACGACTTAAGTCGTGGGCTATAAAACAACCCGTAATTTTTGAAAAAACATATAAAATATTACAACCATTTAAAATCTATTATAGAAATATTGCCTGACAAACCAGGTGTATATCAATTTATTGACGAAAAAGACCACATCATTTATATTGGAAAAGCAAAAAATTTAAAAAAAAGGGTCTCTTCTTATTTTAATAAAATCTCTTTTGAAAATCGCAAACTCTATGTTCTTGTAAAAAAAACTGTTGATATTAAATTTATATTAGTAGATACAGAACCCGATGCTTTATTGCTTGAAAATAATCTTATAAAAAAATATCAACCGCGATATAACATTCTGTTAAAAGATGACAAAACATATCCATGGATTTGTATAAAAAAAGAACCATTTCCAAGAATATTCCCAACACGAAAAATTATAAATGACCATTCATCTTACTTTGGACCTTATACTTCTGTAAAAAATATGAACACTGTCCTAAACTTAATCAAACAAATATATCCTGTCAGAACCTGCAATTATAATCTTAATGAAAAAAATATAAAAAACAAAAAATTCAAATTATGTCTTGATTATCATATTGGAAATTGCAAAGGTCCTTGTCAGGCATTACAAACAGAAAAAAATTATAATAAAAATATTCAGGAGATTAAACAAATATTAAAAGGTAATACAAACGCTGTCTATAAACAGTTAAACGCTCTTATGAATAAATATGCTGACAAATATGAATTTGAAAAAGCTCAGGATATAAAAGAAAAAATACTTATTCTAAAAAAATATCAAACAAAATCAATAGTAGTCAATCCAAAAATTAATAATACAGATGTATATTCCATTATTTCAGATGACGACTATGCTTATGTTAATTTTTTAAAAATAATTAATGGCGCAATAATTCAATCTCATACAGTTGAAATAAAAAAGAAACTTGATGAAAGTATTCAAGAACTTCTTGAAATTGCTATAATGAATTTTCGTCAAAAATATACTGACAATACAAAAGAAATAATCATTCCTTTCCCTATTGACACTGACTTTTTAGATAAAAATATAAGTTTGACAATACCAGAAAAAGGTGATAAAAAAAAACTTGTTAACCTGTCTGAAAAAAATGCAAAATATTTTAAGTTAAAAAAACAAAGACAAAGAGAACTTGTTGACCCTCAAAGACATACAAAAAGAATACTCAATAAAATGAAAATTGACTTACGGCTAAAAGAACTTCCTGTTTATATTGAATGTTTTGACAACTCAAATATTCAGGGACAATATCCGGTGTCAGCAATGGTTGTATTTAAAAATGCAAAACCATATAAAAAAGGTTACAGACATTATAACATAAAAACAGTTAAAGGACCTAACGACTTTGCTTCAATGGAAGAAGTCATATACAGGCGATATAAACGATTGTTAGACGAAAAAAAATCTCTACCTCAACTTATTGTTGTTGATGGAGGCAAAGGACAAATATCTGCTGCTGTAAAAAGTTTGGAAAAACTTAATATAAGAGGAAAAATAACTGTTATAGGAATTGCAAAAAAACTTGAAGAAATTTATTATCCAAACGACTCTATACCTTTATATTTAGATAAAAAATCAGAGACATTAAAAGTAATACAGAATATTCGCGATAATGCTCATCATTTTGGCATCACTCATCACAGAAAAAAAAGAAGCAAACAAACAATAAAAACCGAACTTACAGGCATAAAAGGAATAGGAGATAAAATATCTCAAACTTTACTAAAAAAATTTAAATCAGTAAAAAATATTAAGTCCGCAAACTTATATGAATTGCAAAAGACAATAGGCAAAGCTAAAGGAGAAATTGTTTTTAAATATTTCAATCCTAATTAAATTTTTTTTTATATTTGCAACGTCTATCTAATGTAGATGGACTTGTTACGAAAAGTAACAAAAATTTTACATATATTATTATCTTGTAAGGTGGACAAGTTATATAAGTATAAACAAGTTATATGAAATGTGAATTTAAAATCAAACAAAGATTTTAAGGAGAAACAAAACGTGTTGAAAAAAATGAAATCATGGAGTTTAGTAGGGGAAAAACTAATTATCTTATCATTTGCATTTATTCTTAGTTTAGATTGTGCTATTGCCCAACATCCGGTATGGCTTGGCAGTGCATTTCCCGGACCTGTTTTTTCACTGGCAGTAAATAACAATTATTTATATACTGGAGAAGGAAGTATGTTTACCGTATATGATATTACAAATCCTCAAAATCCTGTTTATAAAGGACATTGCCATACTTCAGACTGCATAACTTATATTTCTTCTTTCAATAATAAATGTTATGCAGGCAATAATGGAATGGGTATTACTGAACTGAATGTCAGTAACTCTTCCGATCCCTACGTGGAACGATATCTTTATACGAACCTTGTCGCAGGATATAATCCGGCGATAGACAACAATATTGGTTTTTTCCCAATGGGTTCATCAGGTTTGTGGGCAGTAAATATCGGAAACAACGACTCGCTTCCTTTCACGCAATGGGGCAATATACCTGCAACTCACGACTTCTGCATTGATGTTGTTAAAAAAGATAGTATGCTTTATGCCAGTGACCGGCTCAATGGAATTTATATTCTTAAATACAAAAACAATACACTGTCACAGATTAGCAATCATACGTTCAGCAGTTACTGGGCTATGGAATGTGAAACAGACGAAACAAATAATTTTCTTTATGTTACAGGATACAGGGTGGCTTCTGGTGTTCCTATTTCTGATACTCTGAGTTTATGGGTTTTTGATATTCATGACGCATCAAACTTTCAACTTATAGGAACTTATAAACACGCTCCTATCCCATCGTATCCGCTCGATCTGAAAGTAAAAAACAACATCGCATACATTGCAGCATGGGGTGACGGAATAATTATGGTGGATGTTTCTAACCCACAAAGTATGCATCAGGCAGGCGTTATTCCCACAGCTGATGCATCAAACTGGATAGACATGAAAGACACTGTTGCATGGGTTGCCGACCTGTCTGCAGGCTTCAAGTCAGTTTTAGTTTCTGATACTGCAAACCTTGTTGTATTGTACAAAAACGACACGCTTGGCGACACGTATGGCATTGCAAAATCAGGTAATTATTTATACACATCAATAAAAACAAAAGGACTTGAGATAGCATATAATAATTCCGGCATTCTTTCTGAAAAAGCTTTTATACCAATGGCAGCAACCATTTACGCTCCGTTAGTGAAAGACAGTCTGCTTTTTATTCCTGCATGGGACAAAGGAGTTATTGTGTACAACATAAGCAATCCGGAACAGCCGGACAGCCTGACTTGCATTAAACACAGCGGTGACAACGGTGCTATTTCAATTCATATCAGTAATGGACAAATGGTTGTTGCTGAAGCCACGTATTATCTTGGTTTGTGGCGAATCTGCAATATTTATGTTTGGGATATATCTCAGCTTTTATCGCCTGTACTGCTTGGCTCCAAACAATTTCTGACACTCAGCACTCCTTATGACCTGCCTGTATATAACATTGACCGGCATAATAACCTTGTTGCACTTACGCAATGGCACGATGTGCTTAGTGGAAATTTTTGGCTTTTTGACATCAGCAATCCGCAAAATATTATTATCACTGATAGCGTTAGCAATTCCTATGCTTCCGATGTTAAGATATTTGAATCCGGTGTAGATTTATATGCTGCTGTAGCTGTGGGTTCTGCTTTTCCACAGGTTGAAAATGGTCTTGAAATTTATAATATTTCAAATCCTGCAATAATTACAGAAAGCAGTTTTTATTATGCTGGAAATACCGGCAACAGGCTTAACGGGCTTGATATACTTAGTTCACAATATGCCGTAACAGCCGAAGGTGGTGTAAATTCGAAAGGTACAATGAGAATTATTAATATATCTGATCCTAGCAATCCTTTTATTTCCGATTCAATATACATAGGCAGCAACACTTCAAATAACCACGTAAAAATTGACGGAAATTTCATTTATCATTCTTCCGGATCAACCGGTCTGATGTTGTTTTCGTGGAATCCTGTTACAGGAATAATAGAGCATCCGGATAATTCCGGAAATTTGAAAATTTTTCCAAACCCATTCAACACATCAGCAACGCTGCAGTTTACAAATTCAAAAAATGAAAATCTTACATTGATAATTTATAATGCAAAAGGACAGGTAATGCAAAAGATTAAGAACATTTCGTGTAATAAAATAACTTTAGAAAACGGGAATTGGCCGAGTGGTCTTTACTTTTTCAAATTGCAGGATAAAAACGGAACGGTTGGACAAGGTAAATTTATTATAGAATAAAAATCACACTTCATATAACAAAGGGCTTATCTCATGCGGGGTTCAGTGCAGAAAGAAACATTTGCACACTTAATAAACGTATGTGTCGGTGGACAGGGAAGTACCTTGAAAACCCGCACAGTATAAGCCCTCAAACGTTACATTTTCTTCTTCCATCTTTAAATTTATCCAGTAAAATATTCCAACTTAAGTCGGATTCAACAAGATGAATATAATTTTGTTCTAACTTTGCAATTGTAAACAAAAAATAATATTTTTTTTAATCTACAACCTCCAGTTATCATTTCACAAACATCATTATTTTGCTTTGTATTATTTCTTCTGTTTGCAACCTGTAAATATAAACGCCTGAGCTAACTCCCTGACCCATATAGTTTTTTCCATTCCATACAATAGCTTTGTCACCGGCATCCTCAACTCCATCTACAAGAGTTCTGACTTTTTGTCCTAAAAGATTGTAAATATTTAAAACAACATTAGTTCTCTTTGGCAAACTATACATTATAGTTGTTGACGAATTAAACGGATTAGGATAATTCTGATTTAAGTAATCATCAATAATATGTTTAACTGTCAATGCTTTGATACAAAAGTTTGCTGTGCTGTCATATTTATAAAGATCAAGCCATTGTGAATTTTCACGATAATAGCTTTCGCCCGGATGAGATACTGACTCAACAATTGTGCGATATGATGCTCCAAGTAAAACAGGTATATCAGATGTCCTGTCAAATGCCTGACCTCCGGAAGAAAGTTCTATATAAACATAAAAATTGTTACCGGCAATAATAATAACCGAAGTATCCAAATCTATTGTATGAAATCCTGTATATTCAATGTTGCCGGATATTGTTGATAGCACATTATGAAGTTCTCCTTGCTGAAAATTATCATATATCTTTATTGTATAATCCACATTATCTTCGGCAGTATAAAAGCTCACGGACTTAAGCATTTCTGTTTGAGAACTAACAAAAGCATTAAATGCTTCGTTACAGTCGGTCTTTGTGTCCCGCCATCCGTGATAATCGTGATAATAAATATTATCATAAGTCATTTTTTCAACATTCTGAAAAGAAACAGCACCCATTTCCGGATGTTGACAGCAATGCTTATCATAGTATGAAATCCAAAAATAACCGTTAATGCCCCATGAATAATCCCAGCTATTTTTGCAAAGCCATGCTCCCGGCTCTGATGCTTGTGTTTCTTTATTATCATCCCAACCTGTAATAGCAACTGCATGATTTGGATCCAAAGGGACAATAGATGGTTGATAATGAGTATAATTGGTAGCATCTATTAAAAAATCGTTATAAAACAAACAGGTTCCTATTACACCTTGTGTCATAATTTTTTCCTTAATAGTATTAATATTACTTAAATCTTCGCCGGCAACATACCACTCAATATCTCTGACATAAAAATAATGATAGTCAGGATTGTATCTTTCCGGCACAGTATCAAAAGATTGTCCGTCAATATCACGAACCGTTCCCTCTCCACGTGAAAGGTAAGCAGCAGCTACTCTGTAATCGCCACCTTGATGAACCTCCAGTCCGCTACCTGTTACAGGACACAAGTCATCATTATTATTCTGATTAAATCCATTCCACCAGTCAAGATGATATTCAGCCATATTTGGATCGCCATCTTCACCAGCAGATGTCCAGTTACCGGTCATCAAAAGGTTGCCTTCAATAGCAGCCATTGTTCCATGTGTCCAGCATGTGCCTCCCTGCTGTTCCTTAACAGAAGTTACATAGTTACTGCCATCAACATCCCGCAAATCAAAACTAACTGGTAAATTTTGCGAATTTAAACCCGGTGTAATTATTAATAAAAATAATAAAATAAATAATGTTGTTTTCTTCATATAATATCCAAAATTAATATTTTTTTATTAAAAAAGACATTTATAATGAAATAAATAAAATATTCTAATTCTATAAATATAAATAGTTTATTTTTTCTATCTTTGCATATAATTCTTATATGTTAACTTTTATATCTCTCAAAAAATTATATGTTTGTATTTAGAATAATTAAAACTTAATGAAAGACAGTTCATATATAATAAATCAAATAAAGCAGACAGCTAAATCTTTTTTGCCAAACTCAAAGATTATTCTTTTTGGCTCCAGAGCAAGAAAAGAAGAAAATGATGAAAGTGATTATGATATATTAATAATAACAGAAACAACAATAGACCCAAAAGAAAAATTTCCTGTTAGAACTAAAATAAGAAAGGCATTACTTAAATATAATATTCTATCAGATATACTAATCCAAAGTGATGAGGAAATAAAAAGAAAAAAAAATTTACCGGGACATATTATCAGAACTATTATTAATGAAGGGATTTGCCTATGACAGAAGAAAAAAAAGAATATTTAAAAAATTGGTTAATCAAAGCCAATGAGGATATTGCAGTTATAGATCAATTAATAAAATATGAACCCGAAAGTTATACTGGTTCTATTTGTTATCATTGTCAGCAGGCAGTAGAAAAATTCTTTAAAGCTTTTTTAGTATATAATGATATTGATTTTAAAAAAAACTCATGATTTGGACTATTTACTTGATGAATGTTTAAAAATAGAAAAACACAAATTTAATGAAATAGATTTAAAAAGTTTATCAGATTATGGTGTTGAACTAAACCGCCTTTGGCGGTAGTTATTTTTTTTATAAAAAAAAATTTTTATTTTTGTTTCATTGTTTAACCTAAAATTTATAATACAATTAGGGGAAAAGATTTATTAGTCAGGCACCCGACTGATGCAAAATTCAGCTTATCACTTTTAATCAATATTTAATTTTAATACAAAAAAAACTTTTTTATTAAAACTTTTTTTGTATTTTTGAATTTCGCATAAAACACTATTACGTTAGGGGTAATTGAATCGCAACAAACATAGATAGAATAAACAATACAAACAATGAGTTATGATACTTAAAAGGATAGATATATTTAATTTCAAATCTATTAAAGATTTGTCCATCAACTTTGATAAAAATTATCATGTTTTAGCTGGGAAAAACGAAAGTGGTAAAACAAATATCCTAGAAGCAATTAGTTACTTGGATAATAAAAAGCCGATAGATAAAACATGCATTAGAGAGCCATTACCGGACGAAGAACCAATATCTAATTCTAAAATTAAGTTTGTGCTTACACCAGGGCTTGATAGTACAAATGCGACTTATGAGATTTACAAATCACTCTTTATTAATTACAAAGAAGTAAAAGACAAAAAAATTATAAAGTACTTTAGTAAAGAAATAAGTGTTGAACAGTTCTTTAATGAAAGACTAGAATGTTTAATATCTGTTGATTTCATAAAAAATGCTCGACTTAATCAATACTGGGCAATCAGTGATTATTATAAGGTTGCAGAAAATTGGAAGAAAATTGTTGATAAAACGCCACCAACTACAAAATTGATATCCAAAAAAACTGGAAAAGAAGTTGAATTAGGTAATGCAAAAATAGTTGATATTACTTCCTATAAGGAAGTGCCAGAAAATATTACAGAAGAACTTACTGCTGATTTTATAAATGAAAAGATTGGTTTAAAATTAACAGAACTACTTAAGACAACAAGCCCTAAATGTATACATTGGTTTTATGATTCTAAAAACTTGCTACCTTCAAAGGTTGTTTTGAATGAATTTAAAGAAAATCCTGATACATGCCTGCCTTTAAAATATTTATTTAATCTCGCAGAAATAAATAATATTAAATCAGATATTGATTTAGCTAGCTCTCGAGGCACAAAAACTTTGAGAAACTTTCTGTCAAGAATTTCTAAATATGCCACAATATTTTTTAATGAAAAATGGGAAGAATATAATGATATTGAATTTGATTTAACATTAAATGGACCAAATTTAGAAATAGGAATTAAAGAAGAAAACTGTTATGATTTTTCTCAAAGGAGTGATGGTTTCAAAAGATTTATAACATTTCTAATAATGATTTCGGTTCAAGTAGAAACCAGTCAATTGGAGGATTCCGTTTTAATTATTGATGAACCAGAGATTAGTTTACATCCTTCAGGTCAGCGTTTTTTAAGAGCTGAACTAAGAAAAATATCAGAATCCAACAAAGTTATTTTTAGTACACATTCGATTTTTTTAATAGATCCAGATAATTTAGAAAATCATTATATAGTTGAAAAGAAAAATGAAGAAACCTCTGTTAAAAAAGTAGAGTCATCAAATATTGTCGATGAAGAGGTTATATACAACGCCTTGGGTTATTCTGTTTTTGAAACTTTAAAAGAAAAGAATATTCTTTTTGAAGGTTGGCGAGATAAACACCTTTTTAAAATAGCAGTAGCAAGAATCCCTAATGTTTATAAAGAAATAAAATCACTTAAAGATTATGGTCTTACACATGCAAAAGGAGTTAAAGAAATAAGATACATTTCACCAATACTAGAACTAGCTAATAGAGAATGTTTAATAACAAGTGATTCAGATAAACCTGCAAAAGACAAACAAAAAGACTATTTGTCAGAACCGCAATCATATAAATGGCTTTGTTATGATGAGTTAGTAAATGGCGTAACCGCAATCACAGCTGAGGATTTTATTAAATCAGATTATATAATAAAGACTCTGGAAAAACAGAAAAAAAAGTATGGAATCGATTCCATTACTTTAGACAAATTAGAACATCCAAAAGGAAAAATGTATGCTATTACTGAATGGATAAAACCAAGTTCGAAAGAAAATTTAAAAAGTGATTTAAACGAATTTAAAGAAGAACTTTTTAAAAATCTTAAGAGTACTAATATCGAAACTAAATACTACGACATGTTAAAAAAGATATACGAATTAACTAATTAACAACTACCCCTAACATTTTGTATAAGTAATGTCAGGTGAAGTGCTAAATATCAAGGTTTGTAGCCCGCTCAAACTGCATAGCGGTTTGACAGGAAAGTACCACGCAATCTGCAACTACTCATACAATTTACCGTTAGAACACATTGGAACGAAAAAAAAATGGTATTTTGCAATAGTTGATGTTGTTGAAATACTTGCAAAAAGTCAAAGAACCCGGAAATATTGGAACTACTTAAAAAAAAAATTAACATCTGAGGGCTATATTGAAGTGTCCAAAAAAAATCGGACAGTTGAAAATGATGGCAAAAGATGGTAAAATGCGAGATACAGATATAGCAGATACAGAAACACTTTTAAGAATTATTCAATCTATACCTTCACCCAAAGCAGAACCCTTTAAACGCTGGTTAGCAAAGCTAGGCTACGAAAGATTAGAAGAAATTGAAAACCCTGAATTAGCATCAAAACGAGCAAATTGTCTCCGCATTGCGGAGACAATTAAGCTGGACTCATATAAAAAGCATTATTTATATAGATGATGAGCTAAAAAGAATGTTCTACTTTGAAATGTGCAAGTTGGAAAAATGGAGTAAAAGAACATTACAAAAGCGCATTAATTCAATGTTATATGAACGAACTGCTATTAGTAAAAAGTCCAATTGATGAACTGTAAAAAAAAATACTTGTATTTGCTAAAAAATAAATAACAACTTAATTTTTGAAAAAATTGTTATTTACATACTTATTTGGCATCTAAATAACAGTTTTAATGTAATAAGTTGGTTGTATAAACAAGTTGAACTAAACCGCGTTTGGCGGTAGTTATTTTTTTTATAAAAAAAAATTCTTATTTTTATTCTATTGTTTAACCTAAAATATATAATACAATTAGGGGAAAAGATTTATTAGTCAGGCGACTGACTGATGCAAAATTCAGCTTATCACTTTTAATCAATATTTAATTTTAATACAAAAAAGGTTTTTTATTAAAACTTTTTTTGTATTTTTGAATTTCGCATAAAACACTATTACGTTACCATTTATTTAAAAAAACAGAGCAGTGCGATACGATACGAATTAATTTAGTAAATTTGCATAACACAAAAAGACATATAAATGTTATTGACAAGAGTAAAAAATAAATTTATTATTAAATCTCCATTAAATTATATTGGTGGCAAAGCCAAGATATTAGACCAAATTTTACCACTTTTCCCAAAAGAAATAGATAATTTTATTGACTTATTTGCAGGTGGATGTAATGTTGGAATTAACGTAAACGCTAACAAAGTTTACTTTAACGACAACTTGACTTATCTAATTGAAATGTACAAAACATTTCAAGAAAATGACCTTGATACGACTATTTCACATATTGAAAACAGAATAAAAGAATTTGAACTTTCTTTGACAAACGAAGAAGGATATAAAAAAATGAGAGAGCAATATAATAAACAAAAAAAATCGTTGGATTTATTTGTACTTATTGCATTTTCATTTAATCATCAAATTCGTTTTAACAATAACCACGAATTTAATAACCCATTTGGACGAGAAAGAAGCAGTTTTAACGCTTCAATGAAACAAAATTTAGAAAAATTTATAATCAGATTAAAAGAAACAAACATTGGCTTCGCCAATGTTTGTTTTAATGATTTTGACTTTTCATTTCTAAAAAATAACGATTTCGTTTATTGCGACCCACCATATTTGATTACAACAGGGACATATAATGATGGAAAAAGAGGTTTTAAAGGCTGGACCGATAACGAAGAAAAACAACTTTTAAAAACACTTGACAATTTAGATAAACAAGATATAAAATTTGCACTTTCAAATGTTTTAGAACACAAAGGGAAATCAAATGATATTTTAAAACACTGGGTGGCAAGCAACTCAAATTATAAAATCAATTTCATAGATTTTCACTATTCAAACTCTAATTATCAAACATTAGACAGAGATAAAAATGCAAGTATTGAAGTGCTTATAACAAATTACGAACCTCAAAAGCCACAAAAAGAGAAAACTCTTTTTGATGAATTTAACTTTTAGTATTTATGAGGTATATCGGAAATAAAGAAAATTTACTTGACAAAATATATCAAGTAATGCAATCAAAAAACATTCAAGGCAATTCTTTTTTTGATTTTTTTGCAGGTACAACAAGCGTAAGCAGATTTTTTAAAAAATTGGGCTATCAAATATTTTCCTCTGATTTATTATACTTTTCTTACGTTTTACAAAAAGCATACGTTTCAAATAATCAAATATTGAACTTTGAAAAAATATTAAATAAAATCAATTTTCAAAGCACCTCTCTTTTTGCTTCGTCTTTACATATTGTTGTTGAATATTTAAACCAAATTGAACCTGTTGAGGGTTTTATTTCTCAAAATTATACGCCATTCGGAACTTCTGAATTAGAAATTCCACGAATGTACTATTCTGATGAAAACGGAAAAATTATTGATGCCATTAGACAAAAAATTGAACTTTGGAAAACAGAAAACTTAATAAATGAAAATGAATATTTTATTTTGTTGGCTTGTTTAATTGAAACCGTACCTTTTTACGCCAATATTTCGGGCGTTTATGCTGCATTTCAAAAAAAGTGGGACCCAAGAGCCGTAAAAAAAATGATTTTAAGACCAGTTGAATTTGTTGTAAACAACAAAGAAAATTTTGCTTATAACGAGAATTCAACTAACTTAATAAATCAAATTGAGGCTGATATTTTTTATCTTGACCCACCATATAATCAAAGGCAATATGCCCCGAACTATCATTTAATGGAAACTATTGCAAAATACGATAATCCAGAAATTAAGGGAGTTTCAGGGATGAGAAATTATGAAAATCAAAAATCATTATTTTGCAATTCTGAAAATGGTTTGCTGGAATTATATGAAATTGCTAAAAACGGAAAATTCAATACCCTAATTTTGAGTTATAACACTGAAGGAATTATGCCAAAACAAAAAATAATTTCTGTTTTAGAGCAATTTGGAACGGTTGAATTAGTTGAGTTTGAATATTTACGTTTTAAAAGCAATAGCAACGGAGAAAGTAAAACGAAAAAATTTATTCAAGAACAACTTTATATACTACAAAAAAATGAGTAAAAATCTTTGGTTTTTAACAGAAGAACGACCTAAAAAGGAAGTTTTGCAAACGATATTTCAAAAATTTGCCAAAGATTACGGCTTTGCCGTTTTCGTTGATACTATTCGTATATTTCCAATTTTAGACAACAATAAATTTACATTTACTTATGAGGTTACAGGATTTCGTTGTAATAAAGTGGACAAAGTTTTTGTAAAAACTGTTTCGGGAAATTCAAGTTTTATAGACTTTTTAATTTTCTATCAAAAGAATGAGCCAACTCTAAAAGACGAACCAATTTATGCAATTGAAGAAACCAAAACAGACGACAAAGAAAGCCGAAACACAGGCGTTTATCAACGCTGTTCAAAGTTTGTTTTCATCCAAAGTTATTATCCAAATGTAAAGAAAATAATGCTTTACAATTTGCAAATTGAACAAAAAGAAGAACCAACAGCAACGTATATTTTTGGCACAAAACTGTTATTAACTTTGGGAGTTGAAATTTTAGGTAAAAAACTTGACGGAAAAATATTTACCCCTTTCAAAACTATTGATGAAATCGTAGAATTGAAAGACGATATGCGAAAAGCACCAAAAGGAAATGTGCCGATTTTGCTAACAAAATCAAAAACTAAAATTGAAGTTTCGGGCAGACTTTTTAAAAGTGGTGGACTTTCTCACGACCCAAATATTGGTGCATTGAGCATTATTTGTGCAGTTTTGCGACAACTTGAATGGATGCAAAAAATTGAAATTACACAACACGGACTTTTACAAAAACATGTTGGAACGACAAACAAATTTATTCAAATTGCCAATAAGTTAGATATTTCATTGAAAGGATTATCTGTTCCAAAAGCCACAATGAAAAAGGATTATTGGAAGTACGATACAGACGGAGAAAAATTGGGAACAATTTTTATTCACTTGGTTGTTGAAAATTTTACACAAGGCTACTCCATTTTTGAAAATCACGCAGGTTGTGAAAAAGGCTATTTCATAACCAAAAAAGGCGACCATATTCCACTTGAAAAATATAAAGACCGTGAAAAATACAAAGGTGGCGACAAAGAACAAATTGTGCATATTCCAGACCTCATACTCATTGACTTTGGACGAAGTGAAGTTATCAATGTTGAGGGGAAAAAGTATGCGTTCCGAAAAAGCGGAATTTCAGAACTTGGAAATTACGACTATATTGAGAAAAATTACATTCTAAAACACTATCCCAAATTCAAAATTTTACGGACAGTTGTTTTATACGGTAGCAAAGAGGGAAAAATAATTGAAATAGAAATTGGTTTTTTACTTAATGAAAACGGAAAATTAATTTTAGGCATAAAAGCACCTAAATTGTTTAAAGAAGCAATTAAAAATGTATTGGATTTTTGGAATTAAATAAAAACAAATGGTAACAAAGGCTATATTTCATAAGGGTTTCGTAGATTTTTCAACATTCTGCACCGCATTAACTTCTGTATCGTTGGACAGGGTTTTGCTCACAATCCCTTACGAAATATAGCCTAACCGTCAGACTGTCTAAAAACCTAAAATTTAATGCTATTAACAAAAACAGGAAACTTATGAACAATCAGCGATTTAAGTAGCAAAATATTTGTTTATGTCAATATTTTCGGTTAG